>Ga0105856_1000100_pt1 | contig 45298 bp, 42 predicted proteins | sample OrgsoiDNA_201060_FD_89681 | JGI IMG/M metagenome (GOLD analysis project Ga0105856, IMG submission 89681) | Permafrost soil microbial communities from the Arctic, to analyse light accelerated degradation of dissolved organic matter (DOM) -... | ecosystem: Environmental > Terrestrial > Soil >...
GCACAGTGTCTGTTTTTAAAAAAGCCAAGGCCGCATTCAAAAATGGCGCTGAATGAGAGGTGAGAAACAGCGAGCGGTTTTTATGCGAGTTGGTCCGAACCCGAAATGAAGGCACCGCAACGCGGCGCTATTTTGCGGCTATAACCGCGGTGACTGAAATACGGCCATTGTGACCAGCGTAGCTGCTGTTTTAAAAGAGCCGGAGATTCTTAAGAGGCGCGGCGATAGGCGCCTCTTAAGGCCGGTTTGGGCGGCAGCCCAAGGTTTTGACTTTAAAGCCAGTTTGGGCGGCAGCCAAGGTTTTGACTTTAAAGCCGGTTTGGGTGGCAACCCAAGGTTTTGACCTTAAAGCCAGCTTGGGCGGCAGCCCACACCCTTCGCCACGGGCATTATTTCTTTAAGAAATGAAAAAGATAGTAATCCCCCTTTGGGCTTTCGCCCTCGGCGATAATCTCCCACCCTTTGGCGAGGTAAAATGCCACCGAATTTTCACTTTTGACCAGACACTTCAGCGAGCCCTTTCCGGTAAACAGCGCTTCGCTGGCATGCAGTAAAGCCGTGCCGACACCGGTGCCTTTGACGGCCGGGTCGACAAACAAATTATGCAGGAAATTTTCCTGTGTGAAGATCGAGGCAAAGCCCACTAACTTACCGTCGTGCACGGCGACGATCACCGTTTCGCCGATCGTTGCACGGTCAAAATCCTCCAGCCGCAAATCCTCTGTATCCATCCACGTCCAGGTATCTTTGCGCGACGCAAGATAGAGCGTGCGTAAAAAAGGCCGGTCGGCTTCCTCGTAAGGGCGTATCTGCAAGGCATTCTCTCCGTTGTTACAAACCTGTGAAGATTGTAGGTTGATCTTCGCGCCGCGCCCACCAATAATGCTCGCTTGACTCGGGGTGCCCCTTTTGCGCAAGAAAGGGCTGAGAACTTACCCGTATTACCTGATCTGGATTATGCCAGCGTAGGGAAGTCAGGTATCTCTCCCGATACCGCCTTCTTGAGCGCCGGTGGGGAGAATATATGAATAACCGACCTGTCGATTTTTCTGCTGCACATGTGGGCACTGCATTACAAAAACTCAGAAATTCCAATCCCTTAGTACATTGCCTGACCAACGACGTGGTGCAATCATTTACGGCTAACGTGCTGCTGGCTATCGGGGCGTCACCGGCGATGGTGGTGGACCCGGTCGAAGCCGCGCAGTTTGCTGCCATTGCTGATGCACTGCTGGTCAACGTCGGTACGCTGACCCGACCTCATGCCAATGCCATGTTGGCCGCCGTTCATGCCGCCAATCAGGCCGGAAAGCCCTGGGTGCTGGATCCGGTGGCCGTCGGTGGCCTGACATTGCGCACAGAATTCTCCCTCGAACTGATGCAGTTCACGCCCGCCGCTATCCGTGGCAATGCCTCGGAAATCCGCGCGCTCAGCGGGATGAGCTCGACCGGGCGCGGCGTGGAAAGCGGTGATGACTCGCTCTGTGCTTTACCGGCGGCCAAAAAACTGGCGCAGCAAACCGGCGCGATTGTGGCGGTGACCGGTGAAATTGATTACGTCACCGACGGCGAACGCTGTCTGGCGGTGCGTGGTGGCGATGCGCTGATGACCCGTGTGGTCGGCACCGGCTGCGCGCTGTCGGCGGTCGTCGCGGCCTTTGTTGCCCTGCCGGGTGACCGGCTGGAAAACGTGGCCGCAGCGTGCCGGGTGATGTCCTGTGCCGGTGAACGGGCCTGCCAGCAGGTGCGCGGGCCGGGCAGTTTTACTCCGGCTTTCCTTGATAACCTGTATCTGCTGGACGGCGAGGCGCTGCAATGAAACGTATTAATGCCTTAACAATTGCGGGTACTGACCCAAGCGGTGGCGCCGGTATTCAGGCAGATCTCAAAACTTTCTCCGCGCTGGCCGCCTATGGCACCAGCGTGATCACTGCGCTGGTGGCGCAAAACACCTGCGGCGTGCAGTCGGTTTACAACATTGAACCGGCGTTTGTGGCAGCACAGCTGGACTCTGTTCTGAGCGACGTGCGTATCGACAGCGCGAAAATTGGTATGTTAGCGAACTCGGCGATTGTGGGCGCAGTGGCGGAGCGGCTGCGTCACTATGTGTTGCCATTTGTGGTGCTTGATACTGTAATGCTGGCGAAAAGCGGCGATCCGTTATTACAGCCAGACGCCGTCGAGGCGCTGCGGCGTTTGCTGTTGCCGCAGGTGTCGATCATTACGCCGAACCTGCCGGAAGCCGCTGCGTTGCTGGCGTGCGACATTGCGCAGAATGAGCAGGAGATGCGTGAACAGGGCGAAGCGCTGCTGGAGATGGGGTGTGAGGCGGTACTGATGAAGGGCGGGCATTTGCAGGCGGATGAAAACCGTGAAAACGGCGAAAGCCCGGACTGGCTGTTTATGCCGGGTTCGCGTCAGCGTTTCACTGCACCGCGCGTGAACACCCGTCATACGCACGGTACCGGCTGTACGCTGTCGGCGGCACTGGCGGCACTGCGTCCGCGCCATGACAACTGGCCGGACACGGTTCACGCCGCCAAACAGTATTTACAACAGGCGCTGATGCAGGCCGATTCGCTGGAAGTGGGACAAGGGATCGGGCCGGTGCATCACTTCCACAAATGGTGGTAACGGTCTTAAGCCCGGCTCTGTTTTTGCGAAAACGCCTCGCTGCAAAGTTCGGATTCGGCCTGCTGGAACAGCGTCAGCGCCTGCCTGATATGGGCGGCGTCGAACGGGTTCAGCGGGTAGAATTTTTCCTCTTTGCGCGGACGCAGTGAAAGGCGGATCTGGTTACTTGAGACGCGTTCAAACAGATAGCTGGCGATGTCGTCATTCTCTTCGTCACGCCAGGAGAGCAGCAGCGCGGCATGCTCGCCGGTACGGCGGGCGAGGAAGCGGTTATGCGCCCACAGGCCTTCACAGTCGCCGTCTTTTTGCAGTTTTTTGCCGCTGAACCAGTTGCTGTCAGCCAGGAACCACAGTGCCTGTGGAGTGATCTCGCGCTGCATCTCCCGCCATAGCGGCTGATTGTTTTCCATCTGCCAGCAGGCGATACCGAGATAATCGTTCAGCTCGCGCCAGTCATTTTCCAGCTGCTGCTTGAGTTCAGGGTCGAGAATATTGTGGAACTGCTGTAAGCCGCTGGTCTGTTCGCCGAGACGGGTGTAACCGACCACCGACATGGTGCGCGGGCGGCGACGGAAGGTCATCCACAACAGGAGTTTCGGAATGCGGAATTTGATGGCCTGTACGCTAAGCTTGTAGCGCTGGCCGCGCGACATCACCAGTCCGTTGGAGGTGCCGCGTTTATCCTGATAATTACGCACCAGCACGACGCTGTTCTGGCCCATCCAGCCTGTCACGTAATGCTCTTTTTCGCTTTCAGCGATATCCAGATCGCGGGCAATTTGTTCGATTTTCTCTACGTCCAGCTGACCCAGAGAGAGCGCCTCATCGGCGCTGTAATAGCATTTCTTTAACGTAACGGATTGCAACGACGTAGCTGAAGGCATAACCAGAATTCCACGGGAAGTACATGGTTTACAGCTTAGCCTAAGTTGTTATACAAATTGATGTCACGGCTAACATAAACCGCATTTTTTTGTAAATCCTCACAGACGGCCTGCGCTTCCGCAGATACGGATCTTCTCGGCCACCACTTCTTTCATGGCGATCTTGCCGGGCACGATGTATTTACGCGGATCGTTGGCATCAGGGTTCTGGTTGAAATAGCTTTTTACGGCATCGGCAAACGCGATCTTCAGTTCGGTCGCGACGTTAACTTTGCACACACCCAGACGGATCGCCCGCGCCACCATGGCTTCGGGAATGCCTGACGCGCCGTGCAGCACCAGCGGGATATCCACGCAATTGCGGATCTTCTCCAGCCGGTCGAAGTCCAGTTTTGGCTCACCCTGATATAACCCGTGGGCTGAGCCAATCGCCACAGCCAGTGAATCGATGCCGGTCAGTTCGACAAATTCTCTGGCGGCCATCGGGTCGGTGAAGAAGCTGTCGGCAGAATCCACCACCAGATCGTCTTCCTGACCGCCGAGCCGCCCCAGTTCAGCTTCGACGCTGGCACCGTAGCGGTGACACAGCTTGACCGCCTGCAACACGATGTCGATGTTCTGGCGAAATGGCAGGTGAGAACCGTCGATCATCACCGAGCGGATCCCCTGACGCACTTTACCTTCGATATCTTCCATCTCTTCGTGATGATCCAGATGCAGTGCCAGCGGCAGGTTATAGCGGCGCGCGGCAGCCTGGCAGATCTCAACCAGATAGTCGGTTCCGGCATAGGAGAAGGTGCCGGGCGTCCCGGCCATGATCACCGGGGACTCCATTTCCGCCGCGGTTTCTGCGACCACCTGTACGGTTTCCAGATTGTGTACGTTGAACGCCGGAACGGCGTAACCTTCGCGCTGGGCTTTTTTCAGCATTTCGCGGTTTGAGACTAAGTACATAAATAACTCCCCGGTGTGGCAACAAAATTGAATTACAGCGCCGCAGCGCGGGACTGGGTGGCCGGTTTGGAATAACGGTAAATCGTGACGCCTTTCACCACGCGGTTGACCTCACCGGTCGGACACGGGTTGTCCGGTGTCAGGCCCTGCGCCAGCGAGGTTTCCATCGCCAGCATCTGTACAAACAGCAGATAGGGGAACATCAGCCACAGGTCATCGCGGTCATCGTGCAGGGTCTGCACGCCGGCGAAATCATGGGGTTCACCGCTGAGGCCCACCATCTGCTGGGCCAGCCCGTCGCGTCTCAGTTCATGCCATAAATCCACGTCATACTGGCGTGCATAGCTGTCGCTGGAGAACATCAGCAGCACCAGCGTCTGGTCATCCACCATAAATTTTGGCCCGTGGCGCAGTCCTAAAGAGGAGTCGTAGCGGGTGACGATGCGCCCGGCGGTCAGCTCGAGCATTTTCAGCGAAGCCTCTTCGGCAAGGCCGGTAAAGCAGCTGCCACCAAGCGTGATGTAACGGCGAAAACCGCTGGTCGCCAGCGCTTTGACCTGTGGTTGCAGGCTTGCGCGCAGCTGATAGCAGCGTTCCACCATACGTTCGAGCGGCTCACGTGCGGTGCTGAGGGAGTGCGGACCGAGCAGCAGGGCGGCGCTGAGCATCATGCAGCTGAAGCTGGAAGTCATGGCGAAGCTCTGATCGTTCGAGCCTTCCGGCATCAGCAGCGCCAGCACGTTGTCGCGGCCGTCGGCATAGTGCGCCAGCTGGCTGTCGGGGTTACACACCAGCATCAGGTGGTAGCACTCCGGTACCAGCTGGTCGGCCAGCGCCACGCTCGCCACGCTTTCCGGGCTGTTGCCGGAACGGGCAAAGGAGACCAGCAGCGTCGGGCGGGAGCGGTCGAGATACTGATGCGGGTTGGCGACAATATCTGTCGTGCCATAGGCCACCACGTCGCGGCCGGTCTGCTGGCGCAGCCACGGCGCAAGAGCACGACCGGCGAACGCCGAACTGCCCGCGCCGCACAGCACAATCTGCAGGCGCGGATTGTCCAGCAGTGGTTGCAGGAACGGCTGCCACTGCGCGCTGCTGTCGGTGAGTTGCTGATGCAGTGCGCGCCATAAGTCGGGTTGCTGCCAGATCTCTTTGGCGGTGTGCAACGCGTTGTGCTGTTCCAGCCAGTCACTGCTGTAGGAAAAATAGTGGCTCATGATACGTGCTCCCTGGTAGCGGGCTGGCAGGCGTCGGCGTAATCGGCCAGCACTTCGCTGATTTTATGTAAAACCCAATCCTGCGGATCGGAGGAAAGCTGACCGGCGTTGATGGCACGGGCCTGTTCGGGCAGATACTGGCTGAGTAACGCTTGCGGGACCGGGTTCTTACGCAGGTTATCCAGCAGGCTGTCGACCGCTGCGCACACTTCCGGCAGCGGCCAGTAATAACGCACGCGGTCGCTCAGGCTGTACTGGCGGTGCAGGTGCTGCTGATGCGGTTTGCCGGGGTAGTAGCGGCGCCATTGTTCCGGGCGTTCGCACATTACCTGCTCCAGCGTGGAACACAGATGCGACGCCTGATGTTCACCCAGCCATTCACGCTCAATGTGGTCGAGGGCAAACAGCGCTTCGCGCAGAGCGAAGGTCAGGGCCGGGCCGACTTTAAGAATGGCGAAGTGATCGCGCACTAACTGGCGGTAGGCCAGCGGAGCCTGATAATCCGTGGAGTGCGCTTCGTACACCATCGTCGGCCAATTCTCGATAAACCGGGTCAGCTGACGGGCGCGTTCCGGCTGATAGCGCTCGACGCTGTGGTTGTCGAACTCGACGCCAGGCTGCACCACCACGGCAATCACCCGCGGCCAGACGGCGGCCAGGCCCTGCGCCATCCAGGCGCTGCGGTGCACGCCGAGCGTGGTTTCCACGGCGTCCGGTGTCGTAACATGCATGACCTCTTCTTCCAGTGCTTCCTGCGCGCCGCCCGGCACCGGCACTTCGGTGCCAATCACATACACCGGGGCTTCGCCGCCGTGCTGCTGCCAGCTTTTTTCGGCAATGTTGCACAGACGTGCGGCGCGGCGGGCCACTTCGTCGTCACCCAGCGGGGTCGGATCACCGGCGCAGGACATCGAACAGTCGAGATGAATTTTGCGAAAACCGGCCGCAACATAATCAGCAATCAGGGTTTCTGCCAGCAGCATGGCCTGTTCGGCAGGCTGATCCTGCCAGGCATTCGGCCCAAGATGGTCGCCGCCGAGCCAGACGCGGTCGCGGGGTAAACCCAACGCGTCCGCCTGTTGCCAGACCGCATCGCGGAACTGGTGCGGCTGCATCCCGGTATAACCGCCAAACTGGTTCACCTGATTGGAGGTCGCCTCGATGAGCACCGTGGTGTCCCGTTGCAGTGCCTGACGCAGCGCCGCTTCAATTACCCACGGATGCGCCGAACAGACGGAGAACACGCCCACCGGCTCGCCAGCTTTGTGGCGCTTTATCAGTTCAAGTAGCTGTTGCATAAAACAAACTCCTTATCAGATGGGTGATCGGCTCACCGGTCGGCGATGATCACTTCGACCCCTAAATCATGTAATGCCCGGCGGTAGTCATCGGGGATACGGCTGTCGGTGACCAGTTTGTTGATCTTGCCGATTTCGCAAATCATGCAGAAACTGGTGCGGCCAAACTTACTGGCGTCTGCCACCGCAATCACTTCGCGCGCAACGTCGCACATGGCGCGGTTTAACTGGGCTTCACCGGGATTGGGCGTGGTGATGCCACTGACCAGATCAAAACCATCCACGCCTAAAAACAGCTTGTCGAAGCGGTACTGGCGAATGTGTTGTTCGGCGGAAGGGCCATACAGCGACCAGGATTTGCGCCTTACGCTGCCGCCAATCACCATCAGATCCACCTGCTCGTTGCTGGCTAACTCAAAGGCGATATTCAGTGCGTTGGTCATCACCACCAGTTCCTGCTTGCCCTGTAACTGCGGCACCATCTGGCTGATGGTGGAGCCGGAGTCGAGAATGATCGACTCGCCGTCGTTGACCAGTGCCGCCGCCGCGCAGGCGATGGTGTATTTCACGTCGCGGTTGATGCGGCCCTTGTCCTGCAACGGGCGGTCAAACACGAACTGTTTATTCAATTTGGCGCCACCGTAGGCCCGCACCGCGCAACCGCTTTTTTCCAGATAACGCAGATCGTTGCGGATGGTCACGCTCGACACGTCATACTGGCCGCTGAGATCTTCCACCCGCACCGATCCCTCGCGACATAACTGATCGATAATTAATTCCCGGCGTTTTAGCGTATTTATCATTGGCGCTTAATCCCCTAAACAGCATTGAACCTGTCGGTAAACTTTCTTCGGCTGCTTTCGGTGTTTCGGCCTGAATTACAGCAAACGAAAAACCGAAAAGCAACGTTAATTTTAAAATAAATCCTTATATATCAGAAAGTTAATTGTGTTAATTGCTTTCGATTTGGCTGCAACCGAAAGGTAAGGCGAAAGCGCTGAAACCGTCAAAACCGTTATTTTTCAGCGCCTCTTAAACCGTCACTGACGTTTATTTCTGGTGGAACCGAAAGCCGTCCGTTTGCGCTATTTCTTTTGTCTTTCACTTATTACCCGAAATAAATATGCGATTTATTTTAGGCAGGCATTCAGTGCGCGTTTTGCTCCAACAAGGCCGCGCCGCGCACACCGCTGCTGTCACCAAATACCGGCGATAAAATGGCCGCCGGTTCACTGCCGGGGAACAGCCAGGCGCGCATCGCCAGCGGCAGCAGGCGGTAGAGTTCAGGCATATTCGAGACTCCGCCGCCGAGCACAAAGGCATCGACGTCGAGCATCAGTTGCAAGCTGGAGAGGGCGCTGGCGAGAATGTCGATATACATCCCGACCAGCCGCCGGGCGAGCGGATCGCCCTGGCGGTAGCAGGTCAGCAGCTCCGGCACGCTGGTGGCCGGATGACGAAAATGTTGGGCGAGCGCCATAAACCCGCGCCCGGAGACGTAACGTTCGAAGCAGCCGGTCAGCCCGCAGCTGCAGGTAAACAGCGGCAGGTCATAGCGCTGAACCAGTTGGGCAGAGATCGGGATATGTCCCCATTCGCCTGCCAGCCCGTTTTTGCCTTTGTGCAGATGTTTATGCAGCACCAGCCCGCCGCCCGCGCCGGTGCCGAGGATCACGCCGAAAACAATGTCATGACGCTGCGTCTGCTCGGTACTGGCCTCTGACAGCGCAAAACAGCGGCAGTCGTTTTCAATCGCCACCGGGCGGTCCAGCGTATTGGCAAGGTCTTCCGCCAGACAGTGGCCGGTGATGCAGGGCACGTTGACCGACAACTGCTTGCGGCTTACCGGGTCCGTCACGCCCGGCAGGCCGATGCCGATACTGCCGCGTGTGTGCAGCGTCAGGTCAGCCTGCGCCACCAGCGTTTTTACGCAGCTCAGAAACTGCTGGTAGTCGCCCGTGGGCGTGCTGACCCGCTGACAAAACACCTGATTCAGCCGGTCGTCGTAGGCCGCCATCTCAATTTTGGTACCGCCGATATCAAATCCGTAGCGCATCGCTAATTCCCCATAATCAAAAGTCAGGCCGGATGTACGTTGACCACCGTGCCTTCACGGCGAGCGCGTTCGGCGGCGAACACCATCAGATGACTTTCCAGCGTTTCCTGCGGGCCGGAGAGGATCTGGCTGGCGTCGTTGCTGCGTACCGCATCGATGAAATGCGCCATCAGGTAGTAGTCGCCGCCGCCGTGGCCACCCATAGCGCTGTTCTGCGCCGGGTCACTGCTCTCGATATCATCGACGTCGTAGACCGTCTCGCTGTCATCGACAAACGAAGTGATGCGGATAAAGCGCCCGTCGCCTTCCAGCTGACCGTGGCTGCCGAACAGCTGGGTTTTGCGGTCTTCGTGGCGGGTGAACGCGGTCATGGTGAAGGAGGCGGTTTTGCCGCCGGCAAACTGAATATTGACTACCTGATGGTCCACCACGTTGTTGTCGCAGCGGTAGACGCAGCGGCCATAAGGCCCGGTGCGCAGGGCATTTAACAGGTTTTCCTGACTCACTTCCGGCGTCAGCACCCGCAGGAATCCGGCAGTGGATTTAGGCTGTTCGCCGAGGTAAATCTTTTTGGCGGAATAAGGGCAGGTGGCTTCGACGCCGCAATCAAGGCAGCGGTCGGCGGCGCCCGCGGGCTGGTTTTCAGCGCGGAAGTGGCGCAGGCCGCCAAAGGAGCTGACCTGTTCGCAAGGGGTGTCCATGATGTAGCGGATCCAGTCGATATCGTGACAGGATTTCTGCAACAGCATCGAGGCGGAAAACTGGTCATTGCGCCAGTTGCCGCGCACGAACGAGTGCGCCTGATGCCAGTAACCAACCGGTTCCAGGTGCTGCATGCTGACCACATCGCCAATCACTTTGTCGCGCAGCAACTGTTTCAGTTTTTGTGTATAGCGGGTGTAGCGCAGCACGTGGCCGACGGAGAAGATCACCCCGGCGCGTTCGACGGCCTCCACGATGGCCTCGCATTCACGGCTGTCCGGCGACAACGGTTTTTCCAGCAGCATGTGATAACCCTGCGCAGCGAAGGCCAGCGCCGGTTCCAGATGCATATTGTCCTGAGTACAGACGAGCACGGCGTCGGCCAGTTTCCCGCCCGCGGCGGCATCGCGCCAGTCGTGAAAGACGTTTTGCGGCGCAATGTTATGCTGCGCCACAAACTGCTGGCGGTAGGTGGCACGGGGTTCCGCTACCGCCACCACCTGCATCAGTTCAGGGTGGGCGAGGGCGAAGCGGGAATAGATTTCGCCGCGCGCACCGGCACCGGCGACCAGCACGCGGACCGGTTTGCGGTCGGATACGTTTGTTGCAGACATAGGGTTTCTCCACATTGCAAATACCCTTCATACTTCAAGTTGCAGCTTGGTTGGCTGCCTTCATTCACCCCGGTCACATGGTATGGCCATACTCCCGGGGACTCATTCAGTTGCCGTCGCGCTGCGACTCGAATTATTTTGGGTATACGGTTGTCGGGCATTAATGATGTTGTTTTAAGTTCAGCCCTGTTTCTTTGTCGAACAGGTGCGCGCGGTGTAAATCGAAGTGCAGCCAGATCTGCTCGCCGAGCAGCGGGTCCCAGTCATGGCGGGTGGCGACACGGGTGATGAAGCGGTAACCACCGATATCACAATGCAGCAGCTCTTCGTTACCCATACGCTCGACGGTCATGATGGTGGCCTGCACCGCGTTGTCCGCCGGGCCAGCCACGATGCGCAGGTATTCCGGACGGATGCCGAGACAGACGTCGTTATAGTTGTAGCTCAGCACCTGGTCGGTCAGTTCCGGCGTCAGGTTGAGCACGCCGTTGTCACCCAGACGCAGGCTGACCGCGCCGTGGTCACGCAGGAGGGGCAGGTCATGCAGGTTCATCGACGGGCTGCCGATGAACTCGGCGACGAATTTATTCGCCGGGTGGTGATACAGATTGACCGGTTTATCCACCTGCATGATCTCGCCCCGGTTAAGCACGCAGATACGGTCGCCCATGGTCATGGCTTCGACCTGATCGTGGGTGACGTAAATCATGGTGGCGCCGACACCCTCACGTTTGAGCTGGTTGTGCAGGTCGATGAGCTGGACGCGCATAGAGACGCGCAGTTTGGCGTCGAGGTTTGACAGCGGTTCATCGAACAAAAATACTTTTGGCTTGCGGACAATCGCCCGGCCAACCGCTACGCGCTGGCACTGGCCGCCGGAGAGCTGGCCCGGCTTGCGTTGCAGCAGATTGGTGATCTCCAGCTTTTCCGCCGCTTCGCGCACGCGGCGGTCAATTTCCTGTTTGCTCTCTTTGCCAATCAGACTGAAGGCCATGTTTTTGTAGACCGTCATGTGCGGGTAGAGGGCATAGTTCTGGAACACCATGGCAATGCCGCGATCTTTGGGCATGGTGTCGTTCACGCACTGATTGTGAATAATAATTTCGCCTTCGCTGACGCTCTCCAGCCCGGCGATCATGCGCAGCAGGGTCGATTTCGCGCAGCCTGATGGCCCGACAAACACCATGAATTCGCCTTCGCGGATATCCAGATCGATGCCATGCAGCGCCTTGAAACCGTTGGGATAAACCTTTTCAACGCTATGTAGTTGTATTCCGGTCATAACTACTCCTCTCCCCTTCATCTTTCACGTTGCAGATGCGTTGGCTGCGTTCACTCACCCGAATCACTTACTTCAGTAAGTTCATCGGGGTTCGCTCACTTGCCGCCTTCCTGCATCGCGAAATCTATCGGGGTGTTTCTGTGTATAAAATCAGGCTTAACTCTTCACGCCGGAACTGGCGATGCCCTGAATGAAATAGCGCTGGAAAAGGATGAACAGCATCAGCATCGGGATAATGGCCATCAGTGCACCGGCCATCAGCATCGGATACTCCTCACCGGCGCGGCTGGAGAGCGATGCCAGCCCGACCGGCAGGGTCAGTTTGTTGCTGCTGGTGTTGACGATCAGCGGCCACATCAGATTATTCCAGCTCCACAGGCCGTTGATGATGATGCAGGCGACAATGCCCGGGCGGATGAGCGGCAGCATGATGCGCCAGAAGATGGTGAAGTGGTTGTAGCCATCCATCAGCGCGGCTTCTTCCATCTCTTTGGGCACCGCCATAAAAAACTGACGCAGCAGGAAGGTGGCGTAAATACTGAAAACACCAGGCAGGATCAGACCCGTCAGGGTGTTGAGCAGGCCGAGTTTCTGCACCACGAGAAATTGCGGAATAAGAAACGCCTGGCCCGGCACCATCAGAATCGAAATACACAGCACGAATACCACGTTGCGGCCGCGAAAGTGCAGGCGGGCAAAGCTGTACGCCGCCATAGTGGCGATGACCATTTGCAACGTGACGGTGAAAAAGGTCGAGAGAATGGAGTTAAGGTAAAACCCGGTGAACGGGATCTCATGGAGGATGCGCCCGTAAGCGGCGAAATCCGGATGAGAGGGCAGCATCTGTAACGGGATCTGGATACTTTCAGCCTGCGTTTTTAGCGAGGTGATCAGCATCCAGATAAAAGGCACGACCGACGCGAGGCTCGCGAGGGCCATAAACAGATAGACCGCCCACTTCTGCACGTTGATCTTTTGGCGCGGCACGGTCCGCTCATTTGTGCGCAAGGGTGTGGCATTGCGGGTTTGCGAATAGGTTGTCATCCGGGGCTCCTTACGCCACTTTCAGCCGTTTACCGATGGCCATTTGTATGAGGGTGATCAGCATCGTGACGATAAACAGCACCACGGTGATGGCGGAGGCGTAGCCTTTCTGTTGCAGATAAAACGCGTTTTTGTAGAACAGATAGGTGATGGTCATGGTGTCGCTTTCGACCATAGAGCGGTCAAACATCAGGAAAACCACGTCGAAGATTTGCAGCACTTCGATAAAGCTCATCACCGACACAAAGAACAGCGTCGGGACCATCATCGGCAGCGTCAGGCAGAAGAAGCGGCGCAGGGTGCTGATACCGTCGATGTCGGCGGCTTCATAAATGGAGCGCGGAATGCTTTGCAGTCCGGCCAGCAGGATGATGATTTTCAGCGCCAGCGATGACCAGATGATGATCACCGACACGCTGATGCGCACGATATCCGGATCCGACAGCCAGCCGACCGCCGAGACGCCGAAAAAATGCAGCAGATAGTTAATCAGCCCGAAGTCTTTATTGAACAGCCACTGCCAGACCATGGCGACCGCCGCGGGCATGGTGACGGCGGGCAGAAACAGCAGGGTACGGAACAGCGCTTTACCTCGAATATTCTGGTTGAGGCCAATCGCCAGCAGCAGCGAGAGTGTCAGGCTGACAGGCACGCAGACCACCACGTAAAACAGCGTATTGGCGATGGCAGCGTAGAAATCGTCGTCGCTGAAGAGGTCGAGATAGTTATTAACGTTGAAGGTGCTCCAGTTCATAAACTGGTCAAGATCGGTAAAGCTGTAGAAAATGTTTTGCAGGAAAGGGATGAAATAAAACACCAGCAGCCCGATCAGTAAAGGCAGCACCATTATCCAGCCCCAGAAACGTTCGGCGCGCTCAAGACGGGTGAGGGCCGGGCGGGCTGAGGTTTTTGTGGTCGGTTTAACGTCGGCGGCGCGGGTTTTTTGCTGCTTTAGTGCAACAGAAACCGAATCTGCAAGCGACATGATGATGGTCCTCAGTCAGAGCAAAAAGTCGCTCAGATCAGACGGGACTGATCTGAGCGAAGGGGATTAGTTTTCCATCACGCGGGAGATTTTCTTCTCCGATTTGTCCATTTCCTGTTTGGCATCGGCACCCATGAAGATCCGTTTCAGGCTGGCAATCCACATGTTTTGCCATTTCGGCGTGTTGGTACCGGCCGTCGGGTAAGCTTTGGTGAATTCGAGGGTTTCGATATACGGCGTGACATCGACATTTTTGATGTTGGCTGCCCAGGCTTTGGCGGCAGTTTTATTCGCCGGGATCACCGCTTTGGCGAGGATCTCCTGCGATGGTTCAGAACTCATAAACTGAATGTAGCGCCAGGCTTCGGCTTTATGGCTGCCTTTGGAGGACATAGCGAAACCGAGGCTGTGGGCCACGCCGGACTGGCGTTCAATTTTCGGCATAATCACCACGCCGATGTGGTCATTGATCAGCGGGTTGGCGGCAAATGGCGCGGCCAGCCATGAACCGGCATAGGCCATCGCCGCGCGGTTGGACTGGAAGATGTTCTCGGTTTTGACTTCGCTCATCTGCTGCGCCGTTGGCAGCTGGCCCGCTTTCATCATTTCCTGCAACTGCTGATAAACCCAGATGGATTTATCGTTAGCGATGTCGGTCGGTTTACCGTCGGTTGGCACTACGTTATTGCCACTCTGGTAGAGCAGGTTGAGGTAGCTGTCCTGGCCGTCGCCGCTTAAATCCATCACCAGCGGGAAGGTGTCGCCTTTCATGCCCGCTTTCAGCTGAGTGGCTTTTGCTTTCAGCTGATCCCAGGTCCAGTCGCTGGTCGGGTAGGCAACTTTGGCTTCATCGAACAGCTTTTTGTTGTACCAGACGGCAATGGAGTCAACGTCACGCGGGATCGCCAGTTGTTGTCCTTTATATTGGTAAGCTTTCACTGAACTGGCGACAATATTATTCATATCCAGTTTGCTTTTCTCAATGTCGCTGTTTAACGGTTCTAATAAACCGTTTTTAGCATATTGAATGAAATAGGGCATATTGATCCAGAATATATCTGGCGCGACGCCACCGGCCGCAGCGGCATCTAATTTTACGAAATATTGAGCGGCGGGTGTTAATTCAATATCTATTTTTATATCCGGGTTTTCTTTTTCGAAATTCTTGGCAATTTCCTGTTCGGCGGCTAATTGGTTTTTATCCCATACGGCATAACGCAGGGTAACGGGATCGGCGGCCTGCACGGACAGGGAAAACAGAGCGGGTAATAATATCGCTGATGTGATGATGCTCCGGCGAAATGACGCCTGAGTAAGGAAAGAGGTGGTGCATTTTCTTAGTGACATTGACATCCCCTTGAGCGTTCGAAAAATAAACATTTGCGTAACGTTTAATCTTTCTATCCCCTAAATTTCAGTGTGTCAATACAGCCTGTTTTGCCCTAAATGAGTGCGAATACCTTTCGTTGTTGTTAAAATCGAAAGGGAGAAAGTGAAAGTTGAAAGGCGATTTTATGTTACTTTTTTATAACATTTACCCCTTCTGTTCCCTGCTGACACGCGCTGTCAGCGGCTGATTTCGCAGGCTGGCTGAGGAAAAGCCCTGCACTATGATGGGGAATGGAAAAGCTTTTATTGTGCAGGCGGATAAATCTTTCATTTTTGTGATGCAAACAAACAAAAAAAAGCGCCTTTCACTGTGAAAAGACTGCCGTCCGGCGTTGGGATTTTTAGTGTCTCGTTTTATTCCCGGTGAAAGAGGGTGATTGTGTGTTTATTAAAAAAATGTCAGGCTGAGAATTCATCTTATTTCCTCAACCGTTGCGAGTCTGACTATTATGCGCCTGACATTGTTATTCACTCACAGTCTGGAAAAGATATTCCATCAGAAAAATACGCCTGAATTAACGCCGATAGAAAACCTTTCATTATTAAACAATGAAAGTCTCTCTTTTCAGTGCGTGTATTGTTTACATAAAGAGGATGACGAACCCCGGCGGCAATTACGGGTTTCCCTCAGCGGTGAACTGAGCGACGTAATTAGCGTGCGTCAGGTGCGTCATGTTCCCAGTCTTTTTCCCTGCTACCGCACCACCGATGATGATTATCTTACGACGGAGCCGGGACTGTTTCCCGATCCGCTCATGCCGCTTACGGATAATACCTTCTTCGTCAACGGCGATTATTACGGCAGCCTGTGGCTGACGCTCAATCCGCAAAACGAAAGTTTACCGGCGGGTAAGACGTCGTTGAACTTACGGGTTTCCGACGTGATCAGCGGCTCAGTGCTTGGCAGCGTTGATATGAGTATTCACGTACTGGCACAGGCGTTGCCGCCACAAACCCTGCTGCATACTGAATGGCTGCACGCCGACTGTCTGGCGGACGTTTATGGTATCGCGGTCTTTAGTGATGAGTGGTGGCTGGCGGTGCGCAACTTTGTGCGCTGCGCGGTGAACAACGGTGTGAATATGCTGCTGACGCCAGTATTCACGCCGCCGCTGGATACCGCTATTGGCGGCGAACGCACCACGGTGCAGCTGGTGGGCGTCACCCACCGCGCAGACGGATATCAGTTTGATTTCAGCCTGCTGGCACGCTGGGTCGGACTTTGCCAGCAGGAGGGCATAACCACCTTTGAGATTTCGCATCTGTTCACCCAGTGGGGGGCCAACCATGCGCCAAAAATTATGGTGAACGGAAATGACGGGCTGACGCGTCATTTTGGCTGGGACACCGACGCCCACGGGCCGGAGTACCGTGAGTTCCTGCATACATTTCTGCCCGCGCTGTGCGGCTGGCTGCGTGAACAGGGGCTGGAAAAACACGCCTGGTTCCATATCTCTGACGAACCGAAGATGGCCGATATCGACGCCTATCGCCGCGCCAGCGAACTGATCCGTCCGCTGATCGACGGTTTCCCGGTGCTGGATGCACTCTCTGATTATGAATTCTATCAGCAGGGTTTGGTGCAGAACCCGGTGACAGCCAGTGATCACATCGAGCCGTTTCTGGAGAACAAGGTGCCAGGTCTGTGGACCTACTACTGTTGCGTGCAGAAAAGGGAAGTGTCGAACCGCTTCTTTGCGCAACCCTCGCAGCGCAACCGCATTCTCGGCGTGCAGCTTTATCTCTATAACATCACCGGTTTTCTGCACTGGGGTTTTAATTTCTATAACAGCGGCCATTCGCTGGAGAAACTGGATCCGTTTGCCATCACCGACGGTCAGGGAGCGTTTCCGTCTGGCGATCTGTTTGTGGTCTATCCGGGTGAGGGGTTCCAGCCGGTGGAGTCTTTACGGCTGATGGTGTTGCGTGAGGCGTTACAGGATATGCGGGCGCTGCAATTGCTGGAGTCGCTGACCAGCCGCCAGGAAGTGGAGCGTCTTATCGAACAGCAGGCCGGAATGCACATCACCTTTAAACAGTATCCGCGTGATGCGCAGTTCCTGCCGGCGCTGCGCCATCAGGTAAATGCGCTTATCGCGCAGGCGTGATTTTAGGGTTACCCGGCGTCGAACCAGTCGCTGTTCTGCTCGGCGATTGGCGTGATGGTGGAGATCATCTCTTGCAGATGGATGCGGATGGCGCGTTCTGCGGCGTCCGGGTCATGGGCTTTCAGCGCGGTAAAGATGTTGTCGTGCTGCTCTATCAGGCTTTCCGGCGGCGAGACTTTGCTCAGAGTCAGGAAGCGCACCCGATCCATGGTGGCCTTAATATGTTCGACGGTTTCCCATGCCAGACGGCAGTCGATGATCTGCGCAATGGTGCGGTGAAACTCGTCGTCCAGCAGCAGGAATTCCTGCGTTTGCTGGCTTCTCGCCGCCAGCCGCTGGCGTTGCAGATTATGTTCCAGCAGCGCCAGGTCACTCGCGGTGGCGACCACGGCGGCGCGGCGCACAACGGCAGTTTCTACGGCTTCACGGATAAAACGTCCGTCGGCCACCCGCTTGGCGGAGATCTTCATCACGAAGGTGCCACGCTGAGGTAACACCTGCACCAGACCGGCTTCTGCCAGTTTAATGAAGGCCTCACGCACCGGCTGGCGGGATACATTAAAGCGTGTCGAAATCTCTTTCTCCGACAGCAACGCGCCCGGCGGGATCACACAGGTGACGATGTCCTGACGCAGGGTGCGGTAAATCTGCTGATTTACCGGCACATTGTTGAGAAATTCGTAGGGTTCAGTCATGGGCTAATTGACTTTTTCAGCTGCGGGAATAGCGCAATAGTACCATGACTTTTCTCAGGATTTTGAGATTGTTAACGCATTAGACTGCCGTTAGTACAGATAAAAAAAATCCCGCTCAAGGGGGGCGGGATGTCGTAATACCTTACGAGGGGATAGTCCAATGAGATGCAATGACCTATAGGGGAATAAGTGCTTGCATACTCATAATAACTCACGGTATTACACCTTCAAGTACAACCTCCTTTAATTTGGCTTAAGAAAAGGTGTTCCGGAATTTTCCGAGCGAATCGGGCAGGCAGTGAGCAACCGGTGATCGCAGGCCGGGAAGCGATGGCGCTGGTTATGTGGTGGATAAAGGCCTACGCTCTAAAGGTATTAATTGGACACCCTGAAGTTAAGCGATTGTTAGTGTTAAGGATTGTTATGAGCGAAGTCGAAAGTTCGATCAGTATTGGTGATATTCTGACTGTTAAGAACGGCTCTACCCATGAGGTAACTGGCTTTGTGAAGAAAGGGGAAAGAATTTACCCGACAATCAAAACCGATCACGGCAATACCAACTTTAGTCAGATCAAAGAAATCATCTCCGTCAGTAAAGGCTAAATCTCATTAGCTGAGCGCGACCATGGCCTGCTGTGTAGTAAGTCTGCACTTGTGGGCTGTGTAATTTCCCCTTCATCCTTCAAACTGCCTCTGCGTTAGCTGCCATCATTCCTCCGGTCACTTACTGATGTAAGCTCCCAAAGTTTATTCAGTTGCCGCCTTAATCCAGCTCGAATGATGTCGGAAAAGTCTCATCCCCCTTTAGCCTCAATTCCTTAATAAGTCCCAGATATTTCCCTTTGAACACATTATTTATGAAGCCAATCACAAAACGGTAACCGGTTTCTGAAACCGGTTGCAGTCTTGCGCTAACCGTTCAATATTTACCCGACGTGCTTACCATGCTATGTGCCATAGGGGAATTTTATGTCTCATGCCAGTGATGTGCTGTTCGGTATTATTGAAAATAAAATCAGCCCGATGGCGGGCAAAATATCCAGTCAGCGGCATATAATGGCGATCAGGGACGGGTTTATTTCCGCCATGCCATTTATGATTGTCGGCTCATTCCTGCTGGTTTTCGCTTATCCTCCTTTCTCCCCTGATAGTGGCTGGGCCTTTGCCCGCTGGTGGCTCGCGATGTCAGTGAAATATCAGGAAGTGATATTAACGCCCTACAATATGACGATGGGCATTATGTCGATTTATATCACCGCCGCCATTGCTTATAACCTCGCGGCCAGTTATAAACTCAACCCCTTTATGACCGCCATGTTATCGCTGATGTCCTTTATGTTGGTGGCGTCACCACAGGTGAATAAAACCCTGCCGACGCTGGGGCTCGGTGGCGTGGGGATATTTACCGCCGTTCTGGTGGCCATTTACACCACAGAATTAGCGCGGTTTTTAAAAGTCAGAAATATAGGTTTTAAATTACCGGATCAGGTCCCGCCGAAAATAAAACAGTCCTTTGATTTGTTAATTCCGATTATGGCGGTGGTACTGACGCTTTATCCGCTTAGCCTGTTTATTCAATATCAGTTCGACATGCTGTTACCGCAGGCGATCATGGCGCTGTTCGGGCCGATCATCTCCGCTGCTGATACCTTGCCGGCCATTCTGATTGCGGTACTGATTTGTCATCTGCTGTGGTTCGCCGGAATTCACGGTGCGGTGATCATCAGCGGCATGTTGCAGGCGTTCTGGTTAACCAATCTGGGGATTAATCAGGAACTGCTCACTTCCGGTCTGCCGCCGGTGCATATTTTCATCGAGCCCTTTTGGCAGTTCTTTATTGTGATTGGCGGTTCCGGTTCGACCATGGGGCTGGTGCTACTCTACCTGCGCAGCCGCTCGGCCCACCTGCGTTCTATCGGCAAACTGAGCCTGATCCCCGGCATATTCAATATTAACGAACCGGTGATTTTCGGCTCGCCAATTGTCATGAACCCGACCCTGTTTATTCCGTTTATAACCGCGCCGCTGGTGAACGCCGTCATTGCCTATATCGCCACCCGTACCGACTGGGTGGGTAAGGTGATTTCCGTTGTGCCCTGGACGGCGCCCGCGCCGATTGGTGCGGCGTGGTCCACCGGCTGGGATCTGCGCGCCGCCGTGCTGGTGCTGATCCTCATCGCCATTTCGTCGGTAATTTACTACCCGTTTTTTAAAGCCTATGAAAAACAGCTGCTCGAACAGGAAAACCCGCAAGAGCAGGAAGAGAAACAGACGCTGACTCAGCCACAGGCCTGAGCCGCCAACGGGAGCAACACCATGGACACACAGATGGATATGGAAACAACGGTGATGGAGCTGATCATCTTTTCCGGGGAATCTCGTTCATGCGCGATGGAAGCCTTACAGGCGGCGCGCAAAAAAGAGTGGCAGCAGGCTGAGGCGCTGCAGGTGCAGTCCACGCAGGCCGGTAAACGCGCCCATCAGATCCAGACCGAGCTGATTGGTGCCGATGAAGGCTGCGGTAAAATCCCGGTCAACCTGATCATGGTTCACGCACAGGATCATCTGATGAACTCGATGCTGTGCCGCGAGATGGCCGAAGAAATGATCTATCTGCATAAGGAAATAGACAGTCTCAGGCAATCACGCTGAGGCACAGAGCAACCGCTATCCTTTTTATTAACCGTCAGGAGATATCTGGATGATTTACGCGAAGACCAAACCGTTCCCCGCCGATTTTTTGTGGGGGGCCTCCACGTCAGCTTACCAGGTTGAAGGCGCATGGAACGAGGAAGGCAAAGGCCCGTCGGTTATCGACATGGCGAGCTTCCCCGATAACATCAGCGACTTCAAAGTCACCAGCGACCATTACCATCATTTCAAACAAGACGTGGCCCTGTTTAAAGAGCTGGGGTTGAAAACCTACCGTTTCTCTATCGCCTGGAGCCGTCTTTTCCCTGAAGGTGACGGAGAAATTAACCCGCAGGGCGTGGCGTTTTATAACCAGTTAATCGACGAGATTTGCAACGCAGGCATTGAGCCGCTGGTCACGCTGTACCACTTTGACTTGCCCTATGCATTACAGCAGAAGGGCGGCTGGTCTGACCGGAAGACCGTCGATGCGTTTGAACGCTACGCGCGTACTGCATTTGAATTGTATGGCGACAGGGTCAAATACTGGCTGACCATCAATGAACAAAATATGATGATCCTCAAAGGCGATGTGATAGGCACGCTGGATCCGAATACGGAAAATCCGCAGAAAGCCCTGTATCAGCAGAATCACCATATGATGCTCGCACAGGCCAAAGCCATGATCCTCTGCCACCGATTATTGCCTCAGGCGAAAATTGGCCCGGCACCGAATATCTCCTGTATTTATGCCGCCAGTTCCAAACCGGAAGACAATATTGCCGCGCATAATTACACGTCCATCCGCAACTGGCTGTATCTGGATCTCGCCTGTCATGGGCGTTACAACGCGGTGGTATGGAGTTTCCTGGAGGAAAAATCCCTGCTGCCGGAAATCTTACCGGGCGACATGGAGATCCTGCGCCAAGGTAAACCGGATTTCATTGCATTCAACTATTATGCATCAACCACCGTGGCGGCCGATGTGCCCAATAATCACGCCGGTGAGAAGAAAGACCCGCGTGCGGTGGAAGACCAGCAGCTGGCCGGCGTGTACAAAAATGTCTATCTCGGCGTAGATAATCCACATCTCGAACACAATGAATTTGGCTGGTATATCGACCCGGTTGGTTTTCGCGTCACCTGCCGTCAAATATATGAGCGCTATGCGTTGCCGCTGATTATTACCGAAAATGGTCTGGGCGCATTCGATAAGCTGACTGCCGATAAAAAAGTGTATGACGATAATCGCATTAATTATCTGCGTATTCATATCGAGCAGTTGAAGCTGGCGATATCCGACGGCGTCGAACTCTTTGGTTATTGCCCGTGGTCAGCAATTGATTTAGTCAGTACGCACCAGGGCATCAGCAAACGGTACGGCTTTATTTATGTGAACCGTGATGAGCATGACCTGAAAGATATGGCGCGTTACCGTAAGAAAAGTTTCTTCTGGTATCAGCGCGTGATTGCCAGCAATGGCGAGGATCTTAACGGCCATATTGAATACTAAAATTCTTTAAGCACTAAAAATAGAGGGTGGCGAAGGCCACCCTTTTTCGTTATATAAGAGCACTGGCCGCAGAAAATAGTAGGATTGCAGGCTAAAATACAGGGCTAATTTATAAGGCTTTGTTTTATTTTTAACGGCTAACTTTAACGCCTTTTTTCTTTTCCGGGTAGGGATGAATGAACAAAATATTGCACAGCATAATTGCCCTGAGCGTGGTCTGTTCCACGCTGGTTTTTTTACCCGCACAGGCTCAGGCGAACGGCTGCATTGAGAACCGCGCCGGGATAGATATGGGATCCGGCAGCACAAAGATTCAGGTAACAGAAGTGAATATCTGCCAAAAAACCCTGGGCAAAGTACTGTACGAAGATCAGCGCCCGGTAGGGTTTAATGCCGATCTTGCGAAGTCCGGCAATAATCAGCTCAGCGACGCCATCCAGCAGCAAGGGCTGGCCGCGCTGACCGAGATGGTCAATAAGGCTAACAGGTTCAAGCCGCAGCGTATTACCGGCGTGGCGACGGCGGTATTTCGCACCGCCGCCAACGGGCAGCAGGTGATTGACCGCTTTAACCAGCAGGCCCGTGTCAGCCTGAAGATCATTTCCCAACAGCAGGAAGCGGAACTCGGTTTCCTCTCCGCCAAAGCGGCGCTGCACGAAAACAATCTCAACGATGAGGATCTGCTGGTCTGGGATATCGGCGGTGGCTCCATGCAGATGACCACCTACCGCCAGCAGCAGGGCGTGAAAACCGTGGATATTTATCAGGGAAAACTGGCCTCAGTGACGCTGAAAGATTTCATTACTGAGGTTTTACAAAACAAAGATCAGCAGGCTGACAGCACACCGAACCCGATTGGTTCGCTGCGTAATACCGTGCTGCGTTATGTGAATTTCTACGTGCGCACCCACGTCGGCGCGCAGATGAAACAGGATGCGCAGCACAAACGGATAATTGGTATCGGTGGCGTCCACGGCTATTCGATCAGTGACCAGGTTCATCCGGTTCATCACACCTATACACTGGCAGACGTGCAGCGGGTGTCGAAAAACAATGTCTGGAAAGGGGATTCCGAGCTGAAAGGCGAATACCGCGCTACCGACGTCAGCAACTTATTGCTGGTGGAAGGGTATATGCAGGCGCTGAAAATTCCACAAGTCACCGTGGTGAAAGCCAGCCTGATTCAGGGCATTCTGTTGCAATAAGCCGTTGAACGCATCACTGAAGGAGCAGAACCGCATGACAACTGACTCAACGCTTCCACCGGCGGATGAATTTATCTGGCTGGAAGGCATACGTAATGAACAGGCGCTGGAATGGGCGCATGAGCAAAATTCGATCACACTGGCGGCATTCACGCAGGGCAAAGATTTCGACCCACTCCGTGAGAAAGTGCTTAAAGGGCTGAACTCTCCGGATCAGATCCCCGGCATCGGGCGATTTGGCGAGATGTGGTACAACTTCTGGCAGGATGCCCGGAACCCGCGTGGCCTGCTGCGCCGCACGACGCTGGCAGAATACCGCAAAGCCGAACCGCAGTGGGAACCCGTGCTGGATATCGATGCGCTGGGCAAAGCCGAAGGGAAGGACTGGGTGTATCACGGCGTATATCCGTTGAAACCCGATTTCAAACGGGCGCTGATCTTTCTGTCACCAGACGGCGGCGACGCTTCGGAAGTGCGCGAGTTCGATTTACAGACGCTGAAATTCGTCACTGACGGCTTCTTTCTGCCTGCCGCTAAAAGCCGTACCGGCTGGATCGATCACGATCATCTGTTCGTCGCCACCGACTTTGGTGAAGACTCGCTGACCGATTCCGGCTATCCGCGTATCGTGAAAATCTGGTCGCGCGGTACACCGCTCAGTGAAGCCGAAACGATCTTCAGCGCCGGTAAGAAAGACATGATGGCCGTCGGTTATCACGACAGCGCCAAGGGCTTCGAACACGATTATGTCGTGCGGGTGATCGACTTCTATCACCGTGAAGTGTTTTTGCTCGATGATAACAAGAACTTAGTCAAAATCGATGTCCCGGCTGATGCCAAATTCAGTTCGTGGCGCGAGTGGATCCTGATCCAGCCTTCGAGCGAATGGCAGATCAATGGCGAAAGCTGGCCGTCCGGTTCCTTGCTGACCATGAACTTTAAAGCTTTTATGGCCGGTGATCGTGCCCTGAAACCACTGTTTGTACCAACCGCTCACGATCAGCTCGACGGCTATTCCTGCACCTGCGATCACATCATTCTGAGCATCACACGCGACGTGGTGAACCGCCTCGAAGTGCTGACGCCCAAAGAGGGTGAATGGCAGCGTGAGCCGTTCGGTCATGTACCTGAACTGAGCAAAATTAATGCCTGGGGTGTGGACGACGACACCAACGAATACTTCATGAGTGTCAGTGGATTTCTGCAACCGGCCAGCCTGTCGCTCGGCAATCTGGATGACGGCGCGGACAAAGAAGCGGAGTTACTGAAACAGGATCCGTCGCATTTCGATGCGTCCCGTTATCAAGTCAGCCAGCATTTTGCGCAGTCTGACGACGGCACCTGCGTGCCGTATTTTGTTATCTGCCGCAAAGACGTGGTGTACGACGGTAAGAATCCTACGCTGCTGTACGGCTACGGCGGTTTTGAAGTGTCGCTCGATCCGTATTATCTGGGCGTCAGCGGCGTGGCGTGGCTTGATCGTGGCGGTGTCTTTGTCGTGGCGAACATCCGTGGTGGTGGCGAATATGGGCCAGAATGGCACAAGGCGGCGCTGAAAGAGAAACGTCTGCGCGCATATGAAGATTTCGCCTCCGTTGCCAAAGCGCTGATTGCCAGCAAAATAACGTCGGCGGCACATCTGGCGGCGCAGGGCGGCAGCAACGGCGGCCTGCTGGTCGGCAATATGCTGACGCGCTACCCGGAACTGTTCGGGGCAATCGTCTGTGAAGTGGCATTGCTGGACATGCAGCGCTACACGCAAATCTCCGCCGGCGCGTCGTGGATTGCCGAATACGGTGACCCGCAGGACCCGGAAGAGTGGGCGTTTATCCGTGAATTTTCACCGTATCACAACATCAGCCCGGCAAAAAAATATCCGCCGGTGCTGTTCTCGACGGCGACCAGCGATGACCGCGTCGGGCCAGACCATGCGCGTAAAATGGCAGCCAAAATGCAGGCGCTGGGCATTCCTGATATCTGGTTCTACGAGAATACCGAAGGCGGCCACAGCGCAGCGGCAGACAAAGCGCAGTCCGCCTTTAAGCGTGCGATGATCAGCGAATTCCTGCTGCGCTATATCGGGAGGGATGCCCGCTGAAGTTTTAATTAATAAGGAATATCAGCCGATTGGCTGTGAATACAGTCCCTTACGTTTCCACTTCACATCGGCCACGGACTGGCCGGTGTGAATTTTCCCCTGTAAAAGCAGATTGAATTTCGCCCCGGAGGCCCGCATGAGGCGGCTCTGCAGGATGTAGACGGCTTCGGTGCCCAGTTCGCGGCAGGGCAGATTGACGGCGGTAAAATCCATAGGATAGAGATTTTTCATCTCATGCGCGAAATCCATACTCATCACCGAGATATCCTCCGGCACCTGAATGCCGTGTTCCCTCAGGACTTCAAGCGTCGCCTGCGCAATCGGGTCGCCGCCGCAGATAATCGCCGAGGGCAGTGTTTCGCGCTTATGTTCCCTGAGGTACTTTTCAATAATTTCTCTGGCCTGCTCCTTGCCGTTGCCTTTATTGACCAGCAGGTGCGTGGCCTCGTCGAACGCAATATGGTATTCGAGACAGGCGCGTTTGAAACCGTCCAGCCGCTGCATCATGGTTTCCCGCCGCAGATCGGTAAAGAGTAAAACAGGGCGATGGCCTCGCTGAAAAAGGTAATTTGCCGCGCTGTAGCCGATAGAGTAGTGATCGGCCGAGACACAATCGAGCCGCATTTCGCTGTCTTTGGCGTTGATCATGACCACGGGTTTATTCGATTCCGCCGCCAGCCGGTAAAGCATTCCGTCATCAATGCCGATGATGATAATGCCGTCTACCTCCGTCTGACTGAGTGCCTGCATAAACACAGCGATATCCGGATTGTTGACCGCTAAAGCACATTTACGCACGTGAATATCATAGCGGCCGACTTCAGTAATAATTTCCTGAATGGCCTCATAATAATAACGGTCTTCATGGGGATTAAAGGCCGCCGGTGGCGCGCAAACTAACAGCGTGTTCATTAACAACCGGCTGGCCGGGATGTCGCGCAAAATACCCATGTTTCTTGCATGGTTAAAAACTTTTTCTTTTGCCTGTGGGCTGACATTTGCTTTTCCTGCTAATACTCGCGACACGGTGCTGGGAGAAAGCCCTGTTAACTCAGCAATTTGCCTGATTTTTAATTTTCCCGTCATTTTGTGATCAACGCCTCATTAGCTTATGGACTTATTGCCACAGTTAACTGTTTGTAATTCATCAGCTATTCACCATCATAGCAAATAACAAACGCCGCGCTGCAATTCCTGTCACAAATACCGGTTGTTGGAAAAAAATGCCATTACTATTCTCTCTGCAATAAGAATGAAATAAACAAATCACGTATTCCTCCGCGCCAGTTTTAATGACGAATTAATTAAATTTTTCATTAAATCAGCAAGGTGACGGCTGCCCATCGATGTTAATCAGGAACAAGATAATGCTGAAAATAGCGATCATTGGTACCGGTAATATTTCGCATAACCATATTCAGGGATATTTAGAGTTTTCTGACCGTTGTCAGATTGTCGCGCTGGTCGATATTTACCCTGAGAAAGCCGAAGAGAAGAAAAAGCACTACGGTCTGACCCAGGCGCAGGTGTATGCCAGCCATCAGGAGATTCTTAACAACCCTGATATCGATGTGGTGGATATCTGCACGCCGCCGTATGTGCACGCAGAAATTTCAATTGATGCGCTCAAATCCGGCAAACACGTACTGTGCGAGAAGCCGATGGCGGCGTCATTGCAGGAGTGTGACGCGATGATCCGTGCGGCGCAGGAGAGCGGTAAAACGCTGTCGATTATTGCGCAAAATCGGTTTACCGACGCCTTCTGGCGGTTGAAAAAGGTTATTGATTCCGGTGAAGCGGGCAAAGTCTGCCACGCACAGGTGGATTCCTTCTGGTGGCGCGGCCACGCCTATTACGACTTATGGTGGCGCGGCACCTGGGAAAAAGAGGCGGGCGGCTGCACGCTCAATCACGCGGTCCATCACATTGATGCAATCCAGTGGATGCTCGGTTTTCCGTCTGAAGTGGTCTCGATGATCACCAACGCTGCGCACGATAACGCCGAAGTGGAAGATCTCTCGGCGGCGATTTTCAAATATGACTCCGGCGCGCTGACGCAGCTGACCGCATCGGTGGTGCATCACGGCGAAGATCAGAAAATAGTGATTCAGGGCGAGAAGGCGCGTGTTTCAGCGCCGTGGGATAAGTTCTCCAGTATTTCTGCACCGAACGGATTCCCGGTTGAGGCGCGCGATCTGGCGCGGGAAAACCGCCTCGACGACCTTTATCAGTCGATCCCTAAACTGACGTATACGCTGCACACTGGCCAGATCGACAATTTCCTCACCGCGCTCGAAACCTCCACCCCGCCTTTGATCGACGGCGTTCAGGGCAAGCGATCGCTGGAGCTTATCGCCGCGATTTATAAATCTGCCATCACCCGCAGCATTGTGACGTTGCCGATCCTGCCGTCGGATCCGTTCTATCAGACCGGCGGGCTGGTGTCGCTGGCACCGCACTTTTATGAGAAATCTGCGTCAGTTGAAAACTTCGCCAATGAAGATGCGATCCCGCTCGGCAAAGACATGGATAAAGGAGCCTGAAGATGAGCAATAACGATGGTATGAACTACGCACCGGTAGGCAAACCGCAGTCAGTGGTCCAGCCAGGCGAATTCGTGATCGCCGCTGCGGCGCTGGATCACGGGCATATTTACGGTATGTGCAACGGGCTGATCGAAGCGGGTGCCAGCCTGAAATGGGTCTACGATCCGGATCCTGAAAAGGTGGCGAAATTTGTCAGCCAGTATCCGCAGGTGGCGGTCGCTGATTCGCTGGACGTTATTCTCGGCGATAAAGAAGTTCAGCTGGTGGCAGGCGCGGGAGTGCCTGATGAACGCTGCGCGCTGGGGTTGAAAGTGATGGACGCCGGTAAGGATTATTTCGTCGATAAAGCGCCGCTCACCACGCTGGAACAACTGGCCGTCGCGAAAGCCAAAGTGGCAGCGACGGGGCGTAAATATGCAGTGTATTACAGTGAACGTTTGCACGTTGAAAGTGCAGTGTTTGCCGGGCAGTTGGTGCAGGAAGGGGCGATCGGACGGGTGATCCAGACGCTCGGCACCGGACCGCATCGCGAGGGCGAGGGCCGCCCGGCCTGGTTTTATGAGAGGGAAAAATTTGGCGGGATCCTGTGCGATATCGGCAGCCATCAGATCGAACAATTCCTGTTTTACACCGGCAATAGCAACGCCCGCGTAGTGGCTGCGCAGGCGCTGAATTTCAATCATCCGCAATCACCGAATTTTGAAGATTTTGGCGACGCCATGCTCGAAGGCGATAACGGCGCGCGCGGTTATTTCCGCTGTGACTGGTTTACGCCACCAGGGCTGAGTGCCTGGGGCGATGGGCGGCTGACGCTGCTGGGTACTGAAGGTTACATCGAGATCCGTAAATACGTCGATATTACGCGTGGCGGGCAGGATGTGGTGTATCTGGTGAATCAGCAGGGCGAGTTCCGTTATCCGGTGTCTGGTAATGTCGGTTTCCCGTTCTTTGGCCAACTGATCCTCGACTGTCTGAATCGTACCGAAAATGCCATGACGCAGGAACACGCGTTTAAAGCCGCCGAGCTGTGTGTGCGGGCGCAGATGCTGGCGAACCAGGCGAATCAGTAGATAGCGCCGGGAGGCACATCATGAAAATCATCAATGCGGCTATTATCGGCTGCGGGGCGATCCACACCTGTCACGCTGAGGCGATACGGCAAAACCCGGCCAGCCGGTTGGTGGCTATCGCCGAATGCGACGCCAACAAAGGCCAGGCGTTGGCCGGGCAATACGCGTGCGATTGTTACACCGATTACCACGAAATGCTGCGCGACCCGTACATCGATATGGTGCATATTTGCCTGCCGCATCATCTGCATCAGGAAGCTATTCTCGCCGCGCTGGCGGCGGGGAAACACGTTTTCACCGAGAAGCCGGTAGCGCTGAACGCTACCGAGGTGAAGGCCATCAGGCAGGCCGTGAGCCATTCAGGTTTAATGCTCGGGGTGTGTTACCAGAACCGGCTCAACCCGTCGAGCCAGAAAATAAAAGCGCTGCTGGAAAGCGGCGAACTCGGCAACATGCTGAGTATTAAAGCGATATTGAGCTGGTCGCGCGGCGGTACGTATTACACCGCCAGCCCGTGGCGCGGGCGTTTTGCTACCGAAGGCGGCAGCCTGTTGATCAATCAGGCCATTCACACGCTGGATCTCATGCAGTGGTTCGGCGGGGGTATCCATGCGGTAAAAGGTATCGTGGACAACCATTTTCTGACCGATGTTACTGAAAATGAAGATACTGCCATGGCGAGTCTCAAACTGGCAAACGGTGCGCGCGGCCTGTTTTATGCGACCAACGGCCACAGTACAGATTCACCGCTGCTGCTGGAAATTCACTGCGAGAAAGGGCTGTTGCAGCTGCATCATAACGCGTTGTGGCTGCTCGAAGGAGAAAGTAAAACGCTGCTGGTGAATGACCAAAGTCCGGCGGGTAAAACGAAAAGTTACTGGGGCGATAGTCATCGTCAGGCAATTTTTAATTTCACGCATACCGTTTTACATCCTGAAGAACACCATTATACCTCCCTGGCTGAGGCTGAGATTTCACTGAATATGGTTGAGGCGATTTATCGTTCCTCACAATTACGACAATGGATAACGCTTGAATAAATAAATTTAATAATAACCCTATATTCACAGGATAATAAAAATGAAACCTACTGAGCGCAGAGTTGGTTACGGCACGGCCATCGGTTATGGCGTGACGGATTTATTTGGTGGCGGTGCATTCGCTGTCATCGGCACCTGGTTATTATTCTTTTACACCACTTATTGTGGATTATCAGTTTTAGAAGCCGGTTCAATATTCGCCATCGCCCGTGTGATCGATGCCCTATTAAGTCCGATCATGGGGTATATCACCGATAACTTCGCCAATACCTGGCTTGGAAAAAAGTTTGGCCGCCGTCGGTTTTTCCTGCTGATTAGTGCACCGATGATGTTCCTGTACGCGCTGGTATGGGTGACCGACATGAGCTACTGGTATTATCTCGGCACCTACCTTTCTATCGAGCTGCTTTCCGCCATGGTGCTGGTGCCGTGGGAAACGCTCTCTTCTGAAATGACTAACCGGTTCAGTGAACGCACACGGCTTTCTGGTGTTCGCATGATTTGCTCCCAGCTCGGTGGCCTGCTGGCAGTGTCTATTCCAGGCGTTATTATGCAGTTCACCGGCAAAGACAATCCGATGACTTATACCTACACCGGCATTATTTTTGCCTGTATTTTTTGTGTTGCAGTATTCACCACATGGATGTGTACCTGGGAAGCCAAAGACGTGCGGGAAGAGTTCGAGCCGGAACCGCTAGGTGCCCGCAGCGGCAATCTCTGGCATCATTTAAAAAGTCTGGTACTCGATCTCCTTTCTTCCTTTAAAATTCGTATGTTCCGCCAGCACATTATCATTTATATTTTCTCGTTCACCGCGCTGGATGTTTTTGGTGCGGTATTTACCTATTACGTAGTGTATGGATTACACCTTAGTGCCTCTGCGGTCTCCGGGTATTTAACCGTCGCGGCATTAGTTTCTGTTCCTTCGACGTTCGTATTTATGATGCTGCTGGAAAAACTGAATATGTCGCCATCTGGCGCACTGCGTCTGGCCTACGGTATTATTTTCGGCGTGCTGGCATTTTTGTTTTATGTGTATATCACCGAAATGGCCGTTTCTATTCTGCTGTTCTCGGTCATATTCGCGATATTCGGTTTTGCACGCGCCGGGCTTTATTATATTCCATGGAACATCTACAGTTTTATTCCCGACGTTGATGAGATCGTCACTAAAAAACGCCGCGAAGGGATCTTTGCCGGTGTGATGGTGCTGACGCGCAAAAGTACCGTCGCGCTGGCGATTATGCTGATCGGCATCGTGTTGCAGGAGAGCGGTTTTGTTAAAGGGCAGGGCGTCCAGCCGGCCAGTGCGTTGCACGCGATTATCGGCCTGATGGTCTTCGCCACAGCCGCACTGCTGGCCGTCAGTTTTTACATGACTTTCAAATTTAAACTGACGCGCGACACCCACAAGATGCTGATTCAGGAAGTCGCCCGCCTGAAGCTCGGCGGCAATCTGGCAGACTGTACGCCCGAGTGCCGTAAGGTTATCAAAGATCTGACCGGGTATGAGTATGAGGAAGTGTGGGGAGGAAAGGCGACCAGAAAGGCGATACGGGCAGAAGTCGCGGCGGGCTAAACCGCTGCACGGACGAGCTGATACCCGAAGGGAACCCAGTCCGGTTTAAGTGATATGAGCCAATACTGACTGTCTCAAATCGCTAACCGGGCTGAGCTCCGCCACTCTGAATTAATATTTCGACATGTTTTATCAACATTTTATGCCCAAAAAACATTGCCCTGCGAATCAATCATTGTTTATGATTTCACCATTATTTGATAATGGTTCTCAAAATCATTTCTGTTTAATTCTCATTGCCGGGTAAGAAAATGCTGAAGAATACCGCTTGCGTGCTCTCCGTGGCTGGCCTGATGGCTACCACTTTTGCCAGTTTCGCCACCACCTATCCGCTGAACGTCACTGACCTTGATGGTCAGAAACTGACGTTCACCAAAGCCCCACAGCGCATTATTTTGCAGGATGGCCGCGATATTCTTTCGCTGGCGGTGCTCGATAAAGCCAATCCGTTCCAGCACGTTGTGGCGTGGAATAACCTGCTGAAGAAAACCGACAGCGGCACCTGGGAGATGCTGAAAGGCAAATGGCCGGATTCCGCCAAAATTCTGGATATGGGATTCAGTGACAAAGGGCAGGTTGATCTCGAAACCGTGATAGCGCAAAAGCCTGATCTGATGGTGGCACAGCTGCGGGCAAAAGATTCACTGAAAGAAGCCGGTGTTCTCGACAAACTCAGCGCGCTGAAGATCCCGGTGCTGTTTGTGGATTATGAACGTGACCCGGCGAAAAACACCGCGCCAAGCATCGAGTTGCTGGGCAAGGTGCTGAATCAGGAAAAAAATGCTGAGGCTTACAGTAAATTCTACAACGCGCACTATCAGCATATTCAGCAGGTCGTGGCGTCGGTGAATCCGAAACCTAAGGTGTTTATCGAAGCCATCGCTGGGCGTTCTGACTCCTGCTGTTTTACGCACGGTGATGCAGGCTGGGGCAAACTGGTGAAAGCCGTCGGTGCCGATAATATCGGGAGTGATCTGCTGCCAGGGGCGTCCGGTGATGTGTCGCTGGAAAAAGTCATCAGCATGAAGCCTGATGCTTACATCATGACCGGCTCAGCGCGTCCGGCTAACGGCAGCGTGTCACATATTCTGCCGCTGGGTTACGGTGCCAGTCAGGCGAGTGTAGAACGCGAAGGTCAGGCGCTGCTGGCGCGTAACGGTATCGCACAGATCTCTGCCGTGACGGACAAACGTGCCTACGGCGTTTATCACCAGTTTTATAACCATCCTTACAATATTGTCGGTATGGAATATCTGGCGAAGTTTATCTATCCGCAGCAGTTTAAAGATCTGGACCCGGCTAAGACCTACCATGACCTGGTGCGCAACTACACCAACCTGCCGGACACCGCGTTCATTTTCGGCTGGTCTGAAGCCAAGTAAGTACCACGCTGATAACCTCTGTCTGCCTCCCCGGCAGACAGAGTTTTACTTATCCGTCTGTCCCGCCCGTTTTGTTCAGTCCACGTTATTTACCGCGATCACATTTGTTGACACTCGGTTAATTCATCCCAGTAACTATTTGGTTTAGTGTGATCGGTAGATTCCCGCATGGTGCGGGCTTTTGTGGTGTTTTTGTCTGCGAAAGCCCTGATGGCGGAGCAACACACATCGACAAGGTGAATTTATGCAATCCGAAGAACAGCGTTTAATCGAAGGTCTTTTTAGTCGTCTGCAACAGGCTGAGTCGGTAACGGCACCGCGTGACGCCGAGGCAGAACGTGTCATTCAGGCTTGTATCACTAAACAACCATCGGCTCCGTATTATATGGCGCAGGCGATGATTATTCAGGAAGCCGCACTGACGAAACTGAATCAGCAGGTGCAGGCGCAGCAGCAGCAAATTGAGCAGTTGCAGGAGCAGGCCAAAAACGCACGGCCATCGAGCAGCGGGTTCCTGGCCGGGCTGTTTGGCGGTGGCGCATCGGCGCAGAACACGTCACATGCTGCGCCACAAAACGGTTCTGGCAGCCAGCCTATCCCGGGCACAAGCGGGTGGGATAACCGCAATGCCCAGCCGCAGCCGCAGTATCAGCAACAGCCTTACCAGCAACAAGCCGCGCCGCAGCAGTCAGCACCGCAACAGCCGGGATTCCTTGGCAGCGCACTGCGCACCGCAGCAGGTGTCGCGGGGGGCGTGGTACTGGCCGATATGCTGACCGGCATGTTCCATCAGAGTCAGCCGCAGGAAATTGTGAACATTATTGAAGAGCCACCGGTGCAGAATCTGGATCCGAATGACACCAGCGTCCTCGGCAATAATGATTTCCAGCAGCAAAATTTTGACAGCGGTCAGCCGGACTGGCAGGACGCCTCTCTGCGCGATAACAACGACAATGCCGGTTTTGGTTTCGGTGATAACGACGACAATTCCGATGATTTCAGCAATGACGACGACTCATTTTTCTGATTCTTTATGGTCTCTGAGGGCGTTTTCACAGTAGGAATTATCGTACAAACCGTAAGAGTGAGAGGTTTATCGCTTATTGCAATCGGAATTCTGGACAAAAGCTGAATCTGTTGCTGTACTGTAATTGACACACGTTTTGTGCCGTTCATTCACGTAAAGGTAAGTTAGATGTCTAAGATTACAGGTAGCGTTAAGTGGTTCAATGAATCTAAAGGTTTTGGTTTCATTACCCCTGAAGATGGCAGCAAAGATGTTTTTGTTCATTTCTCTGCTATTGCCAGCAGCGGTTTCAAAACCCTCGCTGAAGGCCAACGTGTTGAGTTCGAAATCACACAGGGCGCTAAAGGTCCAGCGGCTGCTGACGTTAAACCTATTTAACTCTCGCCAAATTTTGAAAAACCCGCTGATGCGGGTTTTTTTTGTGCTGTATTTTGTGATGCGATGAAGGCCAGGCACTTATTCAGCGGCTGAGTGTTTACGCACCAGCGTGATGAACAGCGTAATGGCGATGGCGTAACAGCCGAGAATGGTCACTCCCATCGACAGCGCCGATGTGCCACCAAGCCCGCTTATCGGGACGCTAACTGACCCCAGTGCGAACATACACACCCCAATCAGCGCCGATGCGCTGCCTGCATTTTTCCCCTGACTTTGCATTGCCAGCGAACCTGCGTTCGGTCCGACAATGCCGATAGTGATCACCGAAAAGAACAGCGGCACCAGCAGCATAATCAGCGGCGCGTGCAGACTGGCGGCCAGCACCAGCGAGAGGGAACCCACCGCAGCGACACATAAACCGGTTTTGACCAGCGCCAGTTCGCCCCACCTGCGGCTCAGACGCGTGGAAACCTGTGCAGCAATGATCAGGCCGACACCGTTAGCAGCAAAGCACAGGCTGAACATCTGCGGGCTGAGGTGATAGATCTGCTGTAAAACAAAAGGCGATGCGCCGATGTAGGCGAACATACCGGCCATGGTAAAGCCCTGCGTCAGGCACAGACCCATAAACTGCCGGTCCTTCATTAGCCTGCCAATTGAACGCACCATCACCATCACACCGCCTTCGGAGCGCCGCTCTGCGGGCAGCGTTTCATGCAGTTTCAGGGCCGAGAAACTAAATAGCAGAACGGAAATCACTGCCAGCGCGCCAAATATTCCCCGCCAGCTCATAAAGTTCAGCAGGCCACCGCCCAGCACCGGCGCGACAATGGGTGCCAGCCCGTTCACCAGCATCAGCAGCGCAAAGAAGCGGGTGAGTTCATGTCCGTTATATAAATCGCGGGCGACGGCGCGTGACAGCACCGCACCACCGGCACCGGCCAGACCCTGCAACAGACGAGCGGCAATCAGCTGGTCGATGTCAGGGGCGAGCGCACACCACACGGATGCCGCCAGCAACAACGCCAGCGACCAGAGCAGGGGACGGATGCGCCCATATTTGTCACTGAGCGGACCAAAAATCAGCTGCCCGAGGCCAAGCCCTAATAAACCGGCGGTCAGGCTCAACTGACTGGCGGCGGTGGTGGTGTCGAGTTCGACGGCCATCTGGGGCAGTGCCGGTAAATAGAGGTCAGTACACAGCGGGCCAAGTGCCGCGAGAGAACCGAGTACCAGGACATAGCCCAGGCGTTTTTCTGTCAGGTGATTGCTCATTATTATGTCTGTTTCCGGTAGTTTCTTTTTGAATGCGGGGATCACGTCTGCGATGACGGTGCTACAGGGTTAAACAGCTGGCAGAACAGTTGGTCGTAGAGGGCATCGAGCTTGTCGGGATCGGCATGCAGGGTCGTCAGGCGACGAAACGCCGTGCCTTCGCAAATCACAGCCATCATTTCTACCCTGGCGGTGAGTTCGCTGTCCGACAGATGCGGCGAGTTTCTTGCCAGCATAGCTTTGGCTTCATTAAACAACTCTCTTTCTGCATCACGCCAGATCTGCTCCACCACCGGGTTGCGTGTGGCTTCGGCAGCCACTTCCAGTCTCAGGGCGTGGTCGATGTCCATCTGCTCCTGACTCAGTTCAGGGCAACCGGTATGCGGATGTTCAAGGGAGGGACCGCTTAAGCGTCGGTGGGCGAGGTTCACGGCCATTTCCCGCAGGTTATGGGCGTTGCCTGTGATCAGACGGATTTTCTTAAACACGATGCGCCGCACGATCTCTTCGATAATCGCGTCTTTATTGGCGAAGTAACGGTAAATTTGGCCGACGCTGAGCTGTGACATTTTGGCTATTTCAGCCATGCCAGCCCCGTGAAACCCGTGTTTACGAAAGCAAAGACGCGAAGCGGAAATGATCTGATCGCGTCTGGCGCAGATGCGCTGTTCTTTATTGTCCTGAGGGTGAAGCATCAGCGTTTTGATGACCTGAGGTTATGCGTTACACATTGGGTGTGAACGTTCGTTCTCAAGTATAAAGGGGGAAATGCGGGAGGTAAATGTGAAAACGCAGCGCAGCCCGGAAGGCTTACGCTGTGCGGGCCAGCCACTCAAAGAGAGAGCATCAGCCCGTGAAATAGGCGTGCAGGAAAGCGGCGGCGGTAAGCACACACAGCGTCACAAGCAGCATTTCGGTAAAGGTTTTAGGCATTGAGAACATAGCAGGCTCCTGAGGATTCACGATATATGCCAGAAGTATGAAGTTCTAAAATGAAGGAAACATTAAGACGTTGGGAAAATTCGCGGGAAAAGGCGGATTTATCTCACAAAATAAAATAATGAAGGTGCCTCTGTCATAAAAAAGGCACCGACATCCTTTAAATTCAGTGTGCGGTAAACCAGCTCACCAGCATAAAGGCCAGCAGCGTCATGGCCAGCGAGCCCGCCAGATTCAGGAACATATTTAGCAAGGCGCCGGCAAAGCGACCGTCCTGCAACATGTACACCACTTCCAGCGAGAAGGTAGAGAAGGTGGTCAGCCCGCCGCAAAAACCGGTGGTCAGTAACAGTTTCCACACAGGATCAAGGTGGGTCAGACGGCTGAAAATGGCGATGCCAAGCCCGATGATAAAGGCACCGACCAGGTTGACGGTCAGTGTACCGACGGGCAGTACAGGGGTCATCCCGTTCATTTTCATGCTGACATACCAACGTGCAACGCTTCCCAGACCGCCGCCAATAAATACTGCAAGTAGTGTGCTAAACATATAAGCCTTTCGTAAGATTGAGTGGGTATTCAGAAAGGTTCCGGCGTCATGCTACGAACCTCTCAGTGAGATTGCGTAGACATCATTAGCCGGTAAAGGCGGTTTCGGAGGAATGTCATCTCCATCGCGTGCCGGGGAATTTTACACGGCCGGGGCCACAATTTGTAGCGCTCCGGACAAACGTCAGAATTTATTAAGGAAACCAGATGTTAATACGTGATGCGGTCGCCGGGGATGCGGCGATGGTTAGCCAGTTATTGGCAGATTTGGATTATCCGGCTTCTGAGGCTGAAGTGGCGCAGCGCATAGTGTCTATGGCGACCAATCCTGACAGCCGGCTGCTGGTGGCTGAGGAGCAGGGAGAAGCGCTCGGCTTTATTTCCCTGCACTTTATCCCGCAGATTGCGCTGGCGGGCGAATTTTGCCGCATCAGCTATCTGTGTGTCAGCAGCAACAACCGGGGTGGCGGCATTGGTCAGCAACTGGTGGATGAAGCCGAACGTCTGGCGTGGGCGCGTGGCTGCGACCGGATGGAAGTTCACAGCCATACGCGCCGGGTGAGGGCGCACCGGTTTTATGGACGCGCCGGTTATGAAGATTCACCGAAATACCTGATCAAAACGCTCAAACAGAGCCACTAACCTCAGCCGAGGGCCAGCACGATGGCGTCAGCGATAATATCGATCTGTTCCGCCTTCAGCTGCGACGTACTGACGCGGATAAACTGCCCCGGTCCGATGCGGCTGCGTTCACCGGGCAGAACGGCAATACCCCGTGCCGCCAGCGTCACCAGAGCAAACTGCTCGGACGGCACCGGGATCAGCATCGCCAGCCCGTCCCGGTGAGGAATGTTCACACCGCGAATTCTCAGAGCATCCGACAGCGCCTTGCGGCGTTGTGCATACACTCTTTTGGCGTGCTCAATACCTTCCTGCGTTTTTTCGTCGTTAATCAGATACGCCAGCGCCTGCTGCAAAATACGGCTCGACCAGCCTGCACCGAAATTGCGGAAGGATTTGATCTGTTTGATCAAATCCTCCGAGCCTGAGATCACCCCAAGCCGAAGATCCGGCCCGTACGCTTTGGAATAAGAGCGGACATGAATGGTTCGCTGCGGCAGCACGCTGCCCATGCTGACCGGCTTTTCGCAGGACAGCTGGCCAATGCCATCATCTTCGAAGATCAGCGTATTGCTGTGGCTGAGGATCTCCGCCAGCACCGCATAGCGTTCCGCATTCAGCGCATGGCCGCAGTGCGAATGAGTGCGCGGCTGATAGATAAAAGCAGACGGTTTTCTCGCCAGCGCCATCTGCAATGATTCAGGGATCGGCCCGAACTCATCACATTTCACCGGCAGAACCTGCGCCCCCAGATTGTCGAGCATATCCAGCAGGCGGGTGGCGGTCGGGTCTTCAATCGCCACGACCGAGCCCTGCATCAGCAGGGTTTGCAACGTCAGGTTCATGCCATCAAAGCCGCCATCTGCCGCCATAAAGGCTGCTGCCTCATAAGGCCAGCTGGGTTTGACGGCGTCGAGCAGCGCCGGAGCGATGGCCTCGCGCTGATAGCTATTGAGGTTATCGGCAGTTACGCCAGCCTGAAGCGCGGCGCGCAGATCGGGCAACAGGGCCGGGTCCGGTGATGACAGCGCCAGATCGGCAATAATATGATCGCCGAAGTTACCGATTTTCTCAAACCGTGCCGGGCGGGGGGAGAGCGTATCGCCGCACACCCACACGCCGTTGCGCCCGCGTCCGGCAATCACTTTCTGGCGGCGCAGCTGGCCCCATGCGGCCGAGACCGTTGCCGGGCTGACGCCCAGCGCCTGCGCGAGTTCACGTACCGCCGGTAAATGAGCACCAATCTCAATCATACCTGAGCGGATCATCGCCGCAGTTTCAAGTGCAATGCCCCGCATAGAACGGTCGTGCAGATGGCCTGCAAACCAGTCAGCATCCAGCGTTTTTACCAGCAGACTTTCACCCATTTTTCGCCTTTTGTTCAGTAACAAAGATTCTATTGTACATATTAATTTATGCTATTAGTATCAAACTTAGTCAATTGAGGCGATAAAATAATCACTTTGTCATCAATGTGATCGTCAGTGGTCAATGACATGTTATTTTTTTGATATTTTTTATTTTGCAGATTCATAAGGGGAACGCTGTGACAATCACCATCAGACTGGCAGTCCGGGACTGGGATTACTTTACGCCGCTGGCCCTGGGCGATGTGAAACCGGAAGGGTTTACGCTTGAGATTGATCGCGTCGGCACGCTGGTCGGCGACCTTGCCACCAGTGACCGCTACGATGCCGGTGAAGTCTCTTTCAGCCGTTATGCACAGGGGCGCGCCAGAGGTGAAGATGACCTTTTGGCTATTCCGCACTTCCTGATGCGTGGTTTTCGTCAGCGTTGCATTATCACCCGTGATGACAGTCCGCTGACCGAGCTGTCTCAACTGGCCGGTAAACGTATCGGGCTGACCGGCTGGCAGGATTCCGGCAATACCTGGACCCGCACGCTGCTGGCGCTCGAAGGCGTGGGTATAGAAGATGCTAACTGGTACGTTGGCCGCCTGACCGCTGAGCATCCGATTGTTGACCGACTGGCCGGTTTTGGCCGCGTAGGACGCATCGAAGCGGTACCGCAAGAGCGCCCGATGATGGAACTGCTACAGGAAGGCTGGCTGGACGCGGTCTTTACGCCGTTTATGCCTGAAGGTTTCTTTAAGCCGGATTCCGGTTTCCGCCAGTTCCAGCCCGATTTCCGTCAGGCCGAACTGGCGTACTTTAATAAGGTCGGTTACGTACCAGGTATTCATCTGCTGGCGATTAAACCGGCGCTGGCTGAAGCGCACCCCTGGCTGCCGCAGGCGCTGAGCGACGTGATTGAACGTTCTTATCAAGTCTGGATGGATAAACGTGCGAAATATGCCGATACCACACCGTGGCTGCTTGATGATCTGCGTCGCACGGTAATTGATTTACCGGCGGACTGGAATGCCAACGGTTACGTTGCCAACAAGAAAATGATCGAAGATTTTGCCGAAGAGTTGCACCGGCAGAACCTGATATCCCAGCGCCTGAGCGCGGCCGAACTCTTCCCGCAATTTGCCGCTGAGCCTGCCAGTCACTGAATCTGAGGAATGAACATGAAAGTCGCATTAGGACAGTTTGCCGTTGCCAAAGAGTGGCAGGCCAATGCCGAAACCTGTTTGTCGCTGATGGCTGCATCGCAGCAGGCTGGCGTCGATCTGCTGGTGTTGCCGGAAGGCATTCTGGCGCGTGATATCACCGACCCTGATTTGGTGCTCAAAGCGGCACAGCCGCTCGATGGTCCCTTTGTCAGCCAGTTACTGACGGCGAGTGTTGGCAGCCAGATGACCACCATGATGAGTGTACATACCCCTGCGCCTGAAGGCCGCGCGTGGAATGTGCTGATTTCGATTCGTAACGGCGAGATCATTTCCGAGTACCGCAAGCTGCATTTATATGATGCGTTTTCGATGCAGGAGTCCAAAAACGTCACGGCAGGCAAAGAGGTTCCGCCGCTGGTCGAGGTGGCCGGATTTAAAGTCGGCCTGATGACCTGTTATGACGTGCGTTTCCCTGAGCTGGCGCGCCGGCTGGTGCTCGACGGTGCCGAAGTGCTGGTACTGCCCGCGGCCTGGGTAAAAGGCCCGCTCAAAGAGATGCACTGGGACGTCCTGGTTACCGCCCGCGCGTTGGAAAATACCACTTATATGGTGGCGGTCGGCGAGTGCGGTGAGCGCAATATCGGTAACAGCATGGTGGTTGACCCGCTTGGCGTGGCGATCGCCCGGGCCGCCGAAGCCCCTGCGCTGGTGTTTGCCCAACTGGATAAAGACCGTCTGGACCATGCGCGCAAAGTATTGCCGGTGCTGGAAAACCGCTGTTTTGATATTCCGCAGTTGCGCAGCGATAAGTTTTGATTTACCCGCAGACCGGTCCTCAACGGCCTGCAATGCAGTAGAAACCATGCGCGAACAACACCAGGGAGCGCAGCAGTAAACACCCCGGATCGGCGCCTGAACCGGCGGTGTCACTATTATCTGGCGTAATAAAACCATAAGACATAATCAACACCAGGGAAGGTGTTAACAAAAACAAAATAATTTCCATGATTCTTTTCACAACATCCAGACCCACTTTCAGACAGAGGAAATAGAGATGATGGCAAAACAATTACGTCAGGCTGCGGTACTGACGGCTGCAATACTTTCAATACTCTCAACCAGCGCTTTTGCCGCTGAAAGCGTGGCGATCCCGGCTCAGACAATGGACCCGGCGCTGCACGCAAAATTACCGGCTGAAATCCAAAAATCAGGCGTGATGATATCGGTGAATAACGGCTCGTTTCCTCCGTATGAAATTGTGACAGGCAATAACTCCCTCGACGGTGCCAGCGCCGATCTCTCCAATGCGCTGGCGGGTGTCCTGGGCGTGAAAATTGAACATGCTTCTGTCAGTGGTTTGTCCGGAATTTTAAGTGGTATGGCCGCAGGGCGTTATCAGATGGGGATCGGTCCGATTGGCGATTACCCGGACCGCCAGGCGAAGAATGACTTCGTCGATTTCGTCAAAGAGTTCGTGGTGTTTGCCGTGCACAAAGGCAATCCGCAAAAGATCAATTCACTGGACGACACCTGCGGTAAGCGTATCGCAGTGATGGCCGGTGGTTCGGCAGAACAGGTGATCCGCAAGCAGTCAGACGTCTGTGTTAAAGATGGCAAACCGGCGGTCACTGTACAATCCTATTCTGACCAGCCGACCTCAATTCTGGCCGTGCGTTCTAACCGCTCTGATGCCTTCTTCTCTTCGCAGGCGCCGCTGACCTACTTCGTCGAGAAAGCCAACGGCCAGCTGGAGCTGACAGGCACCGGCAAAGCCAACGGTTTTGGCGATATCTTCCAGGGTACCGTGGTACCCAAAGATTCTGCCGTACGTGATGCGATTCTGGCGGGCTATCAGAAACTGTTTGATAACGGCACTTACGCGATCATCATGAAAAAATGGGGTCTGGAAGAGAATATGATCGCCGCGCCGGGGATCAATCTGGCGAAGGCTCAACCTCAATGACGGACAAAACGTATAGTTCACGGCCGGTGATCAAAGACGACTATACGCCGGATCCACGCCGTAACGTGGAGTTCTCCCATGCGCCCCGCAGCTACGGACGCTGGGTGGCCTGGGTCATCGTGCTGCTGATCGCTGCCGATGTCATCTGGAATGTCGCCCGCAATCCTAACTTTGAATGGCACGTGGTGGCGCAGTGGTTTACCGAAGCTACGGTGATTAAGGGGCTCGGCGTGACGCTCGGCCTTACCTTGGTGTCGATGCTGCTGGGTGTCTTTCTGGGGTTAATGCTGGCGATTGCCCGGCTGTCGCAGAGTATGCTGTTGCGCCGCCTCTCGGGCATGTTTATCTGGTTCTTCCGGGGAACGCCACTGCTGGTGCAACTGCTGTTCTGGTACAACATGTCGACCCTGTTCCCGCGCGTGGTCATTGGCATTCCGTTCGGCCCGGAGTACATGAGCTGGAACACCAATGATCTTATCACGCCACTGACGGCGGCAATCGCCGGCCTGGCGCTGAATGAAGCAGCTTATATGGCGGAGATTATCCGCGCCGGGTTACTTTCGGTGGATAACGGTCAGGCAGAAACCGCGCAGGCCTTCGGCATGAGCCGTGGCCGTGCATTGCGGCGGATCATCATTCCGCAGGCGATGCGGGCGATCATCCCTCCGACCGGTAATCAGCTGATCAGCATGATCAAAGCCACGTCGCTGGTCAGCGTGATCGCGATGGGGGATCTGCTCTACTCGGTGCAAACCATTTATAACCGCACGTTCGAAGTGGTACCGATGCTGATGGTGGCGGTGATCTGGTATTTGCTGATCACCTCGGTCCTTAACGTCGGTCAGTCGGCTATAGAACGTTACTACTCCCGTGGCACGCGCCGTTCAGGTTCGGCGACGAAACGCCGTCAGGTGTCCGGTGAGGAGAAAACGATCCCGCTTGTCAGCCAGCCGGGCGTCGCCCAAAAGGAGGATCTATGAGTCAGCAAGATACCGGCGAACAGTCACCTCTGGTCGTGGCGCGCAATGTGCATAAAAGTTATGGCGATAATGAGGTGCTCAAGGGCATCGATCTTGACGTCAGACCGAGTGAAGTGGTGGTGATCCTCGGGCCGTCAGGCTCCGGAAAATCGACCTTTCTGCGCTGTATAAACCATTTGGAAGATATCGACCGGGGTTCGATTATGGTCGGTGGTGAGCAGATTGGTTATGAGCTGCGCGGTAGCCGTTTACATAAACTGTCGGAAAGGGCGATTGCCCGCCAGCGCCGTGATATCGGCATGGTGTTCCAGCAGTTCAACCTCTATCCGCATATGACGGTGTTGCAGAATATTGTCGAAGCGCCGATTGGCGTGCACAAAGAGAGCCGCCAGGCGGCGGAAAAGTATGCACGTGAGCTGCTGGAAAAGGTCGGACTGAGCGATAAAGCCGATGCCTATCCGCGGCATCTTTCCGGTGGTCAGCAGCAGCGGGTAGCCATTGCCCGCGCGCTGGCGGTGAAGCCTAAGCTGATGCTGTTTGATGAGCCGACTTCAGCATTGGATCCGGAGCTGGTAGGCGAGGTTCTGGCAACGATGCGGGATCTGGCGCAACAGGGGCTGACAATGATAGTTGTCACCCATGAGATCGGTTTTGCCAAAGAAGCCGCAGATCGGGTGGTCTTCATGGACCGCGGTTATGTGGTGGAGCAGGGCGCGGCAGATGAGGTATTGGTGAATCCGCAGCACCCGCGAACGCAGGCGTTTCTCAGCCGGTTTATCTGAACGTTGCGGGCGGGCTGGAAGAGGGGCGGTCAGACCCGTGCTTCTATCCTGTTTCGCCCGCCGTTTTTGGCTTTATACAGTGCGGTGTCAGCCGCATTCAGCCACTGTGCGGCACTCTCCTGATCTTCCCGACACTCGGCAATGCCTGCACTGATTTGTACCCGCAGGTCAGGGTGGTGCGGGAAAAGATCGTTATCCAGCCTGCTTTGCAGCCGTTCCATCGCCTTCTGTGCCTGTTCCGCCGTGCTGTGGGGTAAAATGGCAGCAAATTCATCGCCGCCGTAGCGGCCAATGATGTCGGCAGCACGCATGGTCTGCTGTAGCTCCTGAGCCAGGAGTATAATTGCCTGATCGCCGACGTTGTGACCGTAGTTATCGTTGATCTCTTTGAAGTGATCGATATCAATGAGCACCAGTGTGGTCTTATGGTGATAACGGCGATGGCTCTCGATTTCATTATCCAGCAGCGATTCCCAGTGGCGGCGGTTGTATAAACCGGTCAGCCCGTCGCGAACGCTGATTTGCATAATGGCCTGTTTATGCTCTGCCAGTTTTCTGGATGTTCGAAAAGTGACATTACCCAGAAAGATCGGGTAAATCACAATCATCGGCAGGCAGAGGTAGAGCTGGAGCGGAGTGGTTTCTGGCCGGAAAGGAACATCAGCCAGCAGGAAGACCACGAGTGCGACCGCCGCCTGAGCAATAATGCATTTGAAGAAGAGTGTTTTCCCCCCGGCGGCAATGTTATTCATACCCATCATGGAGACGATAACGGCTGACGGCAGGGCATTAAATCCCATCAGCGCCAGCCAGATGCCGCCGAAAATGGCGTCGATCTGCAGGTTGAGGATCTCGGTTTTAAACGGATGACTGGCGCGGGTTGCCAGCATATAGGCGACATGTGGCCAGATAAAACCGTTGAAAAACAGCAGTAGCCAGACGACAGGATGGGGGTGGTGGGTAATAAGGACGGAGGCCACGCAGATGCTCCCCATACCCAACCCGAGAATGCGGGGGAAATAGGTGCGTTTCGCAAATCTCAGGCCGGAATGGTGAACATCACTGACCAGAGTGGTTTTGAGCGTTTTTGGCATCGGATCTCATTGCTGTTCGGGGTCGCGGAGTGCTACCCGATTAGGCGGTAAACTGATTTTCCAGTAAATGCTTTATGAGTTTCTCATAGAGGCACATAATAGCTCAGTCTGTTCATAATGCGCACAGATTAGATCGTGCCGCGATCAATTCTGTTACATATTTTGGTTGTATTCCCGTCATTATTATTTCTAAATAACCCCATTAGTTTTGGTTATTTATTTTATAAATCTGTTTGTAAAAAGTGC
>Ga0105856_1000103_pt1 | contig 44744 bp, 36 predicted proteins | sample OrgsoiDNA_201060_FD_89681 | JGI IMG/M metagenome (GOLD analysis project Ga0105856, IMG submission 89681) | Permafrost soil microbial communities from the Arctic, to analyse light accelerated degradation of dissolved organic matter (DOM) -... | ecosystem: Environmental > Terrestrial > Soil >...
AACGTCAACAATCAACGCGTCGATTTCAATCAGCTTTTGCGGCACGTCGATTTGCGAGATCAGCGCCTGATACTGCTCGCGCTTTTTCGGATCATCACGCACCAGCAAGGCGTTGTTGCGCACGTCGGCTGACACCAGCGGGTTGAGACCACTTTTGCCATCGTCCAAATCGTCACTCTGGCCGTGCGGGTCGCCGCTTTGGATCAGGCTCGACAGAATGCTGTCAGCCTGCTGTTGCGATAGCTGGCTCAGCCCGTCGGTGCCGCCACCGCTGGCTTTCACGCCCTGCGCACTTTTGTTGTTTTTCTTACCGAGCAACTCGTTGAGGATGGTCGCCACTCCCGGCACGGTCAGGGTTTTGTCGCGATAGTGAATTTCACGATCAGACACCGAGGCGTATTTCAGCGGGAAACTCATCATCTCTTTGCCGGTTTTGTAATCTTTCTCTTGTTCACTGAACTGGCTGATCAGCGCCACGTACTCCGGTGGGCCGGTGACCAAAATCACCCCGTCATCTGGCAGTTCGCCATAGCCGAATTTCGGTTCCAGCAGGCCGATGCCGTCCAGCGCATCTTTCAAATCCGGCGCGGCTTCCGAAGACACGCGAATGCGTTTCGACACCTGTTCAGACTGCGGGCTGATGTACAAGGTGTCGTTGTAGACAAACCATTGGAACTGGTATTCCAGCCCCAAGCGGTCTAGGAAGGTAGTGGCGCTGTCAGCACGCAAACGGCCGTTGACCGTAGCTTCCGGGATATTCCCCAGCTTCAAGGTCACGCCGTGGCTGCTGGCAAAGTCGTTGAGCACGGTGCGCAGTGGCGTATTTTGCGCCGAATAGGCGTAGGCCCCGCTGCTCCAGCCGTCCGGTGCGCGGGCCTCAGCGCTAAACGACAGGCTGCCGAGACTCAAAGCCAGCGTGGCGGCCAGTAAAGTCTGCGCCAATGCGTGAGAAAAGGTCTTCATAGTTCGCTTCCCCACTGTGGGAGAAGGCTTCTGCTCAATAAGGGAATCTGTCCCTTCGAGGAGAGAATAAGCGTCGTGTTGCGCATCGTTGCCCTGATTTCCATCTAGGTTGGTGAGTGGGTGATCAAAAAACGGCGCAGGAGCGGATAACCCTCCGCCCCTCGCCGTTGCGGAGATTAGTTAATCGAGTCGATGATCCCTTTACTCAGATCATGCGTCAGCGAACTTAACTGACCAGACGCCCAGTTAGCGGTGGATTCGCGCAGCATGGCTTGCTTGAATTCAACGATGTCTGAGAAATCTGGCGCACCGCCCATAGAATCACGGGCTAAGTCATAAACATTGGAATTGCTGGTTACCAGCGCGGAATCGAGACGACGCTGCACCTTATCGAAACTGCTCATACTCACCTCCTGTTTTGACTAAAGGTGATCATGAGTAGCGAGGGAAAGGAATTGGTTCCCAAAAAGCGGCGGGATTTCATCAGTTTTTTTGCCCTAAAAAACGGCACTGAGAAAGAGAAGATGATGAATAAAAACGGCTACGTCGAGGCGCGCAGCAGCAAGGTTTTCAGCGCCTGCCAGCCAACGCGTAACTCCCCACTGGCGGTTTCCAGCAAAAGGCTATCCGGGTCCAGCGACTCGTCAAACTGGCGCTCCCACGTCAGGTGCGGGCGGGCGTCCAGCCACTGCGTCAACTCGGTCTGGCGTGACGGATGAGACCATAACGTCGCCTGCTGGCCGCGCGGCTGGGCCTGCACCAACTGGCGCAACAAGGCGTTGAGTTGCTGCGCCTGGCCGGTGTCATCCAGCAGCCGCGTCATCACGTTATGGAGTAATTCCCCGGCGCGGGTCACCAGCAGGGAATCTTGCTCCGCTTGCTGCGCCTGCCAACCGGCAAACAGCTGTTCGGTACGCTGCAAAAAATCCGCTTCGCTGTTCGCCAGTAAATCGGCGACCTGCCGCTCGGCGTCAGAGCGCGCCTGTTCAATGATGTGTTCGGCCTGCATCTCGGCCTGTTGCAGCCGCTGCGCTGCCTGCTGTTCTGCCGCCGCGATCACTGACAGCGCCTGCTGATGTTGCAGCACGAGATGGCGCGGCAACCAGACGGCGTCGGCCTCCGGCGCGTTCAGCAGTTCCACCGTTTTAAGCTGCCACATGGTGAGTCTCCTGCGCGGGGCCAGAGGATGCCAGAATCGGCAATGATGCCTGCCACAATGCCGCTTGCCACAAAGGTTGCAGCTTGTTGAGTGTCAGCGTGTTGGATGATTCAGCTTCGCTCGGCACAACCCACTCGGCGGGAAAGAGGAAACGCACGCGCTGCCAGCATCCGGTTGGCAACGCATGACGCAATAAGATCAACACCGTGACCTGCCACGGCGGGCTGAGGTTTTCCGGTAGCCACAGACCGGGACGCAAAGCGCGAGAAATGCGTTTGCACCACAGCTGCGTCTGTTCTGCCAGCGCGTCGTCAGTGTGCGGTGCGTCAGTGTGCGGTGAAAGCAGGCTACAGATTTCGGCCACCAGACGCAGCGCATACCCTTGCTGCGGCGGCGTCAGCGCCAGTAACGCACAGGTTTGTGCATGCGGTGCGGGCGGCAAGCGGGCGTCGAGGCCCAACTGTCGCGCGATGAGCTGCGGGTCAAGGCTTTGCAGACGCTCGGTCAGCGGCGCAGGTTGCTCAAAGAAAGCCAGCCGGTGCCAGCTTTCGTCCGCCCGTTGCCAGTAACCTTCCGTCCACCAGCGCAGCCACTCCTGTGCCTCATTCATCGGCGTTATCCCTACGAAATCCCGTTATCAGTGGTCGCTACGCCGTTTTTCTTCGCCGCCAGACGCTGCTGAATTTTTGGTTTCATCACCAACACCAAGGCCATCAGCACGATGAAGGCGACAAACAGCAGAAACACCATTTTCACCGTGCCATATTGGTTCATGGTCAGTTGGAACGGCCCCAGGTTCACCATCTCAACGTGATCTTTGTAGACTTCAGCCGGCACGAACACGATGGACAGCGCGCTGTTATCTTTGCCCGCCAGCCCCGGAATACTGGTCGACACCAGTCGGCGGATTTGCGGTTCAATGCTGTCAGGGTCTAAGTCAGGCTGGTACTTGATAAACACCGAAGCCGACGCCGGTTGGATAGGCTCACCGGGTGCGACGCGCTCTGGCAGCACTACGTTGACCCGCGCCACAATCACGCCGTCGATTTGCGCCAGCGTCGATTCCACCTCTTGCGACAAGGCAAAAATGTAACGCGCGCGCTCCTCCAGCGGGCTGGAAATAATGCCGTTTTTCTGGAACACCTCACCCAAATTGGTACGGGCTTTATGCGGCAAACCGGCCGCGTTGAGGATCTGCACCGAGCGCTCAATCGTCTCTTGATCCACCATCACCGTGACGCCGGTTTTGTCGATCTGCTTATCAGCCACAATCTTGTATTTCGACAGTTCAGCAATGATGTCGTTGGCATCGTTTTCGGTCAGGCCGGTGTTGAGCACCACCCGTTGTTCGCACCCTGCCAATACCAAGGCTATCAGCAGGGTCGAGAAGATCTTAAGCGCGGTTTTAACCATGAGGGTCACTGCAAGTTGGTCAGTTTATCCAGGCCCTGAACGGACTTAGAAACGATTTTGGCGTTCATCAGGTTTTCCAGATCGTACTTTGACAGGTCACCGCCGACTTTATTGAGCGCCATCGGGTCAGTCGAACCGGCGGCCTTGGTCAGTTCGGTACTGATGTGGCGGCTATCGACATTGATCTGCTTAAACATGCCAGAAACGTGATCCAGCAGACCGCTGCTTTGCGCGTCGTCGGCCTCGCTGCTCTGGCCGATTTCTGCGGCGAAAAAGCGGCTGTCAGCGGGCGTGGTGGCACTGCCCTCACTGCCCGAAAAATCAGGCGACGCCAATGGCTGGATAACCGGGGGTTGATTCACTTTCATGCAGAGACTCCGCGAACGGCAAGGAGGACAAAACAGGGAACCAGCATCGGTTCCCTGTTCACCACTTAGAACGAAATTTTGTTCTGTTGGATAGCACTGATGAAGGTGGTGGCGGAGCCCTGAACACCTGCAATTTGCGCGTTTTGACGATCGCGTTCCATTTTGGTCAGGGTATCTTGTACAGATTGTCCCTGAATCGCATCGGAACCAGCTTGTAATGCCTGGCTTGACGCACTGCTCGCTGCGCTTGACGCGCCAGAAGCTAAACCACCAAGAAGACTTAACGGACCCATAGTGATACTCCTCTCAAGATGAATAGAGTGAATGAGTATTCATTCATCAGTTGAGTGGTACGCGGTGGCATCGGGTTCCATCGGGAGAGGATTATTTTCGTCGTTTGATGGGGCGAGGAAGGGCTTGCCCCCAGCCAATCATGGGGGCGAAAGTTGACGATTAATCCAAACTGTTCAGTGACTTGATGCGCTGATAGAGCGTGCGGCGCGGAATGCCTAACTCATGCGCGGCGTTGACAATTTTGTTGTGATGACGCATCAGGCAATCTTCGATCAAACAGTGCTCGATACGCCGCATGCGATCTTTCAAACGAAAGGATCCGCTCTCCTGACGCAGCACATTACCAAGCGGTGGCAGCCCTAAGACGAAACGTTCCGCGGCCCCTTTCAGTTCACGAATATTGCCCGGCCAGTCATGCATGATCAGGGACTCGCTGAGGTTAGCGGTGATCGACGGCAGTGCGCATCCGAGACGAATAGCCGCTTCCTGGCTAAAGCGAGCGAACATCGGGATGATGTATTTAATCCGGTCACGCAGGGCTGGCAGGTTGATTTTGATGGTGGTCAGACGAAAGTAGAGATCTTGTCGAAACAGTTTCTGCTCGACCAGCATCGACAGCGGCTTTTGCGACGCCACCACAATGCGTAAATCCAGCGGAATTTGCTGGGTACTGCCCAGACGGCTGACGCTGCGGGACTCCAGTACGCGTAATAATTTGGCTTGTAAACTCAGTGACATGCTGTCGATTTCATCGAGGAATAAAATCCCACCGTTGGCGCTTTCGATATACCCCGCTCGGGCATGGGTGGCACCGGTATAGGCTCCGGCCATAATGCCGAACAGTTCGCTTTCAGCCAGTGATTCCGGGATCGCCGCGCAGTTAATCGGCACGAACGCCCCTTTACAGCCGGAACGCTCAAACAAGCGGCGAGCAAAGGTGTCTTTGCCGGTGCCGGTTTCGCCTTCCAGCGCGAGATCAACTTTCAGCGGTGCCAGCGTTTGCAGCATCGAATCAAAGTCGCTGTGAATATCCCACTCTTCGCGATCTGGCTTTCGCATCGTGTCGGGTTCAGAGGATCCCTCACCTTCATCATCAATATCCTGATGAAAAGCTGGGTTTGTGTTGGCCGGCCTTGTCGAGTTCAGAAGATTTTCTTTCATACTCTCCCCGCATCCATTTCTATCTGAGAAAATAATGTCGTGATTATTAAAGGATTAAATTTTTTTTAATGATTTAACGCCCGGTAGGGTTATTTAACGTTAAACATGCAGGAACGATGCAATGTTTCGTTTATCTGTCGGCGTTAACCTGCTCATAAATTAGCATTAGAAATAAGACTGGCAATCAGGAAATCGGAATAGGTGTTGTAGGGAAATCCCTACAAGAGAACAATCATTAATAAACGCTTTACTCAATAAGGTTTCGCCTATTGCAGCAGTGAACACTTTTATCATTTAGCCGAAGAAGGCAGCGTTTGGCTTATTATGACTGCTTGGTCAACATGATGAAAAGGATAGAGAAAAGCGACGGCACTCAAATAAACAACGTCAAAAAACAGTTATGCAATCAATAAGATACTGGGCACGTTCCCGGTTAATGAATTATTCAATTTTTGAACTTATCCATTAAAAACGCTAATGCTAGTCATTTTCACTCCCCACGAAAACACCGTTATTTTTTACGTAAAAGAGTGTCCAATCTCTCATTTCTTAACGAAATCTTAATATAACCGGCGTGAAAATCGGCAGAAAAAACGCCTACTGACACACTTATTACAATTAGATACAGGTTGAGCGATGCGAAAATAAACAAAAATGAGATTATTCCTATCTTAGGACCAAGGCATTGCGCCAATACATAAGCCAAATTAACGACTGTCCGCTCGGTATCTTCAAAATAATAACCATAAAAAAATCCGATAATGAATACACCTCATTATCGGATGACATTAATGATTTCTCGTCTGGATAAAATAACCGCCCATTAAGCCGGTAATTGCCCCTGACCAGACGCAATAATTTTCGCGAAGTTTAATACATTGTCGACATAAGGCGCGGCACCGGTGCCGGTTTTCGAAATATCCGACAGGTTGGATAAATTCACATTATCGGGGCCTGAATTATAAGCCCGTAAACCGGCACCGATATTCCCGCCAAAGCCGCTGGTCTGTTGTTTAAGGTACAGCGCGCCCGCCATAATATTGTTTTGCGCACTGTTCGGGTCCCCCGACAGCAGCCCAGGGTTCTCATTTTTCATTTCGTTATAGGTATCAGGATTCACCTGCATCAGACCGGCGTCGGTCTTACCGTTACCGCCGTTAGTCGACGCGGCAGACAGATTGCCGCGGGATTCCGCCCAGATTTGCCCGGCGATCACGCTGGCAGGCATTCCAGTCGCCTGCGCGGCGTTATTGATGTCCTGACGGAAGGGCTCAAGCTGCGACGGCAGATGTAAATCACCGGAGCCGCTGAGACCCGAAACGCCTGAAGTGGCCCCGCTAGCGCTGGCACCACTGGCACCGTTCGCCGCACCCGGCTGAGCGGCCAGCAGATTATTACCTGCTGAAGGCGTGCCGTCGCCGCCACCATAAGACGCCGCGGGCGCACCACCACTGCCGCCACCCGATGAGGCCGCGGGTGCGCTGTTTTGTTGATCGGAACTGTTTTGTTGATCAGAAGTGCCACCGAGCATTTTCAGCAGTTCCGACAGCAGTTGACGCAGCATATTCATCAACTCCGCCATCTGTCCGCCGCCTGCCCCGCCAGCGGCACCGTCATTTTGTGCCGGATTTGCCAGCAGCGCGTTGTTTGGCATGGCGTTGGACGAAACACCGTTAACGCCCGATACCGACGGCTGGCCGAAATCGACCGGCGTCATGCCTGACGAACTGCTGAAAGTGACCGTCAGAGGCAGTGAAAGCGCACCGGCATTGGCATTATTGTTGTTGATGCCCCCCCCAGCGCTGCCGCCGATACCGATGCCGCCATCGCCCGCCGACGTAAGATCGGCTGGCGGAATGTACTGGGGGCTAAACCCCGAACCGTTAACATTCATCATTAATCCTCACACCTCATAGTCGATGATGTCTGCTGCTCGCACCCTGTGACTTGCCCGAGCACCCACTGTTATCAAAGATTCAACCTCGGGGAGTCAAAGAGTCGACATGGCAATACGCCTTTATCCCCGCCTTTTGGGTGCATCCCAGCGCGCGTTAGTTCCACTGATGACACGTTTTATCAAAAAACGCTTTTTTCATCGAAGGGGTGTGGAACTAATAACGGGGCGTGACCACATAAACGCATTCCACTGTTATCCGTTCTTTTCGGGACCAAAGCGATGAAGCGACACCTGTTGGCGATGACGCTGTGCCTGTCGGCAAGCTGTCAGGCAAATTGCTTTAATGAGGCAGGCAAAGCCTTTGGCATTTCGCCCGCGCTGCTGCTGTCGATTGCGATCAAAGAGTCGCACCTCAACCCGGCAGCGGTGAACAGCGCCAATCGCAATCACACCGAAGACGTATGCATGATGCAGGTCAACAGCACGCACTTTGCCCATCTGGCGAGCCTTGGCGTGACGCGCACTACGTTATTGAGCGAGCCCTGTACCTGCGTCAATACCGGCGCATGGGTGCTGTATGGCATGTTTCAACAGTATGGAAAGTCGTGGAATACCGTGGGGATGTACAATGCGGGGGCAGCGCCGTCACATCAGCCACAGCGCGAACGCTATGCCAGTGATGTGCGGCGTATTTATCAAAAGCTGTTGCACAACGTCAGCAATGACACCTTGCTGACGCTGGAACAATTACCCGCGGACCGCCAGCGGAGTCGTCAGGGACGTGATGAATTCAGCGATAAATAACTTCACCTCCTCGGCCTGCTGAATAAAACCGTCCAGCAGGCTGGTAAAACTGCGGCTGTCCAACCCGCTGACCCGCTGCTGAGTACACAGGCGCAACTGCCGTTCGTCGAACGCCAGCCAGCAGCCGCGCATGGCGTCCATTTCAAAGTTGAGCGCCAACAAACCGCGCAGTAAGTCTGCGGCGACGTCTTCGGCCAGCTCACGGATATAGCAGTGCAGAATCATCGCGTCACTGCCGGGGGGCAATTCAATGATCGCCGCTTCCTGTTTCTGTGCGGTGAATAACGCGCACACCCCGTTTTCCAGCCTGAGCTGGGTGTTTAGGCGTTTTCCATACTGGCCCAGTAGATTTTGTAATTGCGCGCTTTCGTTCATCACATGTCTCCTGTGTTTAACGTTTTAATCGGTTAATTCCCTGGTGATGGAACAACGTCTATTTGGCCCCTTGCCGGATTATCCTTTCAGCACAAATCCTTGTTTTTGGGTGGCCGTCAGCGCATTGCTGACCTGTTCATCCGGGCGGGTCATTTTGCCTTCCAGGGTGAAACCCGTCGGATCGAGCTGATTCTCTCCATAACTAAAGTTGATTTTGCCGAGGTTTACGCTCATCGAAACCGATGCGCTGTTGGAACCGCCGAGTAAAAAGGCCGGTGTGGCGAAGCCGTCACCTTTGCTTTGTGAACGGGTAAAACCGATAGATTTGATGCGCAGATTGTCGCTGTTGCTGAGCGTCGCCAGCATCTGGTCCGGCGTGGTGCCGCCCGCCAGCCAGTCCGCCGCCATTTTGGCTTTCTGCTGTTCGTTGAGCTCCAGCGTCACCACCGCTTCAGTGCTGCTGTTTTCCTGCAATTCGCGGATCATCAGCTTGAGCCGCGGATCCTCATCCATCAGTTTCGCAATACGGTCGGCGTTACTGTCAGAAGGCCGCGTGCTGACCATGTGGAACAGGCTGTGGAAGAAGCTGTTACTGTCGAGTTTGCCGAGATTGCCATAGCTGGAACGGTATTCCGCCGAGCCAATCTCTTTGCCTTTGCGCTCGGCCATTTTCTGCTGACGGTTATTTTGCGCCAGTTGCAACATCGCCTCGCGCTGGCCGTTGCCCTGCATCTCTTTGCCTGCAAGCTGCGGCTTGAAGTGCTCCATCAGGGCTTTCAGCTTGTCGGCTGGCAGCATCGCCTCATCCTCTTTCAGATCTTCCATCAGCTTATTGGTGGCCGGATCGGGGAACTGATCGCCGAGGGTTTTCATCAATTTGTCGAGGTGAACGTCGGCCAGCGGCTGCGCGTCCTTAAGTTGCAGGTTGATGCTCTGCCGGGTGCGGTTATCCACCGATGCCTGAATGCTGACGCCGCCACCGGCAAACAGCGGCAGGTGCGTTTCATCGCCGGTTTTCTGGTTAACGCCGACCGGGATGGCAAAGTTGGCCCCGGCGTTAAACTGGTTGAAGGCGCGCAGCCGGTTGTCGCTCTGCGTTTGCTGCTGGCTGATCTCTTTGTTACTGGTGCTGCGCTCACGGGTGCCGTTAAGCAAGTTGGCACCGGCGTACACGCCGCCGCCTAAACGGGCGCTGGTCGGAGAGGTTTTTTCGGCATCGGTGGTGATCGGTAACCCGACGCTGGCGACCGCCGCGGCGTTAATATCCACGCTAACCCGCAGGGTGTTGCCGTTTTTCACCGTATGGTCCATGCCTTTATCCATCAGCGTTTGCGGGTCGAGATTGCCCTCGGTCAGCGCGTCCAGAAAGTCCGGTAATTCGGCTTCGGTCAGACCAAAACTGATGCCGTTTTGCATCTGGCGCTGCAACATCGCCGACACCGTGCCGCCTAAACGAAAGCCCGGTGACAGCGTACGTTCGCCATCAAGCGCGGTTTTATGTTCGTGCAAATAGTCGGTTAGCATGTTGTAACCTGCCGCGCCAAACACCGTGGCCGAACCGCCGCCGTTGCGACCAAAGCTGACGTTAATTCCCGTTTCGGTCCGTGAAAAGTTCAGGCTGTAGCTGCGGTCTACGTTGAGCCGCGCACCGGGGCTGGCAAAACCCTGCGCACCGGGGATCATCGTGCCGGTCGCCGCCGCGCCATAGGCCCGGTTGAAGGTGATGTCCTCACCGCTCTCCAGCGACAGCACCGTGGCTTTCAGCCGCCGATTCAGTTCCACTTTATCGTTCGCGCTCATCACTTTACGGCTGGTGACGTGAACGCCGTGATCCTCTTTGGAGAAGGCTTTGGTCATCGATTTAATGGCGTCGTAGTTGGCTTCCAGCCCACGGTTATTGACAAAACCCATGGCAGCGGCTTTTTTCACCGGGTTTTCGCCCCAGGTGAAATCGCGCAGTTCGTTGAATTTCGACCGTATTTGAATCATGGCAGCGGCTTTTTCCGGCTCCGGTTTCGTCATCGCCTGCTGCACGTCGGTCAGCAGGTTGTGCATATCGGCCTGCGTCAGCGAGGTCAAAATCAACTGCGATTTCACCAGTCCGACATCATCATGGCTGTCGCGCTGCTTGCCGAAAGGCACCTCCGGTTTCTGGTGGTTGATCACCACCTTTTTCATTTCCATGGTCGCCAGAATGCCGTTCGCCAGATTATTCGGGCTGGACGGGTAGAAATGCAGCATACGGTTGAGGCTTTCGGTCAATTCGCCGTCGCGGGTGCTGGCCGGATTGAAGCGGCCACTTTGCGCATTCCGAGTTTTGCCGTCGTTGAGCAGCGGCTGGTTATTGCTGTCCACCACGCCATAATGCTGGCCGAGCAGGCCCGCGTGGTGCGCCGCGCTGTCGGCCAAGTCCTGACTAAAACTGAGTAATTCGCGTTTCAGATCTTCGTTGCCGCTCCAGTCCAGCGTGTCGATACGGGTAGTCAGCGGCGCACGCGGCGCTTTCGCCCCGCCGGTGCCATCCGCGGGGTCAAGCTCGCGCAGGCGGTTGAGCAGTTCCCCTTGCTGCTGATAAACCGGCCGCAAACCTTCGCGACCGGCATAACCGTGCTGGACAAAATAACCGGCATTTTTCACCGGACGCGGGGTTTCCAGCGTCGGTTTAAACAGGAAGGCGCGCACGCGGGATTTAAACGGCGTCTGCACTTTTAGACCGTCTTGCCCGGTTGAACCAAACACGTTGACCTCGCGTTTGACGGTAATATGGCTGCCCGGAATGTGGCGGTCTTTGGTCGCCACTTCCAGACGCTGGAACACCTGTTCGGCCACCCGCTCCTGCGGCTGTTCCTCATGCGCCACCAGCCCCTTTTGCCAGACGCCCGCGTGCAACGTGGCCTGATTGCCGTGCTGGTCGCTGAGTAACAGGTTGTCGGCACCGCGATGCCCAAGAGAGGTGTACTTGGGCACATCGGTCGGCGCGGCGTCGGGCGCAGGTTGGTCGGCAGGCGGCACCTCTTCACGCACTAACCCCGCCAGCGTGCCTTTTTGCCACGCGCTGGACGGCAAGCTAAACACCGCACCCTGATCGCTCAGCAGATAAAGCTGCTGGTTTTCCCCCAGCGCCATATCCACCATTTTTCCGGCTTTCCCATTATCTTGCAGCGCGCTGATAGCGCGGTCGATATCGTCGGCTTTGAGGGTTTGCGTGCCGCGTGTGTCGCGGCGATTGTCCTTATTCACCTGATGATAGTGCACATCACCGCTGTCGTTTAAGGCGACAAAACGCCCTTCGCCCAGCGCGTCGATCGCCACGGTGTTCTGTTTTTTATCCAGCCCCGCCGCCGGTAAATCCGCTTTGACGCTGTTCTTCACCCGGCCCAAATCAAACAGGCTGCTGTTATGTTGAATTTCATCACTGGTCAGATTGACCTTCAGGCGGCGCAGTTCCCCCTCGTTGAGGATCCACGGCTGGCCGTCCTGCCCACGACGCAGTTGTTCGGCCGACTCTTTCGACGCCACCCAGCGTTGGGTGGTTCGGTCGAGGTAGTGCACCTTGCCGTCGTGCAACGCCAGTTGCCCGAGCGGGCCGAAATCCATAATGGCGTGATCTGCTGGCTGCGGGCGTGGCAATCCCTGTTGGTTATCCACCACCATGCTGTCACTGAGGCTCCAGTTTGACGTCACCTGATTGCCGCGCAATGTCACTGCATGTTCCTGATTCTGCATGTCTTTGAGTTTGGCGTGCAGTTGCTGCTGGTCATCAACAAACAGCGATTCCACCCGCACGCCTTGACCAAACTGCATCGACAGCGCCACGGTGAGCGCCGCCGGGGCCGGTTCGAAGGTCATGGTTTGCGCGCCGTTGACCGGCAAACGCGCCTGAAGCAGATTGCCACGGGTGTCGGTGGCAAACAGCAGATTGTTGTGCAGCGCGAGGGAGCTCAGCGCCAGACTGGCCGGATTGACGGTGATCTTCTGCGCCGCCGCCATGGGGCTATTGATATTCGGGTAGAAGCTCAGTTGCTGCTGATGGCTAGTTTTGTCGGACGTCAGCAGCGCGGCGTGGCCATCGGCATCGAGCGAGATGGCCGAGATTTTGCCGGGTGCGGTGATCGACTTGCCGCGGGTGATGTCGAGCAGCGTCGTGTCATCCGATACCGCGTACAGATGGCCGTTACCCTGCTGGCTGAGTTGCGCCATTTTGCCCGCTGAGGCGTCGTGCTTTTTCCACTCATTGGCTTGCGGGTCATGGCGATACAGCACTTTTTCATGCAGGCGCAGCGCCTGTTCACCGCTGGCCGTGGTGTGGCGATAAACCCCGGTAAGCTGGCTTTGGATGGCGGCATCCGGCAGGCGCGCGCGCGAGGCGGGACGCCCACCGGCGGTGAGGATCTCAGCCTGCTGTGGGTCGGCACTTAATCGTACTTGATGATTTTCGAGAGTGGTCGAGGCCAAACCGGGCATTCGACCAGTGCGGGTTTTCACCGGTTGCTCAAAGGTCTTGCTGTTGACCATGCCGACCATATGCAGCGGCGTTTGTTGCAGCGACACCAGGCGTCCACGGGTGTCGAGCAGCACCTGCTGGCCGTCGCGGGAATCCTGTCCCTGATAGCTCTGTTCGGCGCGTCCCAGCGTTACGTTGAGTAAGCGGTCAAACGGCGGATGGTTGTCCGGCACGCTGAAATGCGCCTGGCCTTTCTCGTTCAACCCGACGTTAACCCGTGGGGGTGGCGGTGGTGCATCATTGACCCCGCCGAGTTGCGCCTGAGTATTCGCGCCCCAGTTATCTTCCCCCGGTGCGCCTAATGCGCTGGTGAGTTCAGTCAGTTCAGGTAATCGCGGGGCGGGCGTGTCAGCGGCGGTGGTAACAGGTTCATGTCTGGCGCGCAGGAAGCGACCAAACACTCCGCCGCGGGTGGCTTTGCCCTGCCCGTTTTGTTGGTTAAGGCCTTGACCGGAACGCCCGGCTGCATTAAGGTCCCTCCCCCCGCCTGACGCGGCCGCGCAGGCTGTTGGCGCAGAGTATTCGCTGGGTTCGGCCCCTGTTGCAGCCGGTTAATATCAGCGTGGTTAATCATATGACTGGGTTTGAGCAGTGCGGAGAAATTAAGTGCCATAGTGAAAATCCTTATACACATACGGTGAACGATAAATTTTTCTACACAATGAGTAGACCGCAAAGACGAGTTGGTTCCCGCATTTCTAAAAATTCATGGGCGTAAGTGCCATAAATGTCGGCAAACGGTCAAAAACGGGGGAATGAGAATTAATTACATTAGCCCTGATGACCTATCGAACGGCGCATCAGGGCCGGAGAAAAGCGGGGAAGGATTAAAAATTATGGCGCTGGCGGATCATCAATTCATGAGCGGCAGGCACGGTTTTCTTGTTTTTCTGCGTCCCTGACGGCTGCTTCAGGCGTGCGCTAACCTGCATGGCGTGGGCCAGAAAACGGTTGAGCATGGCGGAAAGCTCCGTGCCTTCCCAGCTTTCAATCTGCAACTCGACCCACAGGATAATCGACTTATCCGGCGTCGCGCCGTGGTGAAACGCCGGTACGCCCTGATTAAAGCCGTTCATCTCCAGCAGCGTCCATGCCAGCGCCCCGTCATCCTCTGCAATCGGTCGGCCCAGACGGGTTGCCATCAGCAGGCGGCCACTTTTCGCCGCCGAGAGATGCAGTTGCAGATGCTCGAAAGCCATCTCATAGTTCCACGCCGGGCCGAGCGACGTGGGGTCCGCGCCCAGCCCTTCAAACAAGGGTTGTAGACGGTAAAAAAAATCACCCTGGTCCATGTTGTTTCTCCGTTACAGGTTGCTCAGGTTATCGAGGGCGCTCGGAAATGCGTGGTCATCTTCCGCTTCCAGCGCGCTCATCATCTCTAATAAGGTGTCGGCGGCATCGGTATCTGACGGCGCACGCAGCGACGAACTGGACCCGCCAAATACGCCAGACTGCGCAGCCAGGCTTTGATTGAAGAACGCCGGCCCGGCGGTGGTCGGGCTGCTGGGTGCGGACGGCTGGCTGTATTCGCTGCTGGAATCGTCGTCATCACTGGGCAGATGGCCGTAATCCTCGGCAGAACCGCTGGTAAACAGCCCTTTGGTCGAGGCGTTATCATCGTCACTGGACGCCGCGCCAAAACCGGTGGTGGAAGCCATCGCCGCTGCCGCCGACGGTCGCCCCGGCGGCGTGAGGTCGGTAATATCTTCGGGCTGGCTAACAAACACCCGTGGCACTAACACCTGCGGGCGGAACAGGCCGTTAATCAGCGCATTCACGTCCTCGTTTTCCAGTAGCTGCTGGCTGACTTCGGGCGACATAGCGCGGCAACGCTCAAGGATCGCCAGTGCCAGACCCCGTTTCATGTCCTTGGCCTGAAAGACCGTGTTCTGGGCATCAAAGAGCGAGGTTTGCTCATGGCGCTCAAGCTGGTAGATCTCCGCTTTGCGATCATTGGGCGGCAGCTTTTCCAGCGTGTCAAAGCGGTAACGCAGCGGCGGCAGCCCGGCCAGCAAATCGAATAAGTGCAGCGTGGCGTGCTGCTGAACATTCGGCGCGTCAAAGTCAAAACGCAGTACGCTTTTGCCGAAACGGCTGTTCGGCTTTTGCAACGTCTCACCCGATTCAAGCGCGAAGAACACGTTGTCGTCATTGGCGAAATCAGAGATATCTTTCGCCGAGGTGTTTTCGACCGGAAAGCTGACGCCGTCGCGGATCAGCTTCTGGCGCGATGACAGCGAGATCGCACCCGTTTCGCTATTACGAATTTTATCCAGCGCATTGGTGGCGTGGGTAATGTGCAACGGTGAGTCGAGCATTTTTTTGAGGAAAGCCCGCTCGTAGGGGGCCAGCGGTTTGCTTAACGTAGGGCCTTGCAGCCGTGTGCTGAGGTTGTTCAGGTTCTGGCGCGACAGGTCCGACACCTTGGTATTGTGCGGCGTGTCCTGCCACAGCTTGCCGGTCGCCAGCATGCGGTTTTGCACGTTTTGCCCCATATTGCGGCGCATGGCCTGAGTCACCATTTTCGCCGCCTCATCCTCAGAATAGGGCCGCACTGTACGCTGTCGCGTCGCTACACTTTTTAACTCTCCGGCGGGCTGAGCATCGCCCTCGTCATCTTCCTGAATCGGGAACATGTCCCACTTCGAGGCCAGCGCGCCCGCGCCGTGGGCAGAGACGCTCACCTGTTTCGCCTGCCCCGCCGCCGTCTGGCCGCTGGCTTTGGCACTGCCGGACGCCACGCTGGATTTCGCGATATTCAGCGGCGCGACCGGCCCCAGTTTGGGTAAAGAATTAATGGCAGAACTCATCACTCACCTCCTGCAAACCGTGGCGTAAAAGGACTGTTTGAACAAAGAATGGGGTCACCCCCTGAGCTTTCATCACAGCGCCGCTTCATCGTCGGCGGCGAAAGCATTCATCATTTCCAGCAGGGTATCGGCGGCGTCGGTATCCGAGGGGGCGCTGCGCGCGGACGCTGACGACGATGACGACGATGACGAAAAGGCGCCGGGCGATTGGGTGCCCAGCAGCCCGCCGCTGGAGGATGACGACCCGGTTGGCGACGATGAAAAGAAGGAGGCATCAGGAATAAACGGCGGATTGGCCGCCGACGTGGCGTGCGCGCCCATCGGAAATTCCTCTTCGGAATCGCTGTCGCCGTAGCTAAATGGCGTACCGTAAGTCACGCTGCCGGTGGGCAACGCGCCGTAGTCGCTGTCCGAATCGCTGTCTGTTTCACTGTCGGAGTCTTCGGCGTTGAGATAGCTTTCCAGCAAGGCGTCCAGCGCACTGGCATCCACTGCCGGGGCGCGGTTGTTGTTCACTTGATTAACGTCCAGCGGTTTGCCGACAAAGGTACGCGGCACCAGCACCTGCGGGCGGAACAGGCCGTTAATTAAGGCGTTAATATCCTCCTTTTCGAGGATCTGCGCGCGCAACGCTTCCGGCAAGGCACGAGTGCGATCGATGATCGCCAGCCCCAGTCCGCGCTTCATGTCTTTGCCCTGAAACAGGCTGCCTTTGGCATCCACGCCGTAGCGCGAATGCTCGTGTTTATCCAGCATATCGCCGGTCAGCATTTGATCCCGATGATGCAACGATTTGAGAGTATCGAGGTGTTTGACCGCTTCGGGAAACCCGTTGAGCACGTCGAACAGATGCAGCGTGGCCTGCTGCTGTATCGCAGGCGAATCCAGGTCAAAACGCAGCACGTTTTTGCCGAACCGGCTAGACGGTTTTTGTAATGTATCGCCAGACTCCAGCGCGAAGAACACATGGTCATCGTTGGCCAGCGCCTGAATATCCATTTGCGAGGTGTTTTCACGCGGGAAGGCGACGCCGTCGCGCAGCAATTTTTGCCGCGAGGAGAGCGAGACCACGCCGGTTTCGCTGTTTTGCACTTTATCCAGCGCGTTGGTGGCGTGAGTGATACTCAGTGGAGCATCGAAAAAACGCGTGAGAAACGCCTGTTCATACGGCGCTAGGGGTTTATCGAGCTTCGCGCCCTGCAAACGTACATGCAGCCCTTTCAGGTTGTCACGCGACAGCGATTTGATGGTGGTTTCCGGCGTCAGGTCGTCCCAGCGCGCGCCGACGGTGAGCATTTTCTGATGGATTTTCTGCCCCATGTTGCGACGCAGGGCGTAGGTGACGGTGCGCGCGGCGTCATCTCGCCCGCTCTCCCCGACGTAAGCTTTACCCTCGCGCGAACGGGGCGTGATGCTTTTTAATGCTCCCGCCTCTGCTCCGCCGCTCGCGCCTTCTTCTTCCACGCCCGACATTTTCCATTCCGACGCCATGGCGCCCGAACCTTTGGCCGACACGCTGACCTGTTTGGCCTGCCCCGCCGCCGTATATCCGCTGGCTTTGGCGCTGCCACTCGGCGCAACGTTGGACGTCGAACCGCCGCCAGTCGATTTGGCGAGGGGGACAAGAGCAACTGAATTAATGGCTGGATTCATAACGGCCTCCGGGACATAAACGCAGAAAGCGCGCGGCAAAGTACAGCCATGCCGTTCGCGCAGGTCTGGGTTATGTGGAGGGCAACGGGGAAAAGTTCCCCCTTGCCGACGGCGTCAGCACGGGGGAGAAAACAGCGGGCGGGAACAGAAGGAAAGCGACGGGCAGTTAGGCCAGGCCGGGGATGCCCACGCCAAAGGTCTGTAATAACAGCACAATGTTGAGCGCCACGATCACCACCGTGCCGACAATCGAGGTCACCACCGTCAGGCGGCCATTGACGAAATCGCCCATGATGTCGCGGCGGCGGGTGAACATCACCAGCGCTATCATCGGCGCAGGCAGCGCCAGGCTGAGCACCACCTGGCTATAAACCAGTGCGTCAGTGGCGTTCACGCCCATCGCCACCACCACAAACGCTGGCACCATGGTGACCAGACGGCGCACCCATACCGGAATGTGGAAACCGACAAAGCCCTGCATGATCATCTGCCCGGCCATGGTACCGACCACGGAACTGGAGATACCAGAGGCAATCAGCGACAGCAGGAACACGCCCGCCGCGCCAATCCCTAACAGCGGGGTCAGCGTGTGGTAGGCGGTTTCGATTTCGGCGACGTCACTGTGTCCGGCATGAAAGGCGCTGGAGGCCATGATCACCATGGCGATATTCACCAGTCCGGCGATGCTCAGCGCGATCACCACTTCGATATTGGAGAAGCGCAGCAGCTTGCGGCGCTCCCCGGAATTCTTGGCATGGGTGCGGTGTTGCGTCAGCCCTGAGTGCAGGAAAATGGCGTGTGGCATCACGGTAGCACCAATGATGCCGACGGAAATGGTTAGCGCCTGAGCATCCGGTAATTGTGGAGTGATCATGCCAAGGCCCGCCGCCGCCCAATCCACCGGAACGATAAACATTTCCACCAGATAGCACAGCGCAATCACGCCGACCAAGCCGCCAATCATCAGTTCTAGCGGCCGGAAGCCGCGTTTCTCGACCATCAATAACGCATAGGTGATGACGGCGGTAATGCCCATTCCCACCAGTAACGGCAGATGGAACAGTAAAGAGAGCGCCAACGCGCCGCCGAGGAATTCGGCTAAATCGGTCGCCATGGCCGCAATTTCACTGACGCCCCACATCCCCCACACCACCGGTTTGGAGAACTGGTCGCGGCACATTTCGGCCAGATTCTTATTGGTCACAATACCGAGTTTGGCTGACAGCGCCTGAAACAGCATGGCGATCATGTTTGCCATCACCACGACCCACAGCAGCGTATAGCCGTAGCGGGAACCGGCTTGAATATTGGTCGCGAAGTTGCCCGGATCCATATAGGCAATCGAGGCGATCACCGCCGGTCCGGCAAACAGCAGCGGCGTCATGATGCCGCGCTTTTTGCCCGACAGCGCATTATCAATCGCCATATTGGTTCTGTCGGTCAATGAAGAAGTGTGACTGACTCCACGCATAGTTGTTCCACCCTGTTTAACGCTTGTTATTTTTTATGGGGATTTTTGTGGTGTTTTCGCCCTGACGAGACTGAATATAGCATTGGCTATACTCTATGGTGCAAGCTTAGTGTGCCGAAAAATGTGGCTATTATGTTTCAAAGTATGAAAGCTGAGGGAATGCGAGAGATTAGCGAAAATAAAGGGTTTTCCAACGATGGAATCGATAGGCAATATTTAAAATTAACGCTCAAGATCCGCTAAATAAAATATCAATCCTTTAAATTTGAGGATTTGAATTAAGTCAGAGTAAGTGAAAATTAATCCCCCTTTTAAAAATCCCCCTATTAAATCTTCAATGTTTATAGATATTAATTAATTACGCTACTGACATAATTAGACGCAAAGTCGCTAAACGCGTAATTGACAACATTTCGTCTGGCGGTCAATCAGGTCAACAGCATCGTTAATGAGATTGCCTACGCCTCGGCGGAGCAGGCCACCGGCGTGCACGAAGCCGCGCAGGCCATTACCCACATGGACGCCACCACCCAGCAAAACGTGCGACTGGTAGAGTTAACCTCCGCCGCCGCGTTGACCCTCGACGGCCAGTCGCGCGAGCTGCGCGAAGCGGTGGGCGTATTCAGTCTGGCTTGATAAACCCGGGGTGATCTTCCGGTAATCTGGCCGTGCCGCTGGGGAAAATCCCCTGGCGTAGTGTCTCGCGCGGCGTGGTGTCCAGACGCCCGCGAGCCACTAATTCTGGCACTACAAATTCAATAAAATCGGCAAAGCTGGCGGGACTGACCCACTGCGCCAAATTAATGCCGTCGGTGTCAGTATCCTCAAGCCATTGTTCGAGCAAATCCGCCACCTGCGCGCCGTCGCCGACAAAGGTTTTCTGCCGTCCGAATCCCTCGCTGGGTGAAAACGCTTCGCGCAGCGTCCAGCGTTTGCCGCCGCCGCTGTCGAGCATTTTTAGCAAGGAACGGTTGGAATTGGTTTCTCGATATTCAACCGGTTGATCCAGACTCTGCGCGCCCAAATCCACGCCGGTACTGGCGGAGTAATGCACCACCGCACCGTCCAAGTCATACCACTGGCGATAGGCTTCTAATTTGTCGCGAGCCAGCTCTGGTGTGGCGTCGGTGATCACCGTCACGGCGCTGATAAACTTGATGCTGTCAGGATGACGCCCGTCAATCGCGGCCTGCGCCTTGATGGCGCTCACCTGTTTACGCACGCCCGCCGCGTCCATACCGGCCACAAACACCACCTCGGCATTGCGAGCGGCAAATTCAATACCGCGTGGCGAGCCACCCGCCTGAAATAATACCGGCGTGCGCTGCGGGCTGGGTTCAGAAAGGTGGGCGTCCGGCACGCTGAAATAACGGCCCTGATGCCCAATGCCATGGACTTTTTGCGGATCGGTATAAACTCCGGCGGCCTTGTCACGCACCACGGCGTCTTCTTCCCATGAGAACTGCCAAAGTTTATAGGTGACGTCGAGGAATTCCTGCGCACGGTCATAACGTTCATCGTGGTTCATTTGCTGGTCGAGGCCGAGATTGCGCGCCGCGCTTTCGAGCTGTGAGGTGACGATATTCCACGCCACGCGCCCTTCGGTCAGATGGTCCAGCGTGGTGAATTTTCGCGCCAACAGATAGGGGTATTCGTAGGTGGTCGAGACCGTGACGCCAAAGCCTAAACGCTGGGTGACAGCGGCCATGGCACTCACCAGCAACAGCGGGTCAATCAGTGGCGATTGAATGCCTTTACTCAGCGAGGCGTCGGCGCTGCCCTGATAGGTATCCAGTAAACCCAGCGCATCGGCAATAAACAGGCAGTCAAAATGCCCTTTCTCCAATAATTGCGCCAGTTCCGTCCAGTAACGAAGGTCGGTATAGCGATGGCCCTGCTCTTGTGGATGTCGCCAAAGCCCATAATTGATATGAGAAACCGCCGCCATGGTGAAACCACTTAATATTATTTTCTTATTTTTAGACGTCATGTTTTTTCCCCGAATAATAGAAAACAAAAACCGGAGCGGCCGATGCTAGCACGAGGAAATAGGCTGGATTTATTATTTCATTAGATAAATAACAGCTAACCATTGTCGAATTTTAAATGCCAATTTCGACATAACCAAAGCCAGTAATGTGCTTTAAGCATGAGGTTTTTGGGTGCTAGATTATTTTCTTAAAACCTGCAAGCGGCAAAAATATTCATTTATTTGAATATAGAAAAAGCCGTTAACCTTCATCGAATGGAGAGTTCATGAAAAAGCATTGGCACCCTTTCTCTTTTAATCAGGGCAGAAGACAGTTTATCAATAATGCCGGTATTTTAGCGGCCGCTGCGCCCTGGTTATTACAAAGCAAACTGGCTGTGGCGGCGGATAAAACCGCAACCGATGCCAGTGAAGCGGAACGCTACGGCTCCACGCTGGTTCTCGGGCAGGCGCTGGAACCAACGATTTATGACCCCAACCGCCAGTACTCTTACGAAACCTATCGGGTCGATAAGCACATTTATGAATCTCTGGTGGCAGAAGATCTCAGCCGCCCGGCCAGCGAAGGCCCCCCGCCGATCGTGCCTAATCTGGCGGAAAGCTGGCGGGTCAGTGACGACGCCAAAACCTTTACCTTTCGCCTGCGCGACGGCGTGAAATTCCACGACGGTAGCGACTTTAACGCCGAAGCGGTGCGCTTCAACGTGCGCCGCTTTACCGACGAAAGTTTCGAGTTTTTCGATAAGCAATCGAAAGCGGTGATGCAGCGAGTATACGGAAAACTCAAGAGTATTCAGGTGATTGATCCGCTGACCGTACAATATCAATTCAGCGAACCTTTCCCCGATTTCTTGCGTTTCTTGCCGCAGGGCAACTGGGTTTCCGGCATTTTCAGCCCGAAGGCGCTGCAAACCTACGGCCAGGATGGACTGGCAGAACACCCGACCGGCACCGGCCCGTACCAGTTTGTGCTGCGCGTGCGCAATGACCGCACCGAGCTGATTCGCAACGAGCACTACTGGGGTAAAAAACCCTATCTCGATAAGATCATTTTCCGGCCGATCCTCGACGGCGCGACGGGCATCAGTTCACTGCAAACCGCGCAGGTCGATATTTTGTCACGCACGCCAACCGACGCCGTCGAGTTGCTGACCAACAGCGGCTACACCGTGCATAACAGCACCGAAGCTAACCAGCTTTTCCTCGGCTGGAACTTCAATAACAAGTTTGTGAAAGATCTGGCGGTGCGCAAGGCGGTGATCAAAGCCATCGACCGCGAAGGCATCGTGAAATCGCTGCTCAACGGCAATGCGCTCGCCAGCTACAGCATTCTGAACCGCAGTAATGAAGCCTATAGCGACGAACAAAAAGACACGGCCTATGACCCGGAAGGCGCACGAAAACTGCTAAAAGACGCCGGTTATAAAGACAACGACGTCACCTTCACCCTCATTACCTATGACCAAAATCAGCCGGTGATCGAATGGATCCAGAGTGATTTAGCCAAGGTCGGCATCAAGGTCAACGTGGTGTCGCAAGAGTGGATCACCTACAGCTCGCACCTGTCGACCCTGGCCGACGATACCGGCTTGTTCACCATGGAATGGGGCATGATCACCCCTTACTGGCTGAAGATTGTTTATGAGAATTACATCGTTGCACGCGGCCATGGTGAGCAGGTGATAGGTCATGATGTGGCGGATATTTTGCAGCGTGCCGCAGTGGAAACGGATCGCAGCAAAGCGCTGGCATTATGGCGACAGGCCAATCAGATTTATCAGGATCAGGCCGCCTTTGTTCCTCTGCTGGCCCTGACCCGCGTGTTTACCAGCGCGCCGAATGTGCAGGGCTTTAACGTGCCGGGGCAGAACTTTTACGACCTGACTAAAGTGTGGCTGAAAAAATGAGCCGCATGATTTTCAGCCGCATTTTGCAGGCGATCCCGCTGTTTCTCGGCATTTCGATATTGGTGTTTCTGATCGCCAAACTGGCACCCGGCGACCCAATCACCAATGCCCTGACCGGTCAGGTATCGCAACAGGCGATTGATGAAATCAAACAGACGTACGGTCTGGATCAACCGCTGTGGACGCAGTACGCGCTGTGGCTGAAAAATCTGTTTAGCGGCCATTGGGGAATTTCCATCACCATGAAAACCCCGGTGGTCGACGTGCTGTCAGGGGCATTTATCAATACCGCTATTTTGACCGGTGCCGCCGTGCTGTTATGCCTGATCCCGGGCGTGATAATCGGCGTAGTGTGCGGGCTTAACCGTGGGAAGTGGATCGACCGCGTCACGCTGTTTGTGGTGCAGCTCGGGCATAACGTGCCGATCTTCTGGCTCGGGGTGTTCGTCATCTGGTTGTTTGCGGTCAAGCTGAAAGTGTTCCCGGTCTCCGGCATGTATGACATGCGCGGCGATCGCGGCGTTGGCGACCTGCTTTATCATCTGTTTCTGCCCGCGCTCTCCACCGCGCTGATTTCGATGTTGATCCTCGCCCGCCAAATCCGCAGCAGCGTCATCGCTATCATCAGTCAGGATTACATCCGTACTTATCGCGCGCTGGGCTTTAGCCGCCGCGCGATTTTGCTGCGCCATCTCGGGCGCAACCTGCTCAGCCCGATCGTCAATATCACCGGCTTACAGATTGGTTATCTGCTCAGCGGGGTGATTTTCATCGAGAAAGTCTTCGCCTGGCCGGGCATCGGTTCGCAGTTGTATAACGCCGCCGCCGGACAGGATTACCCGACCATTCAGACCGGCGTGATGCTGATCACCCTGTGCTTTTTGACCGTCAATTTACTGACCGACATTGCGCTCGACTTGCTTAACCCGAGGCTGCGCCATCTATGAGCCACAACGCATTGTTCAACAATGAAAGCAGCGTAGAACTGACCTCTACGCCGCCGGTGAAATTTGCCAGCCGCTGGCAAAAATTCTGCCGCAACCGGCTGGCGCTGTTCAGCCTGGGATTCCTGTTATTGGTGGTGGCTATCTCGCTGCTGGCACCGTGGATCTCACCGTATGACCCGCTGCAATCCACGCCGCGCCTGCGTCTTGGCCCCATTGGCACACCGGGGCACTGGCTGGGTCTGGACGGTCAGGGGCGCGATATTCTCAGCCGTTTACTCTGGGGAGGCCGCACGTCGCTGGCCGCCAGCGTGATACCGGTGTTGCTGGCCGCGGTGCTGAGTTTGATTCTCGGCGTGGTGGCAGGTTATCGCCAGGGTCGGCTCTCATCGCTGGTGATGCGGCTCATCGACATGCTGTTTGCTTTCCCGATGGTGTTACTGGCGATCGGGTTGTCGGCGGTGATTGGCAGCGGTTTGATGACCGTCAGCATTACGCTGATTTGCAGCGCGACGCCCTATCTGACGCGCGTGGTGTACGCCGAAACGCGGACAGAAATCGGCAAAGAGTACATTGAAGCCGCCCGTGCGCTCGGCACGCCCACTGTTGAACTGCTGTATCGCGAATTATTGCCCAACGTCATCACTCCTCTGGTGGTGTATACCACCACGCTGCTTGGCGGCATGGTGGTGTTTTTGGCCGGGTTAAGTTTTCTCGGCCTTGGCGTGCAGCCCCCGCAGGCCGACTGGGGCCGCATGGTCAGCGAAGGCTCGCAGATGATGATCCTCGGTGCGCCGCATATTGCCACCCTGCCCGCCGCCGCTATCGTGCTGGTGTCGTTGGCTTTCAACTGGTTAGGAGACGGCCTGCATGACGCACTCGACCCGCACGCCTGAAGAGTTTCAGCACATTACGAACTTGCTGGAGATCCGCGATCTCAGCGTCGATTTCCCGCATCCCGACGGCCACTTTCAGGCGGTCAAATCGCTGTCGTTACGCATTGCGCCCGGCGAAGTGCTGGCGCTGGTGGGCGAATCGGGCTCAGGCAAAAGCGTCACCGCCGCGGCGATCCTCGGCCTGCTGCCTGCCGGAAAAACCCAGTGTCGTGGCGAGATCACTTTCCGTGGCATTCCGTTACTCAATCAGCCGGACAGCGTGCTGAATCAGGTGCGTGGGCACGGTATCGCCACCATTTTTCAGAACTCGCTGTCGGTGCTGGATCCCTCTTTCACCATCGGCAGTCAGTTAACCGAAAACCTTCGGCGACTCGCGCCGAAAACTTCCGCCAAACAGCGCGAACAACAGGCAGTGGAATGGCTGGAAAAAGTCGGGATTTCGGCGGCTGAACGGGTGCTCCGAAGTTATCCGCACGAACTGAGCGGCGGAATGCGCCAGCGGGTGATGATTGCGCTGGCAATCATGTGCCAACCGGCGCTGTTGATTGCCGACGAACCGACCACCGCGCTGGATTCCACCATTCAACAGCAGATTTTGTTGCTGTTAAAACAGCTCAGCCAGTCGCTGAATATGGCGGTGCTGGTGATCACCCATGACTTTGGCGTGGTCTCTTATTTGAGCCAGCGCGTGGCGGTAATGCAGCACGGACGCATTATTGAAACCAACACCACCGAGGCGCTGATCCGCCACCCGCAGCACGCCTATACCCAGACGTTGATTGGCGCGGTACCGGAATTAGTGCTCAAGCAACGCCCGCGGTCAGCGGCGCAGCAGGAGGTCGCGCCGGTGCTCGAGGCGGTGAATATCGCCAAACATTTTACCCTGCGCACCGGCGGCGGATGGTTTGCCAAGAAAACGCGTTTTGACGCCGTACGCCCGCTCAGCCTGCGCTTCAAGCGCGGGGAGATTGTCGGCGTGATTGGTGAATCGGGGTCAGGGAAATCCACTCTGGCGAGGCTTCTGGCACGGTTACTGACCGCCAGTGACGGCGAACTGTTGTATCAGCAGCAGGCGATCACCCATCTGGCCGATACCAAACTGACCGATTTTCGTCGCCATCTGCAATGCGTGTTTCAGGACAGTCTGGCGTCGTTCAACCCGCGCCTGACGCTGGCGGAGCAACTCACCCGTCCGCTGCTGCGTTTGGGGATCGCGACCGATAAAGCGCAGGCGCAGTTACTGGCACGGCAGGCGATGATCGATGTCGGGCTGGATGACGGGCTGATTTCCCGCTATCCCCACCAGCTTTCCGGCGGCCAGCGCCAGCGGGCCAGTATTGCCCGTGCATTAGTGGTCAAACCGGAATTTATTATTCTGGATGAACCGACCTCGGCGCTGGATGTTTCCGTACAGGCACAAATATTGCGTCTGTTACTCGACTTACACGCCAGATACCGGCTGACTTATTTATTCATCAGTCACAATTTGCCGGTGGTCACCACGCTGTGCGACCGAATTATCGTGATGGAAAATGGCCAGGTGGTCGATGATTTTGCCAGCGCCGATCTTTATTCCGCGCAACGCCATAAGGTGACCCAGCGACTTATTCAGGCGCATTTACCCTTAATACCCGTTGAGGATCCCACAGCAGAAATAATATCGCCCTTATTAGTCAACAGTTAACACTTCGTCGGCTTCACTGCCGACGTCTTAATTAAATTATGACGCATCCATAGCACTATTTAGCATTTGTCTTCATTTATCCGCTGCTGATTAATATCGACAGCTTTAATAACACCAAATAAATACGTTGGGAAAATATGTCTGACCACGCTGAATTACCGCAAGTAAAGAAACCCTTTATTCTGAATGGCTTCTTGATGAATGTCGTCGGCCACGTTTCCGCCGGTCTGTGGCGTCATCCTGACGACCTCGCCAGCCATTACACCGACATTCGCTACTGGACCCATCTCGCCACCTTGCTCGATAAAGGCGGTTTTGACGCGGTGTTTATTGCTGACGCCCTCGGCCAGTTGGATGTGTATCAGGGCAAAGCCGACGCGTCGTTGCGTACCGCCGCGCAGTCACCGGTCAACGATCCGCTGTTGCTGATTTCCGCCATGGCGGCCGTGACCGAGCATCTGGGTTTTGGCGTCACCGTCTCCACCACCTATGAGCAACCCTATTTGCTGGCGCGTAAGTTCACCACCCTCGATCACCTGACCAACGGGCGCGTGGCGTGGAATATCGTCACCTCGGTACTGGAATCGGCGGCGCGCAATCTCGGGCTGGAAAAGCAGATTGATCACGATGAACGCTATGAGCGGGCGCAAGAATTTATCGAAGTGGCCTACAAGCTGTGGGAAGGATCCTGGGAAGACGACGCCGTAGTGCGCGATAAAGCCGCCGGTGTTTATACCGACCCAAGCAAAGTCCACGACATCCATCACCACGGAAAATATTACCAGGTGCCAGGCGCGCATCTTTCTGAACCTAGCCCACAGCGCACGCCGGTGTTATTTCAGGCCGGTACCTCAGAGCGCGGGCGTGAGTTTGCCGCACAAAATGCCGAAGTGGTCTTTCTCGGCGGCACCACGGCGGCGGCCATTCGCAATAACATTGCCCGCATTCGCGACCGCGCGGTTGCATTAGGCCGCGACGGCAATGCGATCAAATTCATTACCGCCATCAGCGTGATCACCGCCGCGACGGATGATGAAGCGCACGCCAAATATCAGGACTATTTGTCCTATATCAGTCAGGAAGCCGCACTGGCGCTGTTCTCGGCCTGGACCGGCATCGACTGGTCGCAATACCCGATCGACAGCCCGCTGCAATATATCGAAACCAATGCCAGCCGTTCGACGCTGGCCGGTCTGACGCGCATTGACGCTGAACGCCAATGGACCGTCGGCGATATCGCCGCCTATATCGGCATCGGCGGCATTCACCCGACCTTTATCGGCGGGCCGCAAGAGATCGCCGACCAGCTTGAAGCCTTTGCCGACGAGTCCGGCGTGGACGGCTTTAATCTGGCCTACGCCATCAGCCCGGGCAGCTTCGAAGATTTCGTTGAATTTATTACCCCCGAGCTGATTGCACGCGGACGTCTGCAGCCACGCAACCCGCTCCCGCAAACCCTGCGTGAAAGATTACAAGGTGAAGGCCAGCGCCAACTGCGTGAAGACCATCCCGGCCGCCGTTTCCGCCAGCTCACCACGCTGCGCGTCGAGGAGCAAGGGGAGAGCCAATGAGTCTGCATCTGCACTGGTATTTGCCGACCAACGGCGACAGTCGGGAGATCGTCGGCGCGGGGGATGATTCGCAGCACATCGCCGCCCTCGGCGGTCGCTTTCGCCCGCCGACGCTGGCGTATCTGGCGGATGTCGCCCGTAGCGCCGAGCAATTGGGTTTTGAAGCGGTACTGACGCCAACCGGCAGTTGGTGCGAAGACGCGTGGTTGACCACCGCCGCGCTGACCCAGCACACCAGCAGGTTGAAGTTTCTGGTGGCTTTTCGCCCCGGCTTTATCTCGCCGACGCTGGCAGCCCATCAGGCGGCCACTTTCCAACGGCTGTCGCAGGGACGGCTGCTGATTAACATCGTCACTGGTGGCGATCCGCTGGAGCAGCGCCGCTACGGCGACAAGCTGGACCACGACCAGCGTTATCAGCGCACCGGCGAATTTATCGAAGCCTTTCGCGGCGTCAGTCAGGCGCAGGCCAGCGGTCAACCCTACAGCTTTAGCGGCGACCATTTTCAGTTAGAACAGGCCTCGCTGCTGCCTTCACCCTGGCCGGTGCCGGCGGTGTTCTTTGGCGGAGCCAGCGCGGCGGCAGAACAGGTGGCTGCCAGACAGGTAGACACTTATCTGGCGTGGGGCGAAACACCGGCGCAAATCAAAGAGCGCATCACCCGCGTGCGCGCACTGGCAGCGGCGCAAGGCCGAACCCTGACCTTTGGTATCCGGCTGCATGTGATCAGCCGCGATAGCGAGGATGAGGCGTGGCGCGAAGCCAGCCGCCTGCTGCGCAATGTCAGCGCCGAACGCATTAACAGCGCGCAGTCGCTGCTCGGCCGCACCGAGTCCGTCGGGCAGCAGCGCATGACCGCCCTGCTCAATGCGCTACCGACGCAAGATTTCACCCCCGACGATGCCCGCGCGTTTGAGATCGCCCCCAATCTGTGGGCCGGTTATGCGCTGGTGCGCGGCGGTGCAGGCACCGCGCTGGTCGGCAGCCATCAACAGGTGGCAGCACGCATCGAGGAATACCACGCGCTGGGCCTCGATCATTTCATTCTTTCCGGCCAACCGCATCTCGAGGAAGCCTATTGGTTTGCCGAAGGTGCGGGCGCCATTCTGCGGGGAAAAGGGCTGGTTGCGCCCTTAGCCTAAACGCATTTCACTGAGGAAATACCATGTCTAACCCAGTAAAAATTTATCAGGGACTGAGTGCTGAAGAGTTCGCCAGTTGGAAGGAAGTGGCACGCGGCGTGGCGAAACGTCTGCGCGACACTATTCTCGAACGCGACCGTGCCAATAAGGATCCGGTGGAGGAGATCGACTGGCTGCGCCAGAGCGGATTGCTGAAACTGGCGGTACCCAAAGAGTACGGCGGCGGCGGCGCGAATCTGCTTCAGGCGCTGGAAATCAGCCGCATTATTTCGGCGGGCGACGGCTCAATCGGCCAGTTGATTGCCTATCACTACTCCAACGGCGTGTGGAGCTACATTCTGGGCAGCCGCGAACAGTGGGAATTCATTGTTAACGGCATCGTGCAGGAAGGCTGGTTCCAGTCGAGCATCAGTAATCCGCGCGACCCTAAACTCCAGCTCGAAATTGACGGCGACCACTATTACGTCAGCGGTAAACGCACTTTTGCTACCGGTGCCTCGGTGTCGCAGGTGATGACTATCGCGGTGTGGGTCGGCGACAAACTGGTGAATTTCCAGGTCCCCGCCGATCAGCCGGGCATTACCTTTAACAGCGACTGGGACAACCTCGGCCAGCGCCTGACCGCCAGCGGCAGTCTGGTGTTTGACCGCGTGAAGTTGCATCAGCGCGACAAGCTCACCGGTCTGGATGAAAACCCGCAAAGCGCCTCGCTGCGTAACGGCCTGCGCAACGCCTTCAGCCAGCTTATTTTCGTCCATTTCTATCTCGGTATCGCCGAAGGGGCCTTGCAGCAGGCGGCAGAATATCACCGCGAATTTGGCCGCCCGTGGCCGGAGTCGGGTCTGGAATCCGCGCTGGATGACCCGTATCACCGCCTGTTAGCCGGTGAGCTCTCTTCCGAACTGGCGGCGGGTATCGCGCTGGCAGAAAAAGCCGCCACCCACTATCAACTGGCGCTCGAACAAGGCGATGACATCACCGCCGAGCAGTGGGGCGAACTGACGGTGCTGATCGATCAGGCCAAAGTGGTCGCCACCAAGGTGTCGCTGCGCGTCACTCAGGACGTGTTCGACATCACCGGCGGGCGATCAACGGCCAACAAATACGGCTTCGACGTCTACTGGCGCAATGTGCGCACTCACACGCTGCATGACCCGGTGGCCTATCGCACCCGCGAAGTGGGCGATTACGTACTCAGCGGTGTCCTGCCGCAGCCGCGGATTTATACCCCACCTAAATCCTGATGATTTAACGCTTAATAGACGGGCAGCAGCATGGCAGAGATACGCATTCTCGAGACAGAAGAACAGCTGATTCGCTCGGTGCAGGTCTTTCGGCAGGCGATGTTTGGCCTGCCGTCGGCCGGGCCGATCAACAGCGAATGGGTCAGCCGGCTACTCCAGCCAAACCGGGTTTACGGCGCTTACGAGGGTGAAGAACTGGTCGGCACCGCCAACAGTTTTCTCGGCACGCTGCGCTTACCGGGCGGCGAAGAGGTTTCCCACGCCGCCGTGACCCACGTTGGCGTGTCGCCGACCCATGTCCGGCGCGGCGTGGTATCGGGCTTGTTGCGCCAGCAGCTCAGCGATCTCCACCAGCAAGGCGTGGTGTTAGCCAGTTTACGCGCCTCGCAGGGGCAGGTTTATCAGCGCTTTGGCTATGGCATCGCCAGCGCGTCGCTGTCGATTGAGATCGATAAAACCGTCGGCGGCTTGGCTTTCCCGGCGACTCATTCGGCCACGATTCGCTTGCTGGACGCCGCGCAGGCCTGGCCGGTTTTGCAGCAGATTTATCAGCGTCACCCGCCAGAGCGCGCCGGTACGCTCAGCCGCTGGCCGCAGTGGTGGGCGTTTCAGGCTCTGCGTCAGGGCACCGCGGCGGGCAATTTTTACGTGGCGGTATTGGGAAAAGAAGGCGAGGAAACGGCGTTTGTGCGTTATCACGCCAAGGCCGAGGAGAACTGGCTGTTTAGCCAGACCCGTACGCTGGTGGTGGACGATCTGGTGGCCGCACGGCCCGAGGATTATCGCGCCCTGCTGAGTTTCCTGCTGTCGCTGGACGTGACGCAGCGCGTGCACTTTAGCAGCCGTGCGCTGGATGACGTGCTGCCGCTGCTGGCGAATAACCCGCGGGCCCTGACGCTCGGGCCAGTGCGAGATGAAACCTGGCTGCGAATTATTGACGTTCAGGCGGCGTTAAATGCCCGCCGTTATCAACCGGCCGAGCCGGTGGTGGTGCAAATTAATGACCCGCTGATCGCCAGCAATACGCAGCGATTACAGCTCAGTGAAACCGGCGCAGCGCCAACGCAGCAACCCGCCGAGTTAACCCTGAGCATTACCGAGCTCAGCACATTATTGCTGGGTGGCACCAAGGCATGGCAACTGGCCCACGCCGCGCGACTCGACGAGCACACAGAAGGCGCGATCGCACGGTTTGACCGGCTGACCGAGACCGACACTTTGCCGTACTCCGGCATTTACTTTTGATTTTTTGACCAACATTGACCCACACCAGGAGTTAACCAGATGGATAACCTGCATCACAAACATCGTGTTTTACCGCGTCTTCGGCCGCTGGCGGCGCTGATCGTGCCACTGATTTTACTGCCTGCCTTAGCCCATGCGGCAGATGACGCCGCCATCAAACCGGGCGGCACTCTACGCATCGCCTCATTGCAGCCGGATCTCGACGCTTTTGATCCGCAAACCGGTTACTCCACCGATTCCTGGGAGATCATGCGCGCCGTCACCCGTCAGTTAGTGACCTACGCCGGTTCACCGACGGACATCAAAGACGACACCGTGCTGGTGCCGGATTTAGCCAAATCATGGGACGTCAGCGCCGACGGCAAAACCTACACCTTCCACCTGCGGGATAATATTCACTACGCCGGGGCCACCAACCGCCCTATCGTCGCCAAAGACTTTGTCTACACCATCAAACGTTTCTGTGACCCGAACAAACCGGTGGCCGCGGTCAACTATTTCAATCTGGCGTTTTCTGGTTTCGCCGATTACTGCAAAGCCTTCGCCAAAGTGCCGACCGGTGATTTAGCCGCCACCAAAGCCTTTATCGACAGCCATGAGATCGCCGGTGTCTCCGCCCCCGACGACAAAACGCTGGTGCTGCGTTCTGACACCAAGAACTACGATTTCCTCAATATCCTGAGCATGAATTTCGTCACCCCGCTGCCGGAAGAAGTGGTGTCGAAAACCTATCCTGATTCACAGGAATTCCGCAAAAACTACCCGTCCAGCGGGCCGTATTACGTCGCGAGCTATGCGACCGGCCAGAAGCTGGTGCTGAAGAAAGTCGAGAATTATGACCACGCGGGCGACCCGGCGCGGAAAGCCTATGTCGATCAGATTGACGTTGATTTCACCGGCAACAGCGAAGACAGCGTGGTGCAGCGTATTCAGGCCGGAGACGCCGATTTGTCGCTGTATCTCGACGTGCCGCCGCTGTCATTGATTCGCCAATACGTGGTGAATAAGAGCCCGTATCTGCACTCTTCAAACAGCGGTGGCGCTAACTTTATCGCGCTGAATACCCAACCGGCCTCTACCTCCGCCGGTGCCGATGCGCTGCGTAAATTGCCGGTGCGACAGGCGCTGGCCTACGCGGTCAATAAGGCGCACATCGTGCAGGCGCAGGGTGGAAAGATCGCCGCCTTACCGCTCGGTCAGATCCTGACCAGCACCATTTTGGGCCATCAGCCGTTTGACCCGTACGCCACGCCAGACAGCAAAGGTTCACCGGAGAAAGCCCGCGCGCTGTTAAAGGAAGCCGGGTATCCCAACGGCCTGACACTCGATTTGGTCCATCGTGCCAATGCGCAGTTCAGCACCATTGCGGTAGTGCTTAAGCAAGATCTGGCCGCTTCCGGTATTCAGCTCAACCTGATCCCGATCCCCGCTGCGCAGTACATGTCTTATCTGCAAAACCCAAAGAACAAATGGGATCTGGCACTGGCCCAAACCGCGCCAGACTGGCAGGGACCAAGCACCCGCATGTTGCTGGGTGGCTGGCTGAACTCCAACGCATCACCGTGCGGACAGGGCAACGTGTACGCCGTTTGCTACAGCAATCCGGCGCTGAATGCCTTGGCGGAGAAAGCCTTCCCGTCCGATAATCCGGGCCCGATCTGGACCGAAGCCGACAAAATTGCCTCTACCGATTTGCCGTGGATCCCGTTATTTGAGAAGCGCAAATTGGCCGTGACCTCTGACCGCATCACCCACTGGAGCTGGTCATCATTGGCGACGCACGCGGACATCACCAATATCGCGGTGAAAAACTAGCCGGAGGTTGTATGCCGCTGTTTAGCGTAACCAACCTGCGTGTCGCGGTGGGCCAACACCCACCGCGTACGGTGGTGGACGATATTTCATTTCAGGTGGAAGCCGGAGAGACGCTGGCAATTGTCGGCGAATCTGGCTCGGGCAAAAGCATCAGTTTACTGACCGTGCTGGGCTTGCATCCTGAACAGGCGCGCGTCAGCGGCAGCGTTCGGCTCGAAGATCGGGAGATCCTCGGGCTGCCTGCGCGGGCGTTACGTCAGTTGCGCGGCGCGCGCTTTGGCTATGTCTCCCAAGATCCCTTGAGTAATTTGCACCCACAGAAAACCGTCGGGCGGCAGATTGAAGAGGCGATTTTGGCTCATCAGCGCCTAGCAAGAAAACCGCTGCGCCAGCGGGTGCTGGATTTGCTCAATGAGGTGGGGATTCGTGATGCCGAAAAGCGCTATCACGATTATCCGCATCAGTTTTCAGGCGGGATGCGCCAGCGGGTGATTATCGCCATAGCTATCGCACTGAATCCGGCGGTGATCATCGCCGATGAACCGACCACCGCGCTGGATGTCACCGTGCAGGCGGCGATCCTCGCCCTGCTCAAAAAGCTGCAACAGCGCCACGGATGCGCGCTGATTTTCATCAGTCACGACCTTGGCGTGGTGTCAGAAATTGCCGAACGCGTTGCCGTCATGCAGCACGGGAAAATAGTCGAAACCGGCACGCGGCAGCAAATCTATCAACACCCTGCTCATCCTTATACCCGGCGTTTACTCGACGCTGCTTTTCATCAATTGCCGCCGCGCGAGCAGTCCAGCGAGCCGAAAACCGCGCTGCTACAGGTCAGCCAACTGGCGCGCACCTTTGTTTCTCGCCGCCTGTGGCCCGCCAAAGCCCGCCGCAATCGGGTGCTGGATAACCTGTCGTTCACGCTGCATAAAGGCGAAATCGTCGGGCTGGTCGGCGAGTCGGGTTCGGGGAAAACGACGCTGGGGCGCATCGTCGCCGGACTGGAATATGCCGATGAAGGCCAGATGGTGTTTGAGCAGACGCCGTGGCAGAAAAGTGGCAAACGGCTGCCGGTGTTACCCCCGGCGGTGCGCTCAGCCATACAGGTCATTTTTCAGGATCCGTACACCAGCCTGAACCCGCGCCGACAGGTCGGGCAAATTCTGCGCGATCCGCTGCGTATTGCCGCGCAATGGCATGAGAACCAAACGCTCAGCGACCGCGACCTTGCGCCGCAGGTGACACAATTGCTGGCGCAGGTGGAGCTGGCCCCCGAGATTGCGCTGCGTTACCCGAATCAGCTTTCGGGCGGGCAGCGTCAGCGTATCGCCATTGCCCGCGCCCTGGCGATGCGGCCGAAACTGATTGTCGCCGATGAAGCGGTGTCGGCGCTCGATATCACCACCCAGTACGTCATCGTGCAGCTCTTAGCCAAGCTGCGTGACCAGTCGGGTCTGTCGATTCTGTTCATCTCCCATGACTTAGGGATTGTTGCCGCGCTGTGCGACCAAATTCTGGTGTTGCAGAACGGCCAGATTGTTGAGCAAGGGTCGCGTGACGAGGTGTTTTATCAGCCGCAACACGCTTACACCCGCAAGCTGCTCGACGCCATTCCCGGTAACCCCTTCCCTGAAAGTCAGGTTCTGACAGGACATTACGCATGACGAATCTTACGGCTATTGCGGCGGCAGAGACGGCCGCCAGCGTTTCGCCGACCTTATGGCAACAACTGTGGCGCGAGAAGTCCGCCCGCCGTGGGCTGATATTGATTGGGCTGGTACTGCTGGCGGCGATCGCCGCACCGCTGGTCGCCGCCCTGTTGGGCCATGGCGAAACCCAGCAGTTTCGCGATACCGCGCTGTCAGACATTGGCATTCCGGTGGGGCCGGGACTCGACTTCCCGCTAGGTGCCGATGACAACGGACGCGATGTGCTGGTGCGCACGCTGTATGGCACCCGCGTGTCGCTGATGGTGGCGATCCCGGCCACCACGCTGGCGATGATCATCGGCACGGCCATCGGCCTGTTTTCCGGATTTTTCGCCGGTGCGTGGGACAAAGTCAGCGAGCAGTGCATCAATATCGTGCTCTCTTTCCCTTTCATCGTGACCGCGCTCAGCCTGCTGACCTTCAACCGCAATGCCAGTGGCGAAAATCGGGTCGATCCGATGTGGGTGGTGATCCTGATCATCGCCTTTTTCTCCTGGGGATATTTCGCCCGCCTGACGCGTGGCCTGGTGCTCAATCTCAAACATCAGGGGTTTGTGGAAGCGGCGCAGGTGATGGGCGTGTCAAAGCGGCGGATCATTTTGCGGGAGATTTTGCCCAATGTGCTCCCGACGCTGGCGATTTACTGGGCCGTGCAGTTGCCCGCCAATATTATCGCCGAAGCCACGCTCTCTTTTCTCGGCGTCGGCATTCCTGCGCCGCACGCCAGTTTGGGCAATATGATCGCCGACGTGCAGCGCTCGGCCATGTATCAGGTACAGCCGTGGTTCCTCGCCGGACCGGCCTTTGCGTTATTCATCTCGGTGCTGGGCTTTAACAGCCTCAGCTCGGGACTGCGTAATGTTCTTGACCCTCACTTTCGCCAACGGTGATTTCCATGCCTGCTTTATTTGTTAACGCCCTATTTCGCGCGCTGCTGACCCTGTTATTGGTGCTGGTGCTGGCCTTTTTCATGACGCATCTGGCCTATCAAGACCCGGCGGTGATGCTGGCACCGCGCAACGCCAATCAGCAAACCATCGACGCCATCGCCCATGCCCTGCGGCTTAACGACCCGTGGTATCAGCAGTTATGGCATTACCTGTATCGCGGCCCGGAGATTCAGGGCGCGCCGATAGGTTTAATGCACTGGCCGCCCGCGCTAGGATTTTCGTTCCGCTTTCAAATGCCGGTGACTACCCTGATTTTGTCGAAGGTGCCGGTCACGCTATCGCTGGCGCTGGGCGCGTGGGTGATCTGGACGGTGATCTCGCTGCTGACCGGCGTGCTGGCCGCTCGCTTTAAGGAGCGCTGGCCGGATCGCCTGCTGGCCTTTTTCTCCTATTTCGCACTGTCATTACCGACCTTTCTCAGCGGCATGTTGCTGTCATTTTTCCTGTTCTATCAGCTTTCTCTGCACGGTTTTAACTGGTTTCCGGCCAGCGGCTATGTACCGCTGTCAGAAAATTTGTGGCAGTGGGCGCATCATCTGATCCTGCCGTGGCTGACGCTGGCATTTGCCGAAATCGGCATTTTCCAGCGGGTGATCCGCGCCAGTCTGCTGGACGTGTTGAGTAAGGACTATATCCGCACGGCCCATGCCAAAGGGGTCAGCGAATGGCGCGTCTATTTTGACCATGCGCTGAAACCGGCGCTGGATCCGGTGCTGGTGCTGGGCGGTCTGGAACTGGCGGCGATCATGGGCGGTGCGATTGTTACCGAGCAGATGTTTGGGCTCGACGGTGTCGGGCGGCTGGCGATTAACGCCGCGCTGGAAGGCGATTTTCCGGTGGTGATCGGCACCACGATTTTCGCAGCCGCGGTGTTTATCACCTGTAATTTTATCGTCGATATCCTCACCCACTGGCGCAATCCGCAACGGGTGAAATAAGGCGTTACCCTGCTCTTTCGATAAAAAAAAATCCCCCGCTGACAACGCCATCGGGGGATTTTTATTTTTACGCGTTCAACACGTGCAACAACTTAGAACGCCAGTGACGCCTGCACGAAGTAAGTGCGCGGTTCGCCCACGTACTTGCCGCTGTTGTTGTCTGTAGAACGGGTGAAGTAACGCTCATCAAACAGGTTTTTGATGCCTGCACCGACTTTCAAGTGCGACCAGCGTGGCCCGAAGTCGTACTCACCGCGTGCGTTCCAGGTCATGTAGCCCATGATATCGCCGTACTGACCGTCAGCGCTTTCATCGGTGATATAGCCGTTGCCGGAGTCCGCAGAACCCGGTGAACGCTGTTTGGATTGCGCGTAGCCATCCACGTTCCACACCCAGTTACCTACTTCATAGCGGGTACCGACGGTGAACACCTGACGCGAATAGAACGGCAGATCTTTATCGGCAAAGGCACCGTTAACGGCCGTCGCTTTGGTGTAAGTGTATGAGCTGTAAACGCTGGCACCGTCGAGCGCGTGGGTCATCTCGCTCAGGTCATAGCTCAGCGCCAGTTCCACACCTTTGTGCTTGGTCGCGCCTAAGGACGTCCAGCCGATGGTGTTGTTGATGTACTGCAACTGGTTGTTGAAGTCGATGTAGAAGGCGGTCAATTCCGCTTTCACTACCGTGTCATCATAACGGGTGCCGATTTCGTAGGTCTTGGCCTTCTCAGGCTCGAGGCCCGGCGCTGGCTGACCACCGCTGCCACCACGGGTGAGCTGGAAGTATTGCAAGCTGCCAAACGAGGTGTTGGCGTTCGCGAAGAGTTTCCACGAGTCGGACAGGTGATACATCACGTTGACCGACGGCAGTGGCTCGCTGTATTGCTTCTCACGTTCGATACCGAGGAACGAGTCGCCGACGTGGGTTTTGATGCTTTCATAACGCAGGCCCGGCGTAACCGTCCAGTTGCCGAAGTTCATGGCGTCATCAATGTAGGCCGCATGAGCCTCAGTACCGCCTGACGAGTGCTGGTAATAGTTGGCGCGGGAATCCGGGGCAGAGTAAGTCGTCAGCGGGTTATACCAGCCTGAACGGTAGCCTTTTTCATCGGCGGTTTCGTTGAGGTAGCGGTAACCGACGGTGACTTCATGCGCCATATCCCAGAAGCGGAACAGTTGGGAATAGGTCGGTTCGATGGCGTAGGTGGTGTAGTGGCGCGGCGCGGCCGAGAAGCGACTCAGGCCTGCGTTGGCACCGGCACCGGTCGACGCGATGTCGCTGCTGCGATAGCTTTTAGTGAAATAGGTCAGTAATTCGAACTGGCTGTTCTCTTCCTGATGGCGGTATTTAAACGACATGTCCTGACGCTGGCCTTCGAACTGGTCATAGGCGCGCACCGACTGGAACGGGTTGTCTTTATATTGTTGCGCGGTCAACCCGCCCGGCATACCGGCGCTGGCGGTGTAATAGTGGAAGTTCGCCAGCAATTCATCTTTGTCAGTGAACTGGTATTTGGTTTTAAACATGAAGTCGTCGATATCTGTATTGTCGTTATTTTCGCGATATCCCTGACCATGCAAACCCGAATAGAGCAATTCAGCGCCCAGACCGTTGTCCGAGGTGCCACCGACTGACGCGCTGGTCAGCGTTTTCAGGCCGCCATGGGAGGCCCCTTCCGTCTGAGTACTGACGGCACCACCGAAAGTTTTCGGAATGTCTTTGGAAACAAAGTTAATCACCCCGCCGACGTTTTGCGGCCCATAACGTACCGCAGTGCCGCCACGAATGACGTCAATCGCCTGAATGTTACCCATCGACAGCGGCGCCATCGAAAGCTGTGGCTGACCATATGGCGCCACCGCTAACGGCACACCGTCCATCATGATGGTAGAGCGTGGGGATAAACGCGACGTCAACCCGCGTACGCCCACGTTGAGCGAAATGTCGCTGCCGCCGGTGCCATTATTTTCCTGAACCTGCACACCCGGTGTACCGCGTAAAGCTTCACCAATGGTTTCGGCACCACGCTCATGGATCTGTTTTTGGTCAATGATGGTACGGGCGCCGGGGTGATCTAACACCGCGGTATCGCTGTCATCATTATCCAGCCAGTTACCGACGACGGTCAGAGAATCGGTGCGATCCTCAGGTGCGGCGGCGGTTGGCGCGGGGGTGGTGGTAGTGGCAGCGGCGGGCGTTGAGGTATCGGCTGCTGTGGCGTAATAAGGCAGTGCAATGGCGACGGCGGTGGCTAGCACTGAAAGGCGGTAACGCGCTGACATAGAGTGTGTTTTCCTGTTAAAAATCATGTTAATTTTACGCTAAGAACGTATATTTAATGCTAATTGTAATGAGAATTGTTTGCATTATAATCAAGACTGTAAGTATTAGTAAATACTGTGTTTTTTGAAGATTTTGTCCCGCTCAGCCGCCTTTCAGGAATTGCACTTATGTTCGCTAAATCACTGTCTACTTTGCTGTTACTCGGGCTGTCCAGCCTGCTACCTTTGGTGGCTCATGCCGACCCTATTACGCTGACCGATGTCACCGGTCGGCAGGTGGTGTTACCAAAACCCGCTGAGCGCATTATTCTTGCCGATTCCCGCGCGTTGCAGGCGCTGCAATTGGTGCATCCTGGTGACCCCTTTAAGTCGGTGATTGCCTGGGATAACTCGCTTAAAGCCAAAGCGCCAGATTTGTACGCCCTCTACAAAGCCGCCTATCCTGAGCTGGCAAAATTACCGATGCTGGAAAATGCCTACTTAAGTGATTTCAGCGTCGAAAAAGTGGTGGGCATGAAGCCGGATCTGATTATTTTCGATGCCGGTGTGAAGGAAAAACTGACCGGTAGCCGCGTGCTGGAGCAGTTAGCCAAAATTGGTATTCCAGTGGTGTTTATCGATTTCCGTTTGCATCCGCTGACCAATACCGTGCCAAGCATTCGTCTGCTCGGACAGGCGATGGGTGACGAAGGACAAACCGAAGCCTTCATTCGCTTCTACCAGTCACGCATCGACATGATTAATCAACGGGTTGCTACCCTGACTGAGCAGCAAAAACCGAAGGTGTTTATTGAACGCCATGCCGGTATGACCGGCGAAGAGTGCTGCTTTACCTTCGGCAAAGGCAGCTTCGGCGAGTTTATTCAGGTGGCGGGCGGGGTGAATTTGGGCAGCGCGTTGTTTGCCGGTAAAAGCGGCACCATTAATCTGGAGCAGTTGATCACCAGCAAACCTGACGCCTATCTGATGACCGGTGCCGACTGGAGCAGCAACTTCAAAGAGAGCATTGGCGTGCCGCTGGGCTACGATGCCGACCCCGCCCTGTCTGAAAAAAGACTCAATGATCTGATGGCCCGTAATGGCGTGAACGTGCTGGAGTCCATTAAGCAGCACCGCGTCCTGGCGATTTATCATCAGTATTACGACAGCCCGCTGAACATTTTTGCTATCGAAGCCATCGCCAAATTCCTGCATCCTGAACTGTTTAACGATCTCGATCCGCAGGCCGATCTCGACATGGTGCATAAAGAGTTCCTTAAGCAGTCGTCGAAAGGCTTGTTCTGGTTGGCCGCCAAGCCGTAATTCGGCGCAGCTAACGCGATGGTCAAAGATCAGAGAGTTCGTACAGCCGATGGCGAATTCTCTCTTGGCCTATGCTTGTAAGCTGATCACTCTGGCTGAATGCGGAGTGAAAAAGTGACGCCGTTATTGGTGATGATAGTGGGATTGATGCTGGGCTTGATGGTGCTGAGTGCCTACGTGCTGCAATCCGCCGTCGATGATTGTTGGGATGATGAGTAGTCTGGCGGCGCACCGCCAGACTCTTATTGGCTTACTTTTCCTGCGACTCTCGCTGGCGTCTTACCGTTACGCTTTCGCCAGCCACGCCCCAGCTGTCCGTGTCCACTTCATCGATGATCACAAACGTCGTTTTTGGGTCTTTATGCAGAACGTCCACCACTAACTGCGTTGCTCCAGCAATCAGCGCCGCTTTTTGCTCCGGCGTTACCCCTTCGCGTGTCACCTGAATATTGATATAAGGCATGGTATTTTCTCCCGTTACCTCAGAATTACCAACGGCCCGCCGTTGCGCCGCCATCTACCGGTAAAATCACGCCCGACGTGAAACCGGCATCGACCAGATAAAGCACCGCATTCACGACATCATCGGTACTTCCCGTGCGGCCCGCTGGGGACAATGCGCGCAGGAATACGCCGTCGCCGCCGCTGTGCAACGGCGTTTCAATCACGCCCGGTGCCACCGCGTTAACCTGCACATTTTTATCGGCCAGCTCCAGCGCTAACGCTTGCGTAGCGGCGTTCAGCCCGCCTTTGACCATCACCGGCAATAAGGAAGGCACGCTGCGATGTGGCTGTATCGCAATACTGGCGGTGATGTTAATGATGTGGCCACTGCGCTGGTTGCTCATCAATTCTGCCGCGCGTTGGGCCGGGAAGAAGAACCCTTTCAGGTTGGTCGCCAGCAAGGCGTCTAAATCATCGGCGGTATAGTCCTGCACGGGCTTGGCGATAAAGATACCGGCGTTATTGATTAGAATATCCACCCGCCCAAAACGCTCGATAGCGGTATCGAACAAACGCTGCGCGGTGTCAGCACTGGCGATATCACCCGCGACTGCCACAAAGTTAGCGGGATTGCCCAGTTTATTCGCCGCTTGCTCAAGACGTTCTAAGGTGCGGGCGTTACCGACGACATTATCGCCACGCTTTAAAAAAGCCTCGGCCAGTGCAAAACCAATTCCGCTGGATGCGCCAGTGATAATGACAGTTTGTTGACTCATGAAATGCTCCTCAGGGCCTGCATGGGCATCGAGATTGACGCCTTGTTGCCGGTCAGTGGAAACACTTTACTTATGCGCACAGGTACGATAAATAAGTCAGAATGATATTCATTTATTACACAATGTAATGAATAAGCGGCGGGTGATCCATGCAACGCGATTTTGATGACATCATGCTTGGCAGTCTGGAACTGTTCTGTCTGGCGGCGGATACGGGCGGATTTAGCCGTGCAGCAACTCAGGCAGGCGTTACGCCGGCGGCGGTAAGTCGTGCCGTTTCTCGGTTGGAAGAGCGACTCGGCGTGCGGTTATTTGTGCGCACAACGCGGCAAATTCGCCTGACCGAGGCAGGTGAACGCTATCGGGCGCAATGTTTGGCGGCACTGACGTTACTCAAAGACGCGGAAATGGAAGCCAGCGGACAGCAAACGCGCCCCACCGGCAAGGTGCGCATCAGTATGCCAACGGCCTATGCCCATTGGCGGGTATTACCCTTGCTGGCCGAGTTTCAGGCGCGCTATCCGCAGTTGGCTATCGATACGCATATCAGTAATCGCAATATCAACTTTTTTGAGGAAGGGTTTGATCTGGCAATACGCGGAGCCGCACCGGGAGATTCAAACCAGGTGGCGCGAAAAATTGAGGATGCCGAGCTGATTATGGTGGCGTCACCAGACTATCTGAACAGCGCCCCGCCGTTGCTTACGCCGGACGATTTGTTGCAGCATCACTGCATCGGCTATGAATTGTCGAGCAACGGACGACGACTGCCGTGGCTCGTGCAGCAGCAGGGAAAAATCACCGAGGTGCCGATTGACAGCCACATTCAATGTTCAGAAGATTTTATCGGCGGCCTGACGCTGGCGCGCCACAACGCCGGTATTTTTCAAATCTACCGTTTTGTGGCGCAGGATGATTTGACCTCGGGCCGGTTGGTCGAAGTATTAAGCGAGTACGGCGGTGCAACGCGCCCGTTCTATTTGCTCTACCCGCATGCGCGTTTTCTGCCGCTGCGCACCCGCACTTTTATCGACTTTTTGCTCACCGCTTTGCGGCCCTCATCGGCTAACCGATAGCGAGCCGTTATGACAACTCGAGCCAGGCTTTATATCGATCAGGCCATTCTACCGTCGGGGTTCCCGTTCTGCCCATGCCAAAGCCATGACCGCCGGAAGAGTAACGATGCATATCGACCGGGACATGTTCACGCTCGCAGGCTGCCGCCATAATCAACGTATTGTGTGGATCGGAGATCGGGTCATCTTCGGCTTGCACCAAAAACATCGGCGGCGTTTGCGGCGTCACATAAGTCTGTACCGACCAGCGGGCATCTTCTGCGTCGCTGGCATCCGGCCCGACTAAAATCTTATGCGTCGAAGTACGGGTGTAGGGTTTTTCGAGCGTAATAATCGGATATATCAACGCCGCACGATCGGCAAAGGCTGGCGTTCTGTCCAGCGCATCCTGTTCTGGATACGAGCGGAAATCAGGGCGGGTCGCCGCCATGCCCATCAGATGTCCACCGGCGGAGAACCCGAGCACGCTGACATGCTTTTCACGGCTGCGCACAATACGCAACGCGCGCTGGGCATCTTGTAAGGCCACCAAATTGCCGTCATTCCAGTTTTCACCGGGCAAGCGGTACGTCAGAACATACGCCGTGTAGCCGAGGTGAGTCAGCCAGTCGGCTTCCGGCCAGCCTTCTTTACCCATGCCTATGCGCTTATAGCCACCACCGGCAGTGATCAGCACGGCTTTGCCATTCGGGCGGCGCGGTTGGAACATGCGCAATGAAGGAAGGGTGATATTGCTCAGCGCACCGTCGGCGGTCGCGGATTGCGCCCCGGATGGCCCACCGCCGCCGGGAGGTGTCCCTCGCCATAATGCGATGTCAGTGTATTGGCTCACCGGCGTGGTTTTTATTGGGACATCGCCGCCTCCCTCATGCTCACGCGCCAATACTAAACCTGCGCGTATCGCCACCATAGCCGCGGCAGACCCTACGATAAACTGACGACGATTCATACATGTCCTATTTTCTGAGCGGTAATATTTCTGTCATCTGAGCATAGAAGAGGTAAGAGATCATGAAGATTCTGATTGTTTAACCGCAGGTTATTGTAAGCAGAGCTTTCATTCAACAGGGCATCTGACTCGCACACTGACTGGGAACCCTTTTCGTTATTCCTCCGACGACCGCGACAGAATATTCTCAAGAAAACGTATTCAGATATTTCTGTCTTTATCTATTCATGAGGGGAGAAGTATTCATCGTGGATATGCACGCTCACAAACCAATTAGATTTAATTATAATATTATGAATGACTCGATGAGAATAATCCCACAACAGAAAGAAATATTTTATATTAGCAATGGAAAAATCCTACGGAATCGTCTTAAGAAAAACACATTTAACATTTTTAAAAATATTTTTTCATTAAGCCACAGTGTTTGGTAAATGTTAACGGAGACGTCAGGATAGACCGAAGATAAAAACATAACTTACTGTAATAAAATGATAAAATAGACGCCACTCTTTTTTAAGAATGACAAGAAAAGCTCATAACACCCCCACGAAAAAGCTCAAGTTAAAATTCAACCCTATTCTTCGTATTGATTAGTTTGCGTTAAACAATATTATATCTTTGCTAGTCCATCATTTAACTTCATCAGCCAAAGTGAGATGGACATATTTTGATTCAAAAATGTTTGTGGCCTTGCAGGAAGCAACGCTCTCTATTTCTGCTTGTCGCAAAATATATACCCACCTCACTACAAGCAGGGAAAATAGACAATGTCTAACAGCTTCCAGAATGAGATTCCGAAAGCGCGCGTCAATATTAAACTTGATTTACACACCGGCGGCGCACAGAAAAAAGTCGAATTGCCTTTAAAATTAATGGTGATGGGGGCTTTGTTGAATAAATCGAACTTTTGGCCGTAATCAGGATCAGATCACCACACTCCTGATCCTGCAGCGATATCACGTGGCAAAACAAAAGTTCAAAATCACCAACTGGGCTACCTACAAC
>Ga0105856_1000108_pt1 | contig 43213 bp, 28 predicted proteins | sample OrgsoiDNA_201060_FD_89681 | JGI IMG/M metagenome (GOLD analysis project Ga0105856, IMG submission 89681) | Permafrost soil microbial communities from the Arctic, to analyse light accelerated degradation of dissolved organic matter (DOM) -... | ecosystem: Environmental > Terrestrial > Soil >...
GGGAGTTTGGCCAGTGTTTTCATCGGATGCCCTTTGGCAAGGTGGCGGGCATACGGGACGACGACCGCGGCGATCGATGCGCGGAAGATTTCGCCACCGGATCACCCCGCCCGGTTGTAGTGAGAATTCGTTCCGAGGCAGGTCTCCTGGCTGACGGTGTGCCGGCCTTGCGGGCCTGGCATTCGCTGCGCCTTCCCGCGAACCCTTGGCAGGGTTTGCAGTGGCGTGGCAGCGAACATCACCGTTCACAGTTGCGGGGGCAGCCGCGGCATCGACCGCGTTCCCTTCTTAGCTTCGGCAAACGCCGAAGAACCTCGAAAGCGCAAGGCTACGCATGGTGTGGGGGCGGGTCAATGTTCATGAGACGCTAGCGATCCCCTGTGGCGAGGGAGCTTGCTCCCGCTCGGCGGCGAAGCCGTCGCAAGACCTGCTTGCAACATTTGTCTGAAGGAATGAAGGGGGTCGCTTCGCAACCCAGCGGGAGCAAGCTCCCTCGCCACAAAAGCTAACTGAGAACCCTTGCCAATTGACTCCCCCGCCCCGCCCATGGTCTCCTGTGCGCCTTGTTACGGGTGCCCTTCACAGGGTGAAACGGGAAACCGGTGAATCATGTGCTTTACTCTAAAGCCATGTCAGTCCGGTGCTGCCCCCGCAACGGTAAGCGAGTGAAGAATCAGATCCACTGTGCCAGCAGTTCGGCATGGGAAGGCGATTCTTGCAGGTTCCGGCGTAAGCCTTGACCCCTCGCGAGCCCGGAGACCGGCCCGCAACACAAAGTGACCAGTACGATCACTGAATAACAAACCCGCGGTGGGCGGGCGCTGTTTAAGTCTCTGCGCGCACGCTCGCAGGGGTTTGCATGCGCTCTATTCACCCGCTGACAGACCAGAGGGAAGCGCCATGTCGATCATCAGCAGCACCGACCACAGCACTGCAAGCACCACCACAACCTTGAGCCAACGCCTGACCGCCGCCGTTTGCGCGTCGATCCTCGGCGCGTGCCTGGTGTATTTCGCCGGTTTCTCGCACATCGAAGCGGTGCACAACGCTGCGCACGATACCCGTCACAGCTCCGCGTTCCCGTGCCATTGAGACCTGCTGACATGATCAAGCGTATCGCTCAAACCGCAGGTTTCACCGGGCTCCTCGCCGCCCTGCTGCTGACCCTGCTGCAAAGCTTCTGGGTCGCCCCGCTGATTCTTCAGGCGGAAACCTACGAAAAATCCGAACCTGCCGCCGCTGTAGCTCACGAGCACACCGAAGGCGCCATGGCTGCTCACACCCACGACGCCGAAGCCTGGGAGCCGGAAGACGGCTGGCAGCGCGTGCTGTCGACCACCGGCGGTAACCTGGTAGTCGCGGTTGGCTTTGCGCTGATGCTCGCCGGCCTGTACACCTTGCGTGCACCGACCAAAACCGCTCAAGGCCTGCTCTGGGGCCTGGCCGGTTACGCGACGTTTGTGCTGGCGCCGACCCTCGGTCTGCCGCCGGAACTGCCGGGCACTGCCGCCGCCGATCTGGCGCAACGGCAGATCTGGTGGGTCGGCACTGCGGCTTCTACCGCTGTCGGCATCGCGCTGATCGTGTTCAGCCGTCACTGGCTGATGAAAATCTTCGGGGTGGCGATTCTGGCGGTACCGCATGTAATCGGCGCGCCACAACCGGAAGTCCACTCGATGCTGGCCCCGCAAGCCCTGGAGTCTCAGTTCAAAATCGCTTCGCAGTTGACCAACGTGGCGTTCTGGCTGGCCCTGGGCCTGATCAGCGCCTGGTTGTTCCGCCGCAAAAGCGATGGCCAATACCACGCATGACGGATAACAGCGCAGCGCCGACCTTAGTGGTCGGCCTGGGCTGCCAGCGCGGCTGCCCCGCCAGCACGTTGCGGGCGCTGTTGGATCAGGCATTACAGGCGCATCAAATCGAACTTCATGCGATCAAGGCCCTGGCCAGCATCGACCTGAAACGTGATGAGCCTGGCCTGATCGAATTGGCCGCGCAGCTTGGGCTAGAAGTGATGTACTTCAGCAGCGAACAATTGGCCGGTTATCAGCCACAGCTCAGCCACCATTCGCAGATCGCCTTCGAACGCACCGGCTGCTACGGCGTAGCGGAAAGTGCCGCCCTGGCACTCGCCGAACGCTTGGCCCAGGCACCGGCGAAGCTGCTGATTCCCAGGCAAAAATACGCTCAGGCCACCCTCGCATTGGCCAGTGCCGCGTAAAAACCCGATAATCCCCACCTTCGATCATGAGCAATCTTCATCTGAAGCCTTGCACAGCCCTTTTTCTCACAGACTCTTTTTTCAAAGGAACGGACGATGACCGTCTACTTCATTGGCGCAGGTCCCGGCGACCCGGAACTGATCACCGTCAAAGGCCAGCGGCTGATTCGCAGCTGCCCGGTGATCATCTATGCCGGCTCCCTGGTGCCGGCTGCCGTGCTGGACGGCCACCAGGCTGAAACGGTGGTCAACAGCGCCGAACTGCACCTGGAACAGATCATCGAACTGATCAAAACCGCCCACGCCAAGGGGCAGGATGTGGCCCGTGTTCATTCGGGCGATCCGAGCCTGTATGGCGCGATTGGCGAGCAGATTCGTTACCTTCGTGAACTCGATATACCGTTCGAAATCATCCCGGGCGTCACGGCTACCGCCGCCTGCGCTGCGCTACTGGGCGCCGAACTGACCTTACCGGACATCTCGCAAAGCGTGATCCTGACCCGTTACGCCGACAAAACCGCGATGCCGGCCGGCGAAGAGCTAGGCAGCCTGGCGCAACACGGGGCGACCATGGCGATTCATTTAGGGGTCAATCATCTGGAGAAGATCCTCGCCGAATTGCTGCCGCATTACGGCGCCGACTGCCCGATTGCGGTGATTCACCGCGCGACCTGGCCGGATCAGGATTGGGTGGTGGGGACGCTGGCGGACATTGCCGCAAAGGTCGAGGCCAAAGGGTTTCGGCGTACGGCGTTGATACTGGTGGGTCGGGTGTTGGGCAGCGATCAATTTAGTGAATCGTCGCTGTATCGCGCGGGGCATGCGCATCTCTACAGGCCCTGAGTTCACACACAACCCTGTGGCGAGGGGGCTTGCCCCCGTTGGGCTGCGAAGCGGCCCCAGCATTTTAGGTCTTGCGACGGCTTCGCCGCCGAACGGGGGCAAGCCCCCTCGCCACAGGTCATGGCAGCCATAGGAAAATCGACCACCCATAAAAAAACGGCGCTCACGGGGCGCCGTTTTTTATGTCGCAGCGAACACCTTAATCAGTAGTAGGCGTTTTCTTTCTGCGTGTGGTCAGTCACGTCGCGTACACCCTTGAGCTCGGGAATGCGCTCGAGCAAGGTGCGCTCGATGCCTTCGCGCAAGGTGACGTCCGCCTGGCCGCAGCCCTGGCAACCGCCGCCGAACTTAAGAACGGCGATGCCGTCCTCGACCACATCAATCAGACTAACCTGACCGCCGTGGCTCGCGAGCCCCGGGTTGATTTCGGTTTGCAGGTAGTAGTTGATGCGCTCGTTGACCGGGCTGTCAGCGTTGACCATCGGAACTTTGGCGTTTGGCGCCTTGATTGTCAGTTGGCCGCCCATGCGGTCGGTGGCGTAGTCGACAACCGCATCGTCCAGGAAGGCTTCGCTGAACGAGTCGATGTAAGCGGTGAAGCTTTTGAGCCCCAACGCAGTGTCTTCAGGTTTTTCTTCGCCCGGCTTGCAGTAGGCAATGCAGGTTTCGGCGTACTGGGTGCCAGGCTGGGTGATAAAGACGCGGATGCCGATGCCCGGGGTGTTCTGCTTGGAGAGCAGATCAGCCAGATAATCGTGGGCGGCGTCAGTGATGGTAATAGCGGTCATGGAAACTCCTCGCAGGCTTGGGCGCAGTTTACGCCAATCATCGCGCCGCACAAAGTCCTAGTATTTTTGTCGGGAAAGAGCTTGCACGGGCTGAGCAACTGTTTCGCCGTCGATCCAGGCTTTAAGCCACCGATAGCTGCGTTTTTCCACCCATTCGTAACTTGCCCAGGAAGCCACGCCAATGGTGGCCGCGCAAACGGCAAACATGACGTAAGGATTCACATCGTACTGTTGTGCGATAAATCCGCCGGCCGACAGCACCAGCACATGCATCAAGTAGACCGAGTAGGAACAATTACCGAGCAGTTCGAACACCCGATTGTTCTTGAAATAACGTTCCAGCGCGATGCACGCCATCACCAACACGGCACTCGGCAAACCCCAGGCCAGCAGTCGCGGTGCCGGCGGCAGATGATAAATCGTCAGTAAGGCACCAGCGATCCCCAGCAGCGGCAGCCATAAACCGGGCTTGATCCAACCCTTGCGGTAGACCATGCCAATGGCAATCCCCAGCAGAAACTCATAAACGATGTCGGATCGGTAGAACTGGCTGATCCAGCCATAACCGGTCCAGGCCTGGCACACCGCGAACAGCAGCGCCGCGACGATCAGCAACCTGACCTGCAAGCGAAACAGCAGTGCCCAGGCGAACAGCAGGTAAAACAGCATTTCGTAATTCAGCGTCCAACCGACATTGAGCGTCGGATAAATCCCGTAGCCGCCGGGGTTTTGCGTAGGAATGAACAACAGCGACAGCAGGAAATGCGACCAGTCGACCGTCTGATCCGGCAACACCGGTTGAGCGAACACCACCACCAGCGCCATCAGCACCGTGTACAGCCAGTACGCCGGGACGATGCGGCACATTCGATACAGCAGAAACCGCGCCGGCGGCAGCGACTTGGCCTCGGTGGACAGGAAGATCACCAGACCGCTGATGACGAAGAAGATGTCGACGCCCACGGCGCCCTTGTCGATAAACGCCTGCCCCACCGGCCCGCGAGCCTTGAAGTCGAAGAAAATCTGCATGAAATGGTGGCAGACCACCGCCCAGGCTGCGATGGCGCGCAGCGCTTGTACAGAAATCAACATCGACGGCCCTCCAATCGAAATTCACAAACCACCGCAAGCCCCCTGTAGGAGCAAAGCTTGCTCGCGAAAGCGGCGCGTCAGTCAACATCATTGTTGAATGTACCGCCGCCTTCGCGAGCAAGCTTCGCTCCTACCGGTGGGACAGTGATTGGTCTTTAAAGGTCGATCAAAGATTCTCGTAGCGGTTCATGTCCAGCACGCCCTCTTCCACCGGGTCAGTTTCGTGGATGTACGTGCTCAGGTCGTGGAAGTAGAACCAGAACTGCGGATGACTGCGCCGAACACCCCAGCGTTCAACGATCCTCTCGAAGCTGTCAGCGTCCTTCGACCTTTCCATCGCATCGACAAACTCAGGCACCTGCTCGGCCGGAATGTTGAACATGAAGTTCGGATAACTGCTGAGCACACCTGGGTAAATGGTCAACGTGTCGAGCCCCGGCTGATAACGCAGGGATTCACCGAGTATGAATGCCACGTTGCTGTGGGCACGGTTGCGCAGCAGGCTGTAGATCTCGCGTTTGCCGCTTGCGGTTTCGATACGCAACATCGTCGCTTCCGGCAACTGATCAATGACCTTCAAACCCGCTGCAGGACGCGAAGTCAGGCGACTCAAGGCTTGTTCGGCGTTCTGCAACGCCGGGTCGATGTTCGGCCGCGAGCAATACGCACCATCGCAACGGTTAATCGGATCCGGCGTGGCGTTGAGGTCGCCGTAACGGGCCAGCAATTGCATGGCGAAATCCCGTTTCGGGTCTTTTTCGTCGAGTGTCAGCGCGCTGGGCTTGTCGTTGTCGATGGACTCGTAATCCAGCCACATCTTGAACTTGCCGCCGCTCTGATACCAATCGTCGAGGTAGTCGTTGCGCGAATCGGCCGGCATCAAACGCAGGAAGTTCTGCTCGGCGCCGTTACGGATCAGGTCGAAATACAGCCGCGTCTGGGCCTGATGGGAGACGTTGCCAAACACGTCGAAATTCACCGCCAACTGGTAATACGTGCGTTCCAGCAACGGGAAGTCGAACAGCCACATGGTTTGCGGCACGTCACCGATCAGGCCTTTGTTCACCGAGGCACTGTCGAAGTGGCGGAAGATCGTCAGCAACGCGTTGTCGTTACCGGCCCACAGCGTCGACCAGCTCGGCGCCGGCGCCTCGGCGTAGCTGTCCCGGCGCAGGGCTTCGTATTCGTTGCGTTTGTTGCGGTAGTCATGCCACAGGCTCAACACGCTGCCGACGTCGTCGTTCTGCCCCGGCATTGCCAGCAGCGGCGTGGCCTTGCCGCGATAGTTCGGATCGGTGATGTAGAGGTCGTGTTCCGGGGCCTGGAACAGTGCCCAGAAGTTGTCGCGAATCACATCTGTAGCGATCTGCCCACGGCATACCGGACCGCGAATAAAGGTGCGCACGAAGTACTCGGCGTTATCGAGCATGAACTGATAACGCGCCTGGGCCGGGATAGCCTCAAACGTGGTGAACGGATTGGCCCGGCGCTCCGGGCCGTAACCCGGTAAGGCGTTGACCTGCCAATTGCCGCTGAAAAACAGGCTTTTGGCCCGGGACAGCTTCGCCGCGCTCAACGGATAAGTGATGTGGGTCTTCTGCACGATCACGCCTTGCACCGGCCACAACCGGTAATAAATCTGCGTGCCCGGATCGTCGTTCGGCCGGCGGGTATTGATCAGGTCGATCGGCTGGCCGGTCGGCGTGCGCGAACGCACCCACTGGAAAAAATGCCCCGGCTCGCCATCCTTGAAGTAGATATGCGCCAGGAACAAGTGTTCAAACAACCAGCGCCCGACCAGGCTGCCACGAGCGCCCGGTGCGTTGAGCAGATTTTCCCACTGCACCACTTGCAGCGCTTCCCTGGCGCTGGGCACCAGGCCTTGTTCATCAATCGGCGCACCGGCGGCGAGCCAGCGTTGCAGGGTCTGGTACTGCTGATTTGTCAGGCCGGTCACCGCCAGCGGCATGCCTTCTTTCGGGTGCGCGCCGGCATAACCATCGAACTCCGCCGGCATGGCGCACATGTTTTCCCGATTCAGGCCCAGCACGATGTCTTCCGGCAACTTGGCGTTAGGCGTTAGCGGGGTTTTGTGGCCCAGCTCAAGCATCCGTGCCATCAACGCTGCCTGGCTGCCTTGGGCGTCGAGGACCGAATAGAAGTCCTTGTGCTGCCAGGCCAGTTTACCGAAGGCGTCATAGAAGAGTCGGGTTGGCGAGGATGCGACGCTGCGCTCGCCGTCGTAGACCGCAATCTTGGTCGCGCCGCGGGCCGCCCCTTCACCGCTGCCCAGATTGAGCTGACAGGCGGCGTCGTAGCACGCGTGGCAGGCCACGCACTTTTCGGTGAAGATCGGTTGAATATCTCGGGTATAGGAAATGGCGGGACTTTGCGCATCGGCGCCCCAGCTTGAAAGCAGCAATAGAATGCTGACAACGACGCGATACGACATATCCCTGGTCCCAATCCTGTAAAAACGCCGCGATTCTACCGGTCCAGACCTGCCACCAACATGAACGATATTCATGCAAAACCCTGGCATGCTCTAAAAGCGCACAGGTTTGCTATTATCCCGGCCCTTCGTCATGGCCTTACCGAGTAGTCCAAATGTCCGATCGCAGCGTTCGCCTTCAAGCTCTCAAGCACGCCCTTAAAGAGCGCATCCTGATTCTCGATGGCGGCATGGGCACGATGATCCAGAGCTACAAGCTCGAAGAGCAAGATTACCGTGGCAAGCGCTTTGCCGATTGGCCGAGCGATGTGAAAGGCAACAACGACCTGTTGGTGTTGACCCGCCCGGACGTGATTGGTGCCATCGAAAAGGCGTACCTGGATGCCGGCGCCGACATTCTGGAAACCAACACCTTCAACGCCACCCAGGTTTCCCTGGCCGACTACGGCATGCAGGGCCTGGCGTATGAGTTAAACGTAGAAGGCGCACGCCTGGCGCGCAAGATTGCCGACGCCAAGACCCTCGAAACCCCGGAAAAACCGCGCTTCGTCGCCGGCGTGATCGGGCCGACCAGTCGCACCTGCTCGCTGTCCCCGGACGTGAACAACCCCGGCTACCGCAACCTGACCTTCGACGAACTGGTGGAAAACTACACCGAGGCCACCAAAGGCCTGATCGAAGGTGGCGCCGACCTGATCCTGATCGAAACCATCTTCGACACCTTGAATGCCAAAGCCGCGATCTTCGCCGTGCAAGGGGTTTTCGAAGAGCTGGGCATCGAGTTGCCGATCATGATCTCCGGCACTATCACCGACGCCTCCGGCCGCACCCTCTCCGGCCAGACCACTGAAGCGTTCTGGAACTCAGTGGCCCACGCCAAGCCGATCTCGGTCGGCCTGAACTGCGCCCTCGGCGCCAGCGAATTGCGTCCGTACCTGGAAGAGCTGTCGAACAAGGCGGGTACCCACGTTTCCGCGCACCCGAACGCCGGCCTGCCGAACGAATTCGGCGAGTACGACGAATTGCCGTCGGAAACCGCCAAGGTCATCGAAGAATTCGCCCAAAGCGGCTTCCTGAATATCGTCGGTGGTTGCTGCGGCACCACGCCGGGCCACATCGAAGCCATCGCCAAAGCCGTGGCCGGTTATGCACCGCGTGAAATTCCGGAGATCCCGAAAGCTTGCCGCTTGTCGGGCCTGGAACCGTTCACCATTGATCGCAGCTCGTTGTTCGTCAACGTCGGCGAGCGGACCAACATCACCGGTTCCGCCAAGTTCGCCCGTCTGATCCGTGAAGACAACTACACCGAAGCCCTGGAAGTCGCCTTGCAACAGGTCGAAGCCGGCGCCCAGGTGATCGACATCAACATGGACGAAGGGATGCTCGATTCGAAGAAGGCCATGGTGACCTTCCTCAATTTGATTGCCGGTGAACCGGACATCTCCCGCGTACCGATCATGATCGACTCCTCCAAGTGGGAAGTGATCGAAGCCGGCCTGAAATGCATCCAGGGCAAGGGCATCGTCAACTCGATCAGCATGAAGGAAGGCGTCGAGCAGTTCATTCATCACGCCAAACTGTGCAAGCGCTACGGCGCCGCAGTTGTCGTGATGGCGTTCGACGAAGCCGGCCAGGCCGACACCGAAGCGCGCAAGAAAGAAATCTGCAAACGCTCCTACGACATTCTGGTCAACGAAGTCGGCTTCCCGCCGGAAGACATCATCTTCGACCCGAACATCTTCGCCGTGGCCACCGGCATCGAAGAACACAACAACTACGCTGTGGACTTCATCAATGCCTGCGCCTACATCCGTGACGAACTGCCGTACGCGCTGACCTCTGGCGGCGTGTCCAACGTGTCGTTCTCGTTCCGCGGCAACAACCCGGTGCGTGAGGCGATCCACTCGGTGTTCCTGCTGTATGCGATCCGTAACGGCCTGACCATGGGGATTGTCAACGCCGGCCAACTGGAGATCTACGACCAGATCCCGGCCGAACTGCGTGACGCCGTGGAAGACGTGGTGCTCAACCGCACCCCGGAAGGCACCGACGCCCTCCTCGCCATCGCCGACAAGTACAAGGGCGACGGCAGCGTCAAGGAAGCCGAGACCGAAGAGTGGCGCGGCTGGCCCGTCAACAAGCGTCTGGAGCATGCGCTGGTCAAAGGCATTACCACGCACATTGTTGAAGACACCGAAGAATCCCGTCAGTCGTTCGCCCGTCCGATCGAAGTGATCGAAGGCCCGCTGATGTCTGGCATGAACATCGTCGGCGACCTGTTCGGCGCCGGCAAAATGTTCCTGCCGCAAGTGGTGAAATCCGCCCGCGTGATGAAGCAGGCTGTCGCGCACCTGATCCCGTTCATTGAACTGGAGAAAGGCGACAAGCCGGAAGCCAAGGGCAAGATCCTGATGGCCACCGTCAAGGGCGACGTGCACGACATCGGCAAGAACATCGTTGGCGTGGTGCTGGGTTGCAACGGCTACGACATCGTCGACCTCGGCGTGATGGTGCCAGCGGAGAAGATCCTGCAGGTGGCCAAGGAGCAGAAGTGCGACATCATTGGTTTGTCCGGTCTGATCACGCCTTCGCTGGATGAAATGGTCCACGTGGCCCGCGAGATGCAGCGTCAGGACTTCCACCTGCCGTTGATGATCGGTGGCGCGACCACTTCGAAAGCGCACACCGCGGTGAAGATCGAGCCGAAGTACAGCAACGACGCGGTGATCTATGTTACCGACGCCTCCCGCGCCGTGGGCGTGGCGACGCAATTGCTGTCCAAGGAATTGAAGCCGGCGTTTGTCGAGAAGACGCGCCTGGAATACATCGAAGTCCGCGAGCGCACCGCCAACCGCAGCGCCCGCACCGAACGCTTGAGCTACCCGGCGGCCATCGCCAAGAAGCCGCAGTTCGACTGGAGCACTTACGCGCCGGTCAAGCCGACCTTCACCGGTTCTCGTGTGTTGGACAATATTGACCTGAAGGTGCTGGCCGAATACATCGACTGGACGCCGTTCTTTATCTCCTGGGACCTGGCCGGCAAGTTCCCGCGCATCCTCGAAGACGAAGTGGTCGGTGAAGCCGCCACCGCGCTGTACGCCGATGCCAAGGAAATGCTCGCCAAGCTGATCGACGAGAAACTGATCAGCGCCCGCGCGGTGTTCGGCTTCTGGCCGGCCAACCAGGTGCGCGACGATGACATCGAAGTCTACGGCGATGACGGCAAGCCGCTGGCGAAGCTGCATCACCTGCGTCAACAGATCATCAAGACTGACGGCAAGCCGAACTTTTCCCTGGCCGACTTTGTGGCGCCTAAAGACAGCGAAGTGACCGACTACGTGGGTGGTTTCATTACTACCGCCGGGATCGGCGCCGAAGAAGTGGCCAAGGCTTATCAGGACGCAGGCGACGATTACAACTCGATCATGGTCAAGGCCCTGGCCGACCGTTTGGCCGAGGCCTGCGCCGAGTGGCTGCACCAACAGGTGCGCAAAGAACACTGGGGTTATGCCAAGGACGAGACGCTGGACAACGAGGCGTTGATCAAAGAGCAATACACCGGCATCCGCCCTGCTCCCGGCTACCCGGCCTGCCCGGATCACACCGAGAAAGGCACGCTGTTCGCCCTGCTCGACCCCGAGGCCAGCGAAATGCATGCCGGTCGCAGCGGCGTGTTCCTCACCGAACACTACGCGATGTTCCCGGCGGCAGCAGTCAGCGGCTGGTACTTCGCCCACCCGCAGGCGCAGTACTTTGCCGTGGGCAAGATCGACAAGGACCAGGTGCAGAGCTATACGTCGCGCAAGGGGCAGGAATTGAGCGTGACTGAACGCTGGTTGGCGCCTAACTTGGGTTACGACAACTAAGCCTCACGGACTGGCCACAGCACAGTGGCCAACACAAATACCCTGTGGGAGCGGGTTTGCTCGCGAAAGCGGTGTGACAGTCAACGATGATGTTGAATGTTGTGGCCTCTTCGCGAGCAAGCTCGCTCCCACAGTGGTTTTGTGTCGATCACAAACCCTCGGCGCAACCTGATCGAGTGTGGGAGCGGGCTTGCTCGCGAAAGCGGTGTGACAGTCAGCGATGATGTTGAATGTGATGGACCCTTCGCGGGCAAGCCTCGCTCCGACAGGATTCGCGGCGATTGTCTATGCTTGCTTCACACACATCCGTGCGAGGGATTTATGGACGATCCAGTCGACAACAAGCCACCGACGTTCCTACAGATGCTGCACAGCGTGATAGCCGCGGCGTTCGGGGTGCAAAGCGGGAAGAATCGCGCCCGGGACTTTACCCATGGCAAGCCGAGTCATTTCGTGATTATGGGGATTGTGTTCACAGCGATATTCGCGCTGACGCTGTTTGGCATCGTGAAACTGGTGCTGCACCTGGCCGGGGTGTGACGCGGTTTCAGTGCATCAACGTTAGCAGGCTGAACGGGTAGCGATAGGAGGTCGGTCGCCCCTTGGCCGACAGGAGCTTGAAGTTCACCCCGAAATCCGGCGAGTCGCCCATGGCCAGCAGCCGTTTGGCTTGGGCCTTGTCGATCAGTTGCAATAACGGAATCTGCCGGTCACGACCGCCGTATTGGTTCACATCTACGCCTTGATCGTAATCATGCAATTCCACCAGCGCCCAGCCACCCAGCGTGAAGTGCCCACCCAATAACACGCTCAAACGCCCGTCGACCAAGGCGTTCAAGGCTGCGGGCGCGGTATTGAAAGCACCGAACAAGGCACCCTTGCCCGGCGTGCCTCCTGCCTCCGAATACGCCTGCATGGCACCGAATGCCATCTCGTCATTGGCGGACCACACCAGCGATACCTTGGGGTAGCGCCGCAACAGCAATTTCGCCTGTTCATAGGCGCGCTCACGGGTCCAGCCGCTGTAGACCAGTTGGCGCAAACGCACTTCAGGGTGTTCGGCCAAGGCGCGCAGCATGCCTTTTTCGCGCAGTTGCGCCGAAGGGGTGATCTTCAGGCCGGAAAACGCCAGTAACTCGATGGATTGTCCGGGCGCCGCCGGTGGATGCTGGCGGATCAATTCCTTGAGCATCAGGTAGCCGCCCTCTTCGTCGTTGGGCACCAGGCTACCCAATCGATCCGGGCGCTCACCCAGCAGGCTCAGTTGATTGTCGGTCAGGGACGCGTTGACTATAAACAGCTTCACCCCACTGCCTTGGGCCAGACGAAAGATTTGCGGCGCGACGTACTGCTCGTTGGCAAACACCAGATAATCCGGACGATCAGGCCCCTGCAATGCCTCTCGGGCCTGGGCAATCGTGACCTCAGGCATGCGCTCGGCATAAAGAATCTTCAAGTCCATGCCAAGATCCTTGGCCGCCGCCTGCATGAATTGCGAGTAGCTGACCCAGAATCTTTCATGGGTAGAGCCCGGGTTCAGGAACAACACCGATTCCGCGTGCGCGCCGGGTCCGTAGACCGCGCCGAATATCAGCAGGAAGGTGTAGAAAAACTTGAACATTGGATCATCCGAGCCCCGGAAAAATGGCCGCGCATTATAGCCCCCGAACTGCCGGCAAACTGCGCTAATTCCCGTTTTTGTCCGACAATCGTCGGAACCAGGCCCGGACGGGGTCGTTTATTGATGCGCGACCCAAAATACTGCCGTGCCCACGACCAGGATGATCAGGAACAAAATCGCCCAGGCATCGACCGTGCTATCGCTTTTCCTTGCTTTGGTTGGGTTGCTCATTGCATCGCCTCTTGTCGGTTTTATCGGTGATTGCAGAAAGACTCGAGCAGAGTAAAGACGACGATTGCCCGCACCACAAATAAGGGTTTAGCGATAACGGTTCTCGTTAGTCGTTTTGGTTCTTTACATATACTCAAACATCACTTTTGCGCATAACTGCAAACTGGTATCTTGCCCCGGCTCCGTAGGGAGTGCGCGGCCGTGCGCGCAGAATTGCCGAGGCAGCATCGGAAACTTCAGCAAGCGAAAAACGCAACTGGAACCGACCGGCCCAAGCCTGAGAACAGGACTTATATGTACGTATACGACGAGTACGATCAGCGGATCATCGAGGACCGCGTCAAGCAGTTCCGTGATCAGACCCGACGCTATCTGGCAGGCGAGCTGAGCGAAGAAGAATTCCGCCCCCTGCGCCTGCAAAATGGCCTTTACATCCAGCGTTTCGCGCCGATGTTGCGGGTCGCGGTGCCTTACGGCCAACTGACTTCGCGCCAGACGCGAATGATGGCCAAGATTGCCCGTGACTATGACAAGGGCTATGCCCACATCAGCACCCGGCAGAACGTGCAGTTCAACTGGCCGGCGCTGGAAGACATTCCGGACATCCTGGCTGAGCTGGCTACCGTGCAGATGCACGCGATCCAGACCAGCGGCAACTGCCTGCGCAACGTCACCACCGACCAGTTCGCCGGTGTCGCTGCCGACGAGTTGATCGACCCGCGCCCGTGGTGCGAAATCGTCCGTCAGTGGACCACGTTCCACCCGGAATTCGCTTACCTGCCGCGCAAGTTCAAGATTGCCATCAACGGTTCGACGTCCGACCGTGCGGCCATCGAAGTCCATGACATCGGCCTTGAGCCGGTGCACAACGCTGCGGGCGAACTGGGTTTCCGTGTGTTGGTCGGTGGCGGCCTGGGCCGTACACCGGTGGTGGGCGCGTTCATCAATGAGTTCCTGCCGTGGCAGGACCTGTTGAGCTACCTCGACGCCATCCTGCGGGTTTATAACCGCTACGGCCGCCGCGACAACAAGTACAAGGCGCGGATCAAGATCCTCGTTAAAGCCTTGACCCCTGAAGTCTTCGCGCAAAAAGTCGACGCGGAAATGGAACACCTTCGCGGTGGCCAGACCACGCTGACCGACGCCGAAGTGCATCGCGTCGCCAAACACTTCGTCGACCCGGACTACAAGGCCCTGGACAACCAGTCCCAGGCACTGGCCGACCTCGATAAAGAACACGCAGGCTTCGCTCGCTGGCGCACCCGCAACACCCTGGCGCACAAGAAGCCGGGCTATGTGGCCGTCACCCTGTCCCTGAAGCCGACCGGTGTTGCACCGGGCGACATCACCGACAAGCAGCTCGACGCGGTGGCCGACCTGGCCGAGCGTTACAGCTTCGGTCAACTGCGCACTTCCCACGAGCAGAACATCATCCTGGCCGACGTCGAGCAGGCTCAGTTGTTCACCCTGTGGGGCGAGTTGCGCGAGCAAGGTTTTGCTACGCCGAACATCGGCCTGCTGACCGACATCATCTGCTGCCCTGGCGGTGATTTCTGCTCGCTGGCCAACGCCAAGTCGATCCCGATTGCCGAATCAATCCAGCGTCGTTTCGACAACCTGGACTACCTGTTCGACATCGGCGAACTGGACCTGAACATCTCCGGTTGCATGAACGCCTGTGGTCACCACCACGTCGGCCACATCGGCATCCTCGGGGTGGACAAGAAAGGCGAAGAGTTCTACCAGGTGTCCCTCGGCGGCAGCGCCAGCCGTGACGCCAGCCTGGGCAAGATCCTCGGCCCGTCCTTCGCCCAGGAAGCCATGCCTGATGTGATCGAAAAGCTGATCAACGTGTACATCGAACAACGTACCGAAGACGAGCGCTTCATCGACACCTATCAGCGTATCGGCATCGACCTCTTCAAGGAGCGCGTCTATGCAGCGAATAATTAAGAACAACGAAGTCGTCGACGAAACCTGGCACTTGCTGCCCAAGGACTTCAACATCGACGAGATCAGCAACTGCGACGACCTGATCGTGCCGCTGGCGCTGTGGCGCGAACACAGCCGTATGCTCAAGGCCCGCGATGGCGGCCTGGGTGTGTGGCTGGACGCCGATGAAGAAGCCGAGGAAATCGGTGACGACGTGGATCAGTTCAAGGTGATTGCCCTGAATTTCCCGGCCTTCACCGATGGCCGTAACTACTCCAACGCCCGCCTGCTGCGTGACCGTTATGGTTTCAAAGGCGAACTGCGGGCGATTGGCGATATTCTGCGCGACCAGTTGTTCTACCTGCGCCGCTGCGGTTTCGACGCCTTTGCGTTGCGCGCCGATAAAGACCCGTACGAAGCCCTTGAAAGCCTCAAGGACTTCTCGGTGACATACCAGGCCGCTACTGACGAACCGCTGCCGCTGTTCCGTCGCCGCTGACGGTCAAAAAGCCTTGAGTCCTGGCCAGTGCGCCGAGGCTCAAGGTTTTTTTTCGCCTGGCGAAAGTCATTACGGCAGACGTTGTCCCGCAGCAGCGCTCCCGTGCTCAGCGATTGCACCTTCCAGCCCCACGAAACCGGCAAACGGATCATCGCCATCAATCGCCGGCCATTGCACCTCCTCGAACAGGTAGCGGCACAGCCCTGGTGACGCTTCCAGCTCGTCAACCATGTGCCACACCCGTTGTTGCAATGCGGTGTAGTCCACCCGGAAATCGGCCGTGCGCCCGATTATCTCCAGCGCTCCAAAAAACCGTCCGCTTCCCGTCAGGTTGAGCACCCGTTGCCAGCGCCCGGCCCGCAAGGCAGCCTGCTGCGCGGGCACGCCCTCCAGCCAGGCGCCGGGCTGAGCGGCATTGTCCATCGGCGACCCGATCCACACGTTGATCCCGGTCTGCTGCCGATGACGGCTGACCCAGCGCAAACTGTCCTCATCGGTCAGCGGGTTGCCACTGAGCAGCACATTGTTCTTGCCCACGGACTGTATTCGTACCGCTTCGGGCACACGGGCAATGCCGTTGTTGCGTAGATCCAGAGATTGCAAATAAGGATGATCGAGGATACCGATCGGACAACGGGTGATACCGGTACTGCGCAGGTTCAAGTGTTGCAACTGCGTCAGTTTCAGCACCAGAGGTGGCACCCCCAAAGGGTTGTTGCTCAGATCAAGCACCTGGAGCCGAGTCAGCTCACCTAACTGCCCTGCCGTTTGTTCGGTCAGCGTCAACAACGTGTTCTTGAGGTTGAGTGTGGTTAATCTGGACAGCTTGCCAATCGCCGCAGGCAAACTGCCGGTCCATTGCCCATCAAGCCCCTGAATGCGCAAATCAGTGCCTTCCAGGTTCAGTGTTTGAAGGTTGGGCAAGCACTCCAGAAAGCCTGACAGACTTTCACCTTGCGTCAGGGTGAAATCCGCCACGGACAGCAGCGCGACATCCGGTAGCTTGACGTTCAGCTCGGGTAGGCAATGCAACTGTTCAAAGTCCAGTTCCAGACGAAAACCCACGCATTCCCCATCGACATAGACACGGCTGGCCGTATCGCCACGCAGTTGCCACAACACTTCAAGCTCCTTGGCCAGTTCAATCCGGGACTGGCGCTCGTACTCCATGACATTGAACAGGCGCGAATCGTTTTCCTCTTCGATTTCGGCCGGGCTCAGCCCTTGCGCCTCTTCGTCAGCAGGGTCCAGAAACTCGATTTGCATGTCATCGACATCCGCCTCAACCTTTTCGATCCACGTCACCAGGTCAATGCGCAATTGAGTCAACTGCTGAGTGAGGCTGACCAGTTGCCTCTGCGCGCCCTCCCCCCAACCGTGTATGAGTGTCTCGAGTTCATCCTCCGTCATGGCGGGATAAAACTCTTTGACCTGCAACTTCATAATGTCGTTTGACAATGCTTCAGCCTGAGCCGTGGGCGGAAAGCCTCCGCCGCGCAGACCGCTGCTCTCGAATGCCATCCCCGAATCCATTCGACGCAGACCCAACTCCAGCTCGGTGCGTGGCAATGCTGCCTCGCGGATGCTGGCTTGCAAGTCTTCAAGCTCATGCCCGGCCCGCAAGCCCAATACCGAACGTTGCTCCTGTGCCAAGGCATTGAGCAGTGCCGGGGCAAAACTCACGGTTTCAGCCGCCGAGGCCGGGGGTGCCCGATAACGGGAGCCGCACCGGATCAACTGCCGGTAAGCACGCGTACCTGGCCGGCCGATGCTGTCGATCACCCTGGAACCATCGACGACCTCGATGCGGATTTCAGACGACCACCCCGGCAGCCGTTGCAGTGAATGCAAGGCCAGGACATCACTGTCGAGGTTCGCCACCGACGGCAAGTAAAGGCCTTCGTAAGCCCGAGTCAGTCGTACATGGCGCTCATATTGCTCTGCCTTGACGCTCAACTGGCTCAATACCCGTTTGGCATCGGCCAAGGTGTGTGGTGCGTCAATCGCCACCCCGGACCGGTCGAGTATTTGCTCGACGGCGTTTTTTGGCAGCCCCGGATAGTGCTGTTGAAACAGCTTCACCCACTCATGCCCGGAGTGCTGCAACGCCTGATAGCGCTGTGTGAATTGTTCGGCGCGCGCCACCGCCGAATCTGCGACATGCCGTAGATCCTGGTCGATGCGAAAGCGGCTGAGGGTATCCGCCAGTATGGGCGTTGGTGGTCGTCGTCCCGCCTGCATCAACGCCAGGAGGTCATTGTCGACATCGATGACACGGCCAATCTGCCCCAATACTTCATCGCTGAACCCTTCGGCCTCGGCGCCGATACCCCGCAGCAAGCGGACGCGCTCGACGATTGCGCCGGACACGACGGGCGTCCCTTCGACGGGCAGCGATACGTCGATCACGGTCGGCTCGGGGTCCGGCATATGGGTTGCCGTCTGGGTCACGCGCTCTTCAGCCTTGATCGCTTTACCGGCAATAGCCACCGGCAACGCGTTAAGCAACCCGAAAACCGTCCGGGCGACCCCGGCGGATCGCTCATCAAGCGTCTTGCTGTCTACCGCCTGCGCCAGGCCATAACCGGCATCAATCAGCCCGGCGAGCGCCAGCAGGCCTTCCCCACCAGGAACGAACAACGCCAACGGACCGAACTTGTTGATCCACTGCACGACAGGCTCGACCACGGCGCTCAAGTCAGCCCGATTGACCTGGGCATCGTCGCGGATGGTATCGATGCTCGCGTGAGCGGCTTGTTTCATGACCAATACCCACTGGGCGAAGGGATCGGTGGCAGACGCAGGCACATTGACACCAACGTACTCAGCGGGAGGCCAATAACCGTCATTGTTGAAAAAGCCGTGACCCTTTTTCAGCCGAAATTGCCGTGGATACGTAGCCATGCCTTCCAGCGCCGTCAGCACACCGGCGTGAAACGTACCGTCCTGCCGATCTTCGTCGGAAAAATGCTCAGCCAAGGCCTGTTTTCGGTCGGCGTCACGTCCCGTTTCAGCCACCCATTCTGCCAAAGCCTGGAGATCGACAAACTCCTGAAAGGGCGAAGAGTTGCCCGGAATGTAGAGCACGACTCGCCCAGTGGTTTTATCCCGAAAACACCAGATATCGGTCGAGGTGTAACGATAAACCACCAGCCGCGCCGCCTCGACGGACGCCGGGATTACTGCCTGCTTCTGCATCTGCGCCAGCGTCAGGCTCTTCCACACTTGCTGTTCGGATAACCCGGCGGCTCGCAACGCCAGGCCGAGTCCATCGCCCGTCAGGCTGTTTTCCTGGTGCTGCAGATGGGCCGCCATGACAAACGCCACCCTGACGGAAGTCCGCAACGGATAGGCTGCGGCCCCAAGAATCTGCTCATCCTCGGGCCAGGTGTCGTGCACATAGGCGCCATATTGCTCCTTGAACTCCAGCGTCCAGACCCACTGTTTGAACTCGGCCGGTTGCAACGCCAGTTGGGTACTCGGGCCGTAGACTTGCGGGACGGTCTGCCGGTAGATGCCCTCATAGTCGCGAAAACCGCCGCCAGGGTTGATGGATTCGTCGATCTCGACGATACGCACGGTCGGCCCCACGGCAGGCGGCGTGTACAGACCGAACGCGGTTTCGCCGAAGCGCCCGGCGCCGACCGTCTGGTAGTTGCTCAGCAAGGACTGCACCAGACTTTGCGCGGTACGGACCTTGCCCAGATGAACGTTACCCTCGGCCGGGTAACCATAGAAATCGTAATTGAGATCCACCAACCGCGCCGTCAACGGCTCGGCGCCCCATCGCTCTTCGATCACCCGCGCAGCCAATTGCGCCGGGGTCATCGGCAGGATCGTATCCAGATCCAGGTTGGCAAAAACGTGTGGGATGGAGGCCACCTGCCGACCACGAGCGTCACGGTGTTGTTGCGTCAGTTCCTTCATGTGCACTCCTTGCATTCATGGGGCCGCTCAGCCACGGGCATTCGGCAGCATCAGCCCTGGATGTCGTTGAAGGGCCTCGATGGTCAGCCTCTTGAACAGCGCTGTACGGTCATTTCGGTAGTTGTCCACGATGGCATTCATGCTTTCAGTGAACTGCTCCCGGGTGTAATTGAGCCGGCCATCCAACTGCTGGAAAGCCAGCGCCGCGCTCAGGGCCAATTCGTCGAACGCGTCACGGTGGGTATTTTCCAGATAATCAACCCAGAACTCCTGAGCATTCATCCAGTCCGGCAATGCCGTTGTCTGTTCCGTTTTAGCGATCTCGGCGTACACCCACTCGAGGGTTTGCTGGAGGACGTCGACACTCAGCCGAGTGTTGATTTCTCTCGGCTGGGCCAGCAGGTTCAGGTGTTCAGCCAACCCCACCCGAAACGCCAGACTGATCTCCATCGCTTGCTGGCTCGTCAACGGCCCCGTGCGTGAGCGGGAAAGGATGTTTCTCAAGGCGTACTTCTCGACCTCTTGTAGCCGGAACAGGCTTCGCAATAGTACAAGTACCTGCCCTTCCAGCATGTCGACTCCGCCCCTGGCGGCATTGATCGCCCGGTAACACAGCATCCGGACGTACAAATCACTGAACAACAATGAGTCCCCATCAGCGCTGATCTTCTGCGTATCAGCCATCAGGAACAGTGCCCGCCTCAACGCATCATCTGCCGAGGCGGCTTGCACCACTTCCCACACGCGCTGGCGCAATGACGAATAAATCACGCGAAAATCGGCCGTGTAACGCAGACGCATCAGCAAGGTGAAAAACGGTCGCGAATCCGGGTAGGCAAACAGCGAACCCCACAGCGCGCGTTTTTGCATCTCGTCTTCAACTGCCACACCGGTCAGCCAGGTCGAAATCATCGAGACATCCAATATGACCTCAGCCGCTTCGCGCAGATGGCCCGACGCAATGAGGCCAAGGCTGATCTGCGAGAGTTGCTGAAAGTCCGCGACGCGCCTAAGGGTCTCGTGGTCCAGTGGATTGCCGCTGACATTGGTGCCAGCGTTCAATGTCAGCGGTGCGGCATACACATCTTCGGGGATTTGACTGATGCCGTTGTCACGCAGGTCCAACAACTTCAGCTTGGCCAAGCCAGTAGCGCCCTGCGGCCACTGGCTGATGCCGGTGCCGCGCAGTTTCAGACTTTCCAGTTGCGGCATGTGCGCCACATTGGGGGTCAGGCTCAGGGTCGGGTTGGCGCTCAGGTCCAAATGTTTCAGGCGGGTCAACCCTGACAACTCGTTCACCGACGCAGTCGTCAGTTGAATCCGGTTCTCACTCGAGCTCAAACTCTCAAGCCGCGTCATGCTGCCCACCGCTTGCGGCATGCGGCTCAATTCGTTGCCGATCAGCGACAGGGTTCTAAGGCGACTGAAGTTATGCAGGAAGCTGTTCAATCCAGCGCTGGCACCGATACGGTCGAGGATCAGCGTGCCGACATGACTGAAATCCCCGACAACCCTCGGCAAATCGCCCAAGTGCAGCGGCGGTAGCGAGAGTTCATAAAGCATGCCGTCGAGGGACAACGTAGCGGGTGTTTCCTTGCGCCAGCAGCGGATGATTTCCCGGGACGCCCGGGTCTTGGCCAGCGTCGATACTTTGAGCCTCGGCCCATCGGACGTCTGGTACCTGGTGTCGCGGTTGATCCAGCTTTGCAGTACCTCGCGCAGGGTCAGGAACTCCATTCTCATGCTTTCGAGTTTTCTGAGGACCAACACATCGCTTGAACCCAGACTGCTCAGAAATGCATCGATCTGTTCGAGCGAATGTGTTGGATAAAGCTCCTGGGCACGCCGAACGTGGGCAGCTGGTTTACCGACAGGAATTGCGGCTTGCGCCGATGCACTGCTTGAAGAGGTTTGCGACTGTGGATCGGCCAGACGCATGGGCGAGGTGTAACCCTCACGCATCGTCCGAATCTCAAGCACCTGCGCGAACTGCGCTCGACGCTCCAGCGCAAGGGCGGTGAGCTTTTCCCTCAGCGCCACCTCCTGATCATTTGCCTGTACGCCCAACGCTGAGCGGCGCACCGGCGACAGGCCGTCCCACAGGGACTGGAAATAATGCTCGCGCGTGCGCCCAGGGAGATAGCTGCGCAGGTCGTACTGTTCATTGGAGGCTTCATATCGATCGGGATGTGCACTCATAAACAATTTCTGTGTCGCGTCGTCAGGCCCGATGCTGGCGAACTCCTCGGTGTAGAACGACCACTCCAGCAGGCGAATGTAAATGTCGCCTCTCCATCCCGGCAGATGCTCAAGGGTATTGAACACCAGTCGATCCGTGTCGATCCCTCCAGCGGCGTCAAGATAAAGCCCTTCATAAGCACGGTTAATGCGCACCACCTGCTGGAATCGACGGGCCTCTTCGGCAAGGCGCAGGGGCACTTTTCCATTATCGAGTTCTGCCATTTCGCTGGCATCGGCGTAGTGCACCAACTCATCGATCACGCTGATCGGAAGGTCAGGGAAATGGCTGCGCAAAGGCGTCGCTTGTGCTTCACGCACAGGCACACCCCGTTGATAAAGCCAGTCGAACAGGTCCAGTCGTTTGCGGCCTGCCTGTCTGGCCAGTACCTGCACCAGCGCAGCAGCCTGTTCTTCGGAGATTTTGGTAGTCGATTGCACAATACTTTCGCGCTCGGCTTGCTCCAGACCCGCCAACAGCGGCGCATAAAACTGCCCCTTTCGAAGTGACTCCATGGTCAGCGCCAGGGCCTTTGTTTGCCCATCGGTGGTATCGGCAGGCATGAGTGTGCTGACAGTTCGCCCCTCGGCATCTACCACTTCGATGCGAGTCTCAACGGGCCATCGCTTGAGCGTCATCAGTAGCCGTAACTGCAACTCGGCATCCGCCAGGGGGGCGGTCTGTGCCCCTCCCAGTTGCTCGATAAACTGCAACACCGCCTGGTCGGCGGCAAAACGCCGAACGGTATCGATCAACAAGGCGGGTGGATTGGTCCGATCAATCAGGGTGCGACGCAACAGGCTGATGTCGATGTCGATGACGGACAGAATTTGCAGCGCCCGGACATCAGAAATGTCCTGCGCCGAGTATCCCAGGCGCCGAAACACCGTCAGGCGATCCCACTCCTGAGGCAGCTCTGAGTCATGGCGCCAGGCCCCGCGGTCATTGGTCTCCAGGCGAGGCGTGTAACTATCGCCATTTGAAAGCTGCTGGACCTCCCACAAACCGGTATCGGGTTCGGGGCGAACGGCGTACAGGTCTTTATCCAGCGAGACATAAGCCTGTTTGTTGATCCAGTGAAGCCCTCTCTCGTCGGCCTTCAAACCGTGTGGTAACGCCAGGTGCTGGCGATAAGGCAACAGGTCGGGCTTCCACAATCGCTCCTGGTCACCCGACAACCGGACCTGTCGTAACGTGTCGACAAAGCTCGAACTTCTGACCTTTTTGTAGGCGGCCTTGACGGCCACCGCGCCGACAGAAAACGCCAACGCCACGATAATGTTCTCGACGGTATCGAAAAAGTAGTCCGCCGCCTGTTCCTGCTCGCCGGCAGACCAGCTCTCGACGCCGTGATAAACCTCGAGCAACATTTGAGCCGCCGCCACAGCGGTCAGCAGTTCCCCCACCACCGGTATGAACGAGGCGGCAAAGAACACTATGTCGAAACCGATCTCCTTGTACTTTTCCAACCGGGCGGCGCGGGACTTTTCGTCTTCATCATCCGTCGGCACCACCAGTAGTCGCGCATTCGCCATGACGTGGTCAACGCGCTGACGATACAACTGCGCGAACAAACCGGTGTGCACATCCTTGGTCGTCACCGGAATAAAACCGCTGCTTGACGGTTGAAACAAGCCCGTTGGTGGCTTGAGTAGCTGGAGTTTGAGCATGTCGTCAAATCCGCCACGGTTTTTCAGTGAAATGAATCTCAGGATGACTTTCGTGAACGCTGCGCTTCTAAGCCGGGCGCTTAACGCAACTTCCATTTTCCTGAAGCTCGGGTACTCCTTCAGTGGCTGATCCGGATCACCCGGCAGATACAACACGCACGGATTGTCGTCATACGCCCCATCACTGACCGCTACGATCAACATCGCACCTTCAAGTGCATATCCAGACAGTTCCAGTCGCTTGTAGGCGATGGAGTGTGTGTCGAATTTTATGGACTGCTTATTTGCCAATACGTCGCCCAGCATCAGGAAGACTTTCTCGCTGACATGTTTTTTCATCAAGGCAATTTGCATGTCTACTTCAAAGCAACGCTGCGAATGAGCGATGCAGTGTTTGCGTACCTCACCGGTGTCTATATAAGGTTCAAAAATACTATTGAGATGTGTCTGGTATTGCTTGCCCAAGTCTAGAGTCCGACATAACTGCGCGAACTCATGGGGCTCGATCGGCAGCACCTTGTTACTCCGCCCATTGATTTTCTCCGGTTGATAGATCAATGACTTTTCGTGATCGCTATCGGCGAGGGTTTCGCTGTCTTCAAAGTTCTCACAGGCTGCTTCCAGCAAATCCCTGTCAATCGGCAAGATCAGTTTGCTTCGAAGACCGAGCAGGCTGGAGGTGGAACGTACATGTTGAAAGACAACGCCCTTGATATTCAGGGGCTCCCCGACTTTGTCGGATATGGCCTTCGTCAATAATGGCGCACAGAAGCTATGCGGGGGTTTCAATAACGCCATTGCGTTAATGGCGTTCGCCCTTGAAACCTGACTGGCAACAATGCATCGATGCAATGACTCACGCTTTGTACTGCTGGCTTGAATCAACCAGGAGGGAATTTCTTTTTGTTTAAAAAAATCGAAAAAAACGCCTTGTTGTTCCGGCGTCATATCCGGCGCTTCATGACCCTCCTCACTTGAAGTTGAAGACATGTTCATTAACCTGCACGACTGATTGGACGACCAAGTCTATCGGCAGATCTCTTTATTAAAAAACTCAATAACCGATCATAATAGCCACCAACAAATCAACAATACGAACCCAAGATATATATAAATACCACCTCGCCACTTATTAATTATGCAACCGCTATAAATAGTGGGCTGCCGATATAAAATTGCGGACAATAAAAAACCCGATCACCGACAGTGACCGGGTTTTGAAGGAGAATTACCAGAAGCGTTGTTGGGTCAGTCGGCTCCACCAGGTCAACAGCACCCGATCAATCGAACCGCTGGCAGCCAGGCCGACACGCTCCTGCAAGCTCTTGCGTTCGGCGTAGTGCAAGTGAAACAGCTCGGCGCCCTTGGCGCGCTCGGCGAGGTATTCGTCACTGGTCTTGAGTTCGTCCACCAGTTGCTTGTCCAGCGCCGCGACACCGAGCCAGACTTCGCCGGTGGCCACTTCATTGATGTCCAATTGCGGACGGTAGCGAGAGACGAAGTTCTTGAATAATTGGTGGGTGATGTCCAGGTCTTCCTGGAACTTTTCCCGGCCCTTCTCGGTGTTTTCGCCAAACACCGTCAGCGTGCGCTTGTACTCGCCGGCAGTCAGGACTTCAAAGTCGATGTCGTGCTTTTTCAGCAAGCGGTTGATGTTGGGCAACTGCGCCACCACGCCGATGGAGCCGAGGATGGCGAACGGCGCGCTGATAATTTTCTCGCCGATGCACGCCATCATGTAGCCGCCGCTGGCCGCGACCTTGTCGATGCACACGGTCAGCGGCACGCCCGCCTCACGGATGCGCGCCAGTTGCGACGACGCCAGGCCATAGCTGTGGACCATGCCGCCGCCACTTTCAAGACGCAGAACCACTTCGTCCTTTGGGGTCGCGAGGGTCAGTAGCGCGGTGATTTCGTGGCGCAGGCTTTCGGTGGCGGAAGCCTTGATGTCGCCGTCGAAATCCAGCACAAACACCCGGCCCTTGGCTTCGGGTTTTTTCTTCTGTTTTTTCTCGGTTTTAGCCTGGGACTTGCGCAGGGCCTTGAGCTGGTCCTTGTCGAGCAAGGTTTGCTCCAGGCGTTCGCGCAGCCCTTTGTAGAAATCATTGAGTTTGCTGACCTGCAACTGACCGGCCGACTTGCGCCGACCTTTGCTGCGCAATGCCGCGAAACTGGCCAGCACCACCAGAATGGCGACTACCAGTGTCACGGTCTTGGCCAGAAAACTGGCGTACTCGGCAAAAAACTCCACACAGGACTCCTTTAATGCAATGCGCCGCATATACGCGCGCGGGATAACGTCAGCATACCCATGCCCCGCCTTTGGGGCCAGCCGTGAAACCTCTGGCAACAGGCCTGTAACGGGCATTTCAAACAAGCGTATGTTTTTTCATTGACAGCTCACTGCCATCCTCATAACCTCGCCAAACCTTCAACGTACCGGGATGACGCGGACGTGGGCAGCATCTATTTGATTCGACATGGCCAGGCCTCCTTTGGTGCAGACGACTACGACGTCCTGTCGCCGACCGGTATTCGCCAGGCAGAAATCATCGGCCAGCACCTCGCTGAGCTGGGTCTCAGCTTCGATCGCTGTCTGTCGGGGGACTTGCGCCGTCAGCAACATACCGCCAACAGCGCGCTGGAACAGTACGCCGCCGTGGGCCTGCCGGTGCCGACGCTGGAAATCGATTCCGCTTTCAACGAATTCGACGCCGACGCGGTGATCCGCGCCCTTTTGCCGGCCATGTTGGCGGATGAGCCCGAAGCGCTGGACTTCCTGCGCAACGCGGCGCAAAACCGTGCTGAGTTCCAGCGCATCTTTTCCCTGATCATCGAGCGCTGGCTGGCCGGCACTTACGACACACCGGGCCTGGAAAGCTGGCTGGGGTTTGTCGAGCGCGTGCAAGGCGGACTGAACCGCATCCTTGAACAAGCCGACAACACCCAGAAAATCGCCGTATTCACCTCCGGCGGCACCATCACTGCCCTGCTCCACCTCATTACACAAATGCCTGCCCGGCAGGCCTTTGAGCTCAACTGGCAAATCGTCAACACCTCGCTCCACCAACTGAAGTTTCGTGGTCGCGAGGTGGCCCTGGCTTCCTTCAACAGTCATGTACACCTGCAACTGCTGAAGGCCCCGGAACTCATCACGTTTCGCTGAGTCCGGACTATTGTGACCCTGGCTGTAATCACCCAGCTCTAATTACCCAAGAAAGGATCGAACCATGACCTCCGTAGCTGATGCCGTACAAGCAATGAAAGCCAAGTTCAACCCAGCCGCTGCTGCCGGTCTGGACCTGGTATTCGGTTTCCGCATCGACGACACCAAGAACTTCTCGCTGATCGTCAAAGACAGCACCTGCGAGCTCAAAGAAGGCGAAAACCCGGATGCCCAGGTCACTCTGGTGATGGACGGTGAAACCCTGGAAGGCATCGTCGACGGTTCGACCGACGGCATGCAAGCGTTCATGGGCGGCAAACTGCGCGCTGAAGGCGACATGATGCTGGCGATGAAACTGTCCGAGCTGTTCCCGTCGTAAGATGATGGCTCCCCGCCCTGGGGAGCCTCTCTTGCTGCACACGAATCCCGCCTATATGGCGGGATTCGTCGTTTCAGGGCTCAACGCGAACCGGCGTCATCCATTTCTTCGAACACTTTGGTGTGTTCTTCTTCCAACGCGTCGACGCTGTTGACCTCGGTCACATTATCGGCAAAACGGAGTTCACCCTCATCGCCTTCGAGCCTGAGGCTGATCCGTAGAGTCAGCCGTCATCATCACCGTGTCCGGGAGGTTGTTGCCCTGGCCGGCATACAGATAAGTCCCGACCAAACCGACGGCGATCAGCGCAGCGATCAAGATACCTTTCGGGTTACTGAGTTTAATCATCGTCTACATCCTTGTTTGGGCGGGCGCGGAATTTAACCGATCTGCCCAACAGTTAAAACAGGCCGCCCGCGGATTTGCGGTCTATATTCCTTCTGGCCGCATGCGTCAGACATCGGCTGTTCAGTCCGACTTTTTTTATGAAAAGTCATGCGGAGAACACAGCCATGAGTCCACCTGACGACCACGACGGATTCAATCACCGCCGTGTATTGCATGGCATTTCGGCAGGCGCCGTCGGCGCCTGGGTCAGCCCACTTTTCGCAGGGAGTAAAACCATGCCCGATGCCCCGGCCGATCTGATTCTGTACAACGGACGCCTGCACACCGTCGACCGCAAGAAACCCCAGGCCAGTGCCGTCGCGATCAAGGACGGACGCTTCGTGGTGGTCGGCAGCGATGCCCAGGCCATGGCCCTGCAAGGTCCCGGCACGCAAATCATCGACCTGCACGGTCGCACGGTGATCCCGGGCCTCAACGACTCGCACTTGCACCTGATTCGTGGCGGCCTCAATTACAACCTCGAACTGCGCTGGGAAGGCGTGCCTTCGTTGGTCGATGCCTTGCGCCTGCTCAAGGAGCAGGCTGATCGCACACCCACGCCGCAATGGGTGCGGGTGGTCGGTGGCTGGACCGAATTCCAGTTCGCCGAAAAGCGCCTGCCGACGATTGAAGAACTGAACAAAGCTGCACCCGACACTCCTGTGTTCGTCCTGCACCTGTACGATCGCGCCCTGCTCAACCGCGCGGCGCTGAAAGTGGTCGGCTACACCCGCGACACGCCAAACCCGCCGGGTGGCGAGATCGTGCGTGATTCCAACGGCGACCCGACCGGCATGCTGATCGCCCGGCCGAACGCGATGATTCTCTACTCGACCCTGGCCAAGGGGCCGAAGTTGCCGCTGGAATATCAGGTCAACTCGACCCGCCAATTCATGCGTGAACTCAATCGTCTCGGCCTCACCAGCGCCATCGACGCCGGCGGCGGTTACCAGAATTACCCGGACGACTACCAAGTCATCCAGCAATTGGCCAACGACAAGCAACTCACGGTGCGCATCGCCTACAACCTGTTCACCCAAAAACCCAAGGAAGAGCTGAGCGACTTCAAGAACTGGACCAGCACCTCCCAGTACGGTCAGGGCAACGACTTCCTGCGGCACAACGGTGCCGGGGAAATGCTGGTGTTCTCGGCCGCGGACTTCGAAGACTTCCTTGAGCCGCGCCCAGACTTGCCGCAAACCATGGAGCAGGAACTGGAACCGGTGGTGCGCCACTTGGTGGAACAGCGTTGGCCATTCCGCCTGCACGCCACTTACAACGAATCCATCGGCCGCATGCTCGACGTGTTCGAGAAGGTCAACCGCGACATTCCGTTCGATGGCTTGCCGTGGTTTTTTGACCATGCCGAAACCATCACCCCACAGAACATCGAGCGGGTCAAAGCCTTGGGCGGCGGCATTGCGATTCAGGATCGCATGGCGTTTCAGGGCGAGTACTTTGTTGACCGCTACGGCGCCAAGGCTGCCGAGCACACCCCGCCGATTGCCCGAATGCTGGCCGAAGGCATCCAGGTCGGCGCCGGCACCGACGCCACCCGCGTGTCGAGTTATAACCCCTGGACTTCGCTGTACTGGCTGGTCAGCGGCCGCACCGTCGGCGGCCTGGAGCTGTACCCGCAAGGCTTGAGCCGCGACACGGCGCTGGAGCTGTTCACCCACGGCAGCGCCTGGTTCTCGTCCGAGCAGGGCCAGAAAGGCCAGATCAAAGTCGGGCAACTCGCGGACTTGATTGCGCTGTCGGCGGACTATTTCCACATCGAGGACGAAGCGATCAAGTGGATCGAATCGGTGCTGACCATCGTCGATGGCAAGATCGTTTACGGCAGCGTCGAGTTCGACAAGCTGTCACCACCGCCGATTCCGGTGGTGCCGGAGTGGTCGCCGGTAGCCAAAGTGCCGGGGCACTGGAAACCGTTGGCGCCGCTGACGGCGCAGGTTCACCAGTGTGTCGGGGCGTGTGCAGTGCATGCCCACAGTCACCAACAGGCGCGGTTGTCATCGGCGCCAGTCAGTGATTTCCAAGGGTTTTGGGGGGCGTTTGGTTGCTCCTGTTTCGCGTTCTGATCACCGACTTCACAATCACCAACAATCCCTTGTGGGAGCGGGCTTGCTCGCGAAGACGATTTAACATTCAACGTTGATGTTGACTGTTACTCAGCTTTCGCGAGCAAGCCCGCTCCCACATTGGGTCTGTGGTGTTCTGTAAAAGATGCCGCCAACAACTCCCGCGTATACGGATGCCTCGCCGAGTCGAACAGCTCGGCCGTGGCGCCGCGCTCCAGCACTTCACCCTCCTTCATCACGATCAAGTCATGGGCCAGCGCCCGTACTACCGCCAGATCGTGGCTGATGAACAGATAGGTCAAACCATGCTCCTCCTGAAGCCTGCGCAACAACGCGACGATTTGCTTCTGCACCGTGCGATCCAGCGCTGAAGTCGGTTCATCCAGCAAGATCAGATCAGGCTTGAGCACCAACGCCCGAGCAATCGCAATCCGCTGCCGCTGACCACCGGAAAACTCATGGGGATAGCGGTGTCGGGTCGCCGGATCGAGGCCGACTTCCCTCAACACATCAATCACCGCTTGCTCACGCTGCCCGGCGTTCAGGTCGCTGTGAACCTGCAAGCCTTCAGCAATGATCTGCTCCACGCTCAGGCGCGGGCTCAGGCTGCCGAACGGGTCCTGAAACACCACCTGCAGGCGCTTGCGCAAGGGGCGCAGCGCTTTGCCGTTCAACGACTCCAGCGCCTGACCCTGAAAGCGAATGCTGCCCTGGGCATCGATCAACCGCAGAATCGCCTGGCCCAACGTCGACTTGCCGGAACCCGACTCACCGACAATGCCCAAGGTCTTGCCCCGTTGCAGGTTCAAATCGATACCGTTCACAGCCTTGAGATACGCCTTGGGCCGCAACCAGCCGCCACTCAGCGGGAACCAGACTTTCAGGTCACTGACCGCAAGCAACGTTTCAGCATCGTCGCGACACAACGCTGTGCCGCCGGGTTCGGCATTCAGCAATTCGACGCTGTATGGATGCTGAGGTGCGCTGAACAATTGCTCGCAAGACGCCTGCTCGACAATCTCCCCGCCACGCATCACCGCCACCCGCTGGGCAATGCTGCGCACCAGATTCAAGTCGTTGCTGATGATCAGTAGCGCCATGCCCAAACGCTGTTGCAGGTCTTTGAGCAGCAGCAAAATCTTGCGCTGCACCGTGACATCCAGCGCGGTGGTCGGCTCGTCGGCGATTAGCAGCTCGGGTTCGCAGGCCAGCGCCATGGCAATCATCACCCGTTGCCGCTGACCACCAGAGAGTTGGTGAGGATAAGCCTTCAGACGATTCGAAGCCTGCTGAATGCCCACCAGTTCCAGCAATTCCAGAATGCGCTTGCGCGCTACAGCACCGGCCAAACCTTTGTGCAACGCCAAGGTTTCACCCAATTGCCGTTCGATGGTGTGCAGCGGATTCAGCGAACTCATCGGCTCCTGAAAAATCATCGCGATACGGTTACCGCGCAGTTGCCGCAGACGCTTGGAAGAAGCGCCCAGCAATTCTTCGCCGCCGTAGCGAATGCTGCCTTCGATGCGGGTCGTCGAAGGCTCAAGCAATTGCAGAATGCTGTGAGCGGTCACCGATTTGCCGGAACCCGACTCGCCCACCAACGCCAGGCATTCACCGGGTCGAATATCCAGATCAATCCCGTGCACAACTTCACAGCCGTTAAACGCCACCCGCAGGTTGCGCAACTCCATCAGGTTATCGTTCATCTCAAGTCCTAGGATCAAGATCGCGGATCAAACGCATCACGGCAGGCCTCGCCGATAAACACCAGCAACGACAGAATCAGTGCCAAGGCGAAAAACGCCGTCAAACCCAGCCACGGCGCTTGCAGATTGTTTTTGCCCTGGCCGATCAATTCACCGAGCGATGCACTGCCGGCCGGCATACCGAAACCGAGAAAATCCAGCGCTGACAAAGTCGCAATGGCGCCGGTCAGAATGAACGGCAGGTACGTCAGGGTCGCGCTCATGGCATTGGGTAAAATGTGCCGCCACATCACTTGAGCATCGCCGACGCCCAACGCCCGCGCGGCTTTCACATACTCCAGCCCGCGACTGCGCAGGAATTCGGCGCGCACCACGTCCACCAGGCTCAGCCAGGAAAACAGCGCCATGATCCCCAGCAGCCACCAGAAATTCGGCTCGACGAAACCCGACAAAATAATCAGCAGATACAACACCGGCAGCCCCGACCAAACCTCCAACAACCGCTGACCGAGCAAATCGATCCAGCCGCCGTAATAACCCTGCAACGCGCCGGCAGCGATACCGATCAGCGCACTGGCGGCGGTCAATGCAAGGGCGAACAACAGTGAGATCCGCGTGCCGAAAATCACCCGCGCCAATACGTCCCGAGCCTGATCGTCGGTGCCCAGCCAGTTCTCAAACGACGGCGGGCTCGGCGCCGGTTCGGTCAAGTCGTAATTGACCGTATCGAACCCGAACGGAATCGGCGCAAACAACAACCAGCCGCCCTGCCCCTCGATCAATTCCTTTGTTTGCAGGCTGCGATAGTCCGGCTGAAATGGCAGCTCGCCGCCAAAATCCTGCTCGGTGTAGCGCTTGAACGCCGGGAAGTACCACTCGCCCTGATACGAGACCAGCAGCGGCTTGTCATTGGCCACCAATTCACCGCCCAGGCTCAGACCGAACAGCGCCAGAAACAGCCACAACGACCACCAACCGCGCCGATGCGCCTTGAACCGTGCCCAGCGCCGCTGGCCTATGGGAGACAACGTCAGCATCAGGCAGCCCTCGCGGTGAAATCGATGCGCGGGTCGACCAGCGTGTAGCAGAGGTCGCCCAACAGTTTTATCAGCAGCCCAAACAGGGTGAAGATGAACAGCGAGCCGAACACCACCGGGTAGTCCCGGGCGACGGCGGCTTCGTAGCTCATGCGGCCAAGACCATCGAGGGAGAAGATCACTTCGATCAGCAACGAGCCGCCGAAGAACACTGTCACCAGTGCCTGGGGCAAACCGGCGACCACCAACAGCATCGCGTTACGAAACACATGACCGTACAGCACCTGGTTTTCGCTCAAGCCTTTGGCCCGCGCCGTCACCACGTACAGCCGGGAGATCTCGTTGAGAAAGCTGTTTTTGGTCAGGATCGTCAACGTCGCAAACCCGCCGATCACCAATGCGCTGACTGGCAGCACCAGGTGCCAGAAGTAGTCCGCGACCTTGCCCCAGGCCGAGAGCTCGGCGAAGTTTTCCGAGACCAAACCGCGCACCGGAAACCAGTCCAGCACCGTGCCGCCGCCGAACACCACGATCAGCAACAACGCGAACAGAAACCCCGGCATCGCGTAACCGATGATGATCGCTGCGCTGCTCCAGACATCGAACGCCGAGCCGTGGTGCACCGCTTTGCGAATCCCCAGCGGGATCGACACCAGATAGGTGATCAGCGTCGCCCACAAGCCGAGCGACAGGGTCACCGGGAGCTTTTGCAGGATCAGATCAATCACTGATGCGCCACGGAAAAAACTCGAGCCGAAATCCAACCGCGCGTAGCTTTTGAGCATCAGCCACAGGCGTTCACCGGCGGGTTTATCGAAGCCGTACTGACGCTCGATATCCGCCACCAGTTTCGGGTCCAGGCCTCGGGTGGCGCGGGACTCACCACCGACCGTCTCGACATGCCCGCCGCCCACCCCACCGCCAACGCCGATGCCCTGCAAACGGGCGATGGCTTGCTCCACCGGCCCACCCGGCGCGGCCTGCACGATGACGAAGTTGACCAGCAGAATGCACAACAAGGTCGGCACGATCAGCAGCAAACGCCGCAGGCTATAACCCCACATGGGAATACTCCCGGGTGCGTTGTTGCATCTGGGTTTGGGTCAACGCCGAAGGGCTGATTTCCCACCAGGTTTCCAGGCCGGCGTCGTACAACGGCGCAATCGCCGGACGGCCGAAACGGTTCCACCACACCGTGGAAATCCCCGGCGGGTAATAGTTGGGAATCCAGTAGTAACCCCACTGCAACACTCGATCCAGCGCTCGGGCGTGGCGCAACATACTGGCGCGGCTATCGGCCTGGACCAGTCCGGTGAGCAAGCCGTCCACCGCCGGATCGCGCAGGACCATATAGTTATTCGAGCCGGGATCGTCAGCACCCTCGGCGCCGAAGTAGTTGAACAACTCCCGCCCCGGCGCCTGGCTCACCGGGTAGCCGGCGACGATCATGTCGTAGTCGCGGCTGCGCACCCGGTTGGTGTATTGCGCGGTGTCGACCTGGCGGATATCGAAGCCAATGCCGATCTGCGCCAGGTTGCGTTTGAACGGCAGCAACAGCCGTTCGAAGCCTTTCTGACCGTTGAGAAAGGTGAAGTGCAGCGGCTCGCCGTTGGCGTTGACCAGTTGATCGCCCTCAGGCTTCCATCCCGCCTCTTCCAGCAGCTTCAGCGCCTGCAACTGCTGGCCGCGAATGATGCCGCTGCCGTCGGTGTGCGGCGCCTGGAACACCTCGCTGAAGACTTGATCGGGGATCTTGCCGCGCCACGGTTCGAGGACTTTCAGTTCTTCGGCGTCCGGCAATTCGGTAGCCGAGAGCTCGCTGTGGGAGAAGTAGCTGCGCTGACGCAGGTACATGCTGCGCATCATCTGGCGGTTGCTCCATTCGAAGTCCCACAGCAGAGCAATTGCCTGACGCACCCGACGATCCTGAAACACTGGTTTTTGCAGGTTGAACACAAACCCTTGGGCGCCCTGAGCCGCGCCGGGGGCCAGGTGTTCGCGGATCAAACGTCCTTGATCCAGCGCACTCCCGGCGTAGCCGATGGTGAAACTGGTCGCCGAGAACTCGCGGTTGTAATCGAAGCCACCGGCCTTGAGCACTTGGCGCGAGACGTCGGTGTCGGCGAAGAACTCGACCCTCAAGGCATCGAAGTTATAGAGGCCGCGCGTCACCGGCAGGTCGTTGCCCCACCAGTTCTTGACCCGCTCGAAATTGACGCTGCGCCCGGCGTCCACCGCGCTGACCCGATACGGGCCGCTGCCCAGCGGTGCTTCGAAACCGCCGCCGTCAGCGAAGTTGCGCGTGCGCCACCAGTGTTCCGGCAGCACTGGCAATGTCGCCAGATCCAGCGGCAAGGTGCGGCTCTCGCTGTTTTTGAAGACGAAACGCACTTGGGTCGGCGACTCGACAATGACTTCTGCGACATCGGCGAATTGCTGGCGATATTTGAGGCTGCCCTGGGTGGTGAACAGCTCGAAGGTGTAACGCACGTCTTCGGCGGTGATCGGGCTGCCGTCGTCGAAACGGGCTGCCGGGTTCAAGTAGAACCGGAGCCAGGTTCGGTCGGGGGCCAGTTCCATTTGTTGGGCGACCAGGCCGTAGACACTGTAGGGCTCGTCTTTGGAACGATAGGCCAGCGGGGCGTAGAGCCAGGTGTCGATCTCGGCGACGCCGGTGCCTTTGTCGACGTAGGGGATCAGATGATCGAACGGGCCGCCTTCCAGCGAGGAGCGGCGCAGGCTGCCACCCTTGGGCGCGCTTGGGTTGACGTAGTCGAGGTGTTGGAAGTCAGGTGCGTATTTGGGGGATTCGCCGTAGACCGTCAGGGCGGGTTGCGGCGCGGCGAAAATAGTCGGGCTCAGTAAGAGGCAGAGGCCCAGTGAACAGAATCTGGGGAGCATGGTATTCAAGCCTTCATGCAGGGTCGGAATGTTGGGTTACGGCTACTGGCCTCATCGCGAGCAAGCTCGCTCCCACAGGGTTCGCGGCGTGCACAAATCCACTGTGGGAGCGAGCTTGCTCGCGATGAGGCCCGAACAATCACCACACACCCCGGCCAATGACAGTCAAATCAGGACTGCCACCCTTCCCGCCTACCTGTTATGTGCAACAGGCCAGCGGTTTTTATAGGGCGGCGTTTAGAACACTTGGTTACTAAAACCTGTCCTGACTGGTTAGTTTTCAGATCAAAAGTTGTAACTGACCCGCGTGTACAGCGTCCGCCCGAAAGGGTCGCCGTACTTGGGGTCGTAACCGCTCTGGAAGGTGTAGGTCTGGTTGCTGAACGGCGGCTCGCGGTCGAACAGGTTCTTCACCCCGAGGGTCACGCCTAGGGTTTTGCGCCAGGTGTAGGTGCCGGCCACGTCCCAGACGTTGTAGGAACCGACGTAGTCGTGCGCCTCGCGGTTGGAGTCGTGGTAACCGCTGGTGTAGCGGTTGGTCAGGCTCGCGCCGAACGGGCCGCGGTTCCAGGTGCCGGTCAGGCTGTGACGCCACCGGGCCACGGCACCGGCCGAGGAAAAGTCGCCGCCACGGAAGTCGCCGAGCTTGTCGATGTAATCGCCCTTGAGCTGCTGCTGGAATTCGTAACGGCTGACATAAGTGCCTTGCAGGCCGATGCCGAAATCGCCAATCGAGGTGCTCGGCAAGCGATAGTCGAAGCTCACGTCGACGCCGTTAGTCTTGATCTTGCCGAGGTTGGCCAGGCCGGTAACGATGTGATCGATGGAGCCATCAGGCTTGCGAATCAGACGCTCGGGGTACAGCTCGGGGTTTTCGAACACTGCCGATTCGGGGAATTCAGCGATCTGGTTGGCGATGTTGATCCACCAGAAATCCAGCCCGGTGGTCAGGCGATCAAACGGCTGATAGACGAAACCAACGGTCACGTTGCGCGCGGTTTCCGGGCTCAGGTCGGTGTTGCCACCCGTGGTGCGGTTGAACTGCTGTGCGCAGTCGCGGTTGGCGATCCCGCCGTTGCTGGGGTTGCCGCCGGCACACAGGTGAGGGTCGTTGTAGTTGGCGACGGTGTACGAGGTGAAGGTCGGGTTGTAGAGCTCATACAACGACGGCGCGCGGAAGCCTTCGCTGTAGGCGCCGCGCAGCACCAGTTCCTTGAACGGCTGGAAGCGGAACGAGTATTTCGGGTTGGTGGTGCTGCCGAAGTCGCTGTACTTGTCGTGACGCACGGCGGCAGACAGCTCCAGGCTGTCGAGCACTGGAACGTTGACCTCAGCGTACTCGGCCGAGACGCTGCGATCCCCGGCCACGCTGCCATTGTGGTCAACGCCGAGGCTCTGGATATCGCCGGCAAACTGGGCGAAATCCTGATGAAAATCTTCCTTGCGATACTCGCCGCCCAAGGCCAGGGCTGAAGAACCGGAGCCGAACCAGTCGCCGATCTCGCGGCTGATGCGCCCGTCAATCGCCTTCACCCGGCCCACTGCTGTGCCGTAATCACCGTCCACCGCGTTGGCCGCCAGCAAGGCATCGCCCGCCGCTGTCTGCGGGCCGAAGGGGTTGATCACGCCAGTGGCAATGCCTTGGCTAATCGGCCGGTCGTTCACGTAGCCGTCGAGGATGGAGTTGACCACTTTGTTCTGGTTGTACGAGGCGCCGACGTTGTAGTCCCAACCCACCAGATTGCCGTCGAAACTCAGCAACAAGCGTTGGCTGGTGTTGTCGTCTTCATGCTGACGCGCGCCGACAGCGGTTTCACGCCAATTCACGTCTACCGGTTGCGTCGGGTCCAGGGAAAAAGTGCTGGGGCCGGGGGTAACGCCGTTGCCCGGATAGAACGTGGTGCCCGGATTCACCTGATTGCCCATCAACGTACCAGGGCCGATTTGCGTGCGGTTTTCGTTGCGCGCCCAGAAATATTCGAGGCTGACGTTGTGGTCGTCCGAGAGCTTGCCGGTGGCTTTGGCGAAGGCCGAGGTCTTCTCGGTTTCCGGCACCAGATCGAGGTAATTCCACAGGCTCTGACGGCAGATGCCGTTGCGCGACAACAGCCCGGGCGCGTTGCAACCGGAACCGGCCAGCGGGTTGGTCGCGTTGCTGCCCTGGCTCCAGTTGGCGGGCGACGCGGTGCCGGAGGTGTAATCGAGGCCACGGCCGGGCTGGTAGTTGTAGGTGTAGCTGCGGTCCTCGGCAGCCAGGCGTTGCTGTTTGTCGTAGCTGACCACGCCGAACACGTTGAAGCGGTCGTCCTCCAGATCACCAAAACCATAACTGCCGCTGAAGTTGTGACTGTCACCGCCGCCGGCATGGGTCGGGCTATCGTAGCCGGTGGTGAGCTGGCCGGTGGTCAGGCTTTTCTTGGTGATGAAGTTGATCACCCCGCCGATAGCGTCGGTGCCGTACAGCGCCGACGCGCCATCGCGCAACACCTCGACTCGGTCGATGGCGGCGAATGGAATGGTGTTCAGGTCGACGCCGGAGCCGTTGATCGAGCTGGTGGCGTTGTTGCTCAGCCGTCGACCGTTGAGCAGCACCAGGGTTTTGTTCGGGCCGATGCCGCGCAAGTCGGCATAGGACGCACCGCCGCTGCTGGAACCTACCGAACGTCCCGAGCCTACCGACGATTGGTTGGCGGAGATGCGGTTGATCAGTTCTTCGGTGCTGGTCACGCCCTGCTCACGCAGTTGTTCGACCCGCAGGATGGTGATCGGCACTGCGGTTTCGGCATCGACCCGGCGGATTGCGCTGCCGGTGACTTCGACGCGTTGCAGTTGGGTGGTGGGTTCGGCGAAGGTTTTGGCTGGGGCAGCAGTTGTTGGCGCGGCGGCGCTGATCACGCCGTCGTCATCTTTCAAGCCACTGCCCTGCAAGGCCAGGGTCAACGCCTGGGCTTGGGTCAGTTGGCCGTGAATGGCCGGTGCATTGATACCGTTGACCAGGGATTGATCGAAGGAAATCGGCGTGCCGGTCTGGCGCGAAATCCCCAGCAAGGTCTGGTCCAGCGGACCGGCCGGCAGGTTGAAATCGACACTGCTCGCGGCAAAGGCCGGCAGCGTGTTCATGGCAAGCAACAAGGCCAGGGTCAAAGGGGATTTAGGTGGTGAAAAATGGATCATGGACAGCCATCCCTGCGTTTGGTTTATGCAGGGTTGTGCGATGGCGGGAGGGATTTTATAGAGCGATGGTTAGACCGTTGGGTGATGACCTTATACCGACTTGCACTCGATCCGCGGGCAAACACAAAACCTGTGGGAGCGGGCTTGCTCGCGAAAGCGGTGGCTCAGGCAGCATCAATGTCGACTGGCACGGCCCCTTCGCGAGCAAGCCCGCTCCCACTCTTGCTCGATGCTAATTCCAGGATCTCTGTGAACTGCTCGTCCCTGCATCAGTCGCATTACTTGAGCAGCCTGATTCAGAGGAGCCAACGTGACCAGCGACTCACTAAAATCCGCCCCCTTGAACACACCCACGGCCATACACCGACTGCGGGTACTCACGGTCAACACCCATAAAGGCTTCACCGCGTTCAACCGGCGTTTCATACTTCCGGAACTGCGCGAAGCGGTACGCAGCACCTCGGCAGACCTGGTGTTTCTCCAGGAAGTAGTCGGCGAACACGAGCGGCACTCTGCCCGTTACAACGCCTGGCCGCAGGTCTCGCAATACGAGTTCCTCGCCGACAGCATGTGGAGTGATTTCGCCTATGGCCGCAACGCGGTCTACCCCGACGGTCACCACGGCAACGCGTTGCTGTCGAAATACCCGATCCGCGAATTTCGCAACCTCGATGTCTCGATCACCGGCCCCGAGCGCCGTGGCTTGTTGCACTGCGTGCTGGACGTGCCGGGCCATGCTGAAGTCCACGCGATTTGCGTGCACCTGAGCCTGCTCGAAAGTCATCGCCAGTTGCAGCTGCAGTTGCTCTGCCAACTGCTCGAATCCTTTCCCGACGACGCACCGGTGATCATCGCCGGTGATTTCAATGACTGGCAACTGCAAGGCAATGCCGCCCTCGCCCGGCGCGAATACCTGCACGAAGCCTTCGAACGCCACCAAGGGCAGCCCGCGAAGACTTACCCGGCACGCTTTCCGCTGTTGCGTCTGGACCGTATCTACCTGCGCAATGCCAGCAGCCATCACCCGCGAATACTCGGTAACAAACCGTGGACTCACCTCTCTGACCATTTGCCGTTGGCGGTGGAAGTGCATCTGTAAGGCGCCAAGGCGAATAGGCTAAAACTGTGATTATCGACAGTAACCGTCTTAAAAATTACCGCATGAATTCAAACCCGCTTACCGATGACACAACCGTTAGCTGACTACCAAATGCTAGTGCCAGCGCTCTAAAACGCTGATTTTTTGTGCAAACAATCACTTATGGACACACTAATAATCAGTCACTTGCAATCACCAAAATAGCCATACCATTTATCGGCCATTTTCTTGACGCAAGGTCACAGGTCTTCTTAGCTAAACCGTACTACCCCCGGAAATACCATCAGGGGCAAGCCTCCAGAATCCCGCAAAAACGGGCGGCCAGAGGCTTGCCCCAATCCATTCGGTCGCCCCTCATTCGGGGTAGGAGAGACGCCAAAGCAAGATATGGCATGCGTTTGCAAGGTAGACCTCCATGAAAACTTCATTCACCCAACAAGAGATCAAAATTACTTTTTGCACAGTCTCGAGCTCACTCCTGCTGTGCTCGTCCATGGAGGTGCAGGCCGGGCCTGCCGAGGATGACGCCACGCCTTGGTATCGCGAAGATGTACCGACGTTGACCTTGCCAAACGTCGCTGCCATCTACCCGGGGCATTTCAGTGCAGTCCCGGACATGCGAAGTTCCCGCCTGACCACTGAAGACGCCGCGCCGGCTGCCTGGGATCAACTCTACGGACAGGCATCGCGCCTGGCAGAAACCAATGTTCAATCCGCAGGCTTTTCGCTCCCCGGCGCAGACGAATTCAAAGGCCCGGCCATCCTGACCCTGCAAAGCAGCGGCGGCCGGGTGCAACGGCTCGGGTTGGTGGGGGGCACCAGCCAGTACCAGGGCAACAACAACGGACTGCTGAGCAATCGCGCCTTTGCTGACCCCGGTAACGACACTTTCAACCTTCAAGGCCAGACGCTCGGCGCCTACTGGAGCCTGATCGGTCCCCAGGGCTGGCACGTCGACTTGACCGCCAGCGGCGGCCGGGTCAACGGCTTCAGCCGAGATGCCCAAGGGATGCGGCAAACCGCTGAAGGCAGCGCGATGACGGTGTCGGTAGAAGGTGGTTTCCCCATCGGCCTGGGCGACAACTGGGTGATCGAACCCCAGGCGCAGTTGGTCAATCAGCGTATTACCCTGGACACGCCCTATGCCGGTGCCAACAACGCCACCAGCAGCGATCTGTCGTCCTGGAGCGGTCGGGTCGGCGCCCAATTGAAAGGCAGTTATACCTTCAACGGCCTGCCAGTCGAACCCTATGTGCGGACCAACCTGTGGCACACCATGTATACCGGCAATACCGTGACACTGGATCAGGTGGACAAGATCAGCAGCAGTCGCAATTCATCCACGGTCGAGTTGGGGCTGGGGTTGGTGGCCAGGGTATCCCCCACCGTCAGCTTGTACGTCAGTGCCGATTACAGCAGTGCCGCGGATGCGAATGATTTGAACGGGGTGATAGGGAGTTTGGGGATTCGGATGCGGTGGTGAGGGGTTGACCGCAAGAGGTATGTTGTTTGATCTGGCGCCTTCGCGGGCAAGCCTCGCGCCTACAGGTGTTATGTCGTGCCGAAATGACGCGACCAACACAAATCCTGTAGGAGCGAGGCTTGCCCGCGAAGGGAGCGACGCGGTTTTAAATCAACCCTCCGGACGCAGAATCAACACTGCCAGCGGCGGCAAGTTCAGCACCAGCGACAGCGCCTGGCCATGGCTCGGTTCTTCCTCGGTAAACGCCCCGCCGCCGTTGCCATAGTTGGAACCGGCGTAGGTGTCGGCATCGCTGTTGATCATCTCGGTCCAGCGCCCGGCAAATGGCACGCCGATCCGGTAGGCCTGACGCGGCACCGGGGTGAAGTTGGCGACCACCAGCACCGGCCGCCCCTCTTTGCTCCAGCGCATGAAGGCATAGACGCTGTTGATCGCATCATCACCGATCAACCACTGGAAGCCCTGCGGTGCGTCGTCCTGGTCGTGCAGCGCCGGTTCTTCGCGGTACAGCCGGTTGAGATCACCCACCAGTTTCTGCACGCCTTTGTGTTCCGAGTACTGCAAAAGGTACCAGTCCAGTTGCTGATCGTGATTCCACTCGCGCCACTGACCGAACTCGCAGCCCATGAACAGCAGTTTCTTGCCCGGATGCGCCCACATGAAACTCAGGTACGCCCGCAGGTTGGCGAATTTCTGCCAACGGTCGCCGGGCATTTTGTCGATCAGCGAATGCTTGCCGTGCACCACTTCATCGTGGGAAATCGGCAGGATAAAACGCTCGGACCACGCATACACCAGGCCGAAACTCAGCTCGTTGTGATGATGGGCGCGGTATACCGGGTCCTGCTGGATGTAATGCAGCGAATCGTGCATCCAGCCCATGTTCCATTTGTAATCGAAACCGAGGCCACCCTGCTGGGTGTTCTGGCTGACACCCGGCCAGGCTGTCGATTCTTCGGCGATCACCAGCGCGCCGGGCGCTTCGATATCGACGACGTCATTGAGATGGCGCAGGAAGTCGATGGCTTCCAGGTTCTCGCGGCCGCCATGGCGGTTCGGCACCCACTCGCCGGCCTTGCGCGAGTAATCGCGATAGAGCATCGACGCCACGGCATCGACCCGCAGGCCATCGACGTGGAAATGCTTGAGCCAGTGCAGCGCCGAAGCCAGCATGTAGCCGTGCACTTCGGTGCGGCCGAGGTTGTAGATCAGCGTGTCCCAATCCTGGTGGAAGCCTTCCATCGGGTTGGCGTATTCATACAACGCCGTGCCGTCGAACTGCGCCAGACCGTGGGTATCGGTAGGGAAATGCGCCGGCACCCAGTCGAGGATCACGCCGATGTCAGCCTGGTGACAGGCGTTGACGAACGCGGCGAAGTCATCCGGCGTGCCGTAACGGGCGCTCGGGGCAAATTGCGAGAGCAACTGATAACCCCAGGAACCGCCGAACGGGTGCTCCATGATCGGCATCAGCTCAATGTGGGTGAAACCCAGCTCCTTCACATACGGAATCAGCCGCTCGGCCAATTCGTGCCAGGTGTACTGGCGGGCGACTTCGCCCAGATCATCCAGTTCGCACTGCCAGGAACCGGCGTGCAGCTCGTAGATCGACAGCGGCGCACTCGGTTTTTGGCGGTCGCCACGGGACTGCATCCACTCGTGGTCCTGCCAGTCGATGCTCAGCGGCGAAGCGACTTTCGAAGCAGTGTCCGGCGGCATCTGCGTGGCCAAAGCCATTGGGTCAGCCTTGAGCGGCAAAATGCCTTGAGTGCCGAGGATTTCGTACTTGTACGCCTCCCCTGCTTGCAGGCGCGGAATGAACAACTCCCAGACCCCGGTCGGATGACGTAGACGCATCGGGTGACGACGACCGTCCCAGACATTGAAATCGCCGACCACCGACACCCGTTTGGCATTCGGCGCCCACACAGCGAACCGCACGCCATCAACGCCATCGACGTTCTTCAACTGCGCGCCGAGACAGGCGCTGAGATCGCGGTGATTGCCTTCGGCAAACAGGTACAAGTCCATCTCACCGAGCAGCGGCCCGAAGCTGTAAGGGTCTTCGGCCACTTGCTCGCCGCCGGCCCAACGGGTGCGCAGCAGGTACGGCTGGGCGCGGTCAAAGTGGCCGACGAACAGCCCCGGTGTCTGAGTGGCTTCAAGACTGCCGAGCTCTTCGCCGGAGTCTTTGGCCAACACCTGGACACTTAAAGCGTCTGGCAGATAGGCCCGGATGAATTGCCCGCCATTGTCATCGCCGTGGGGGCCGAGTATGGCAAAGGGGTCGTGGTGTTCAGCGCGTACCAACGCATCAATGTCCGACGCCCTGGGCAGCAGTGTTTCTTTGTGGTGCCCCTGTTCCGTGTTCGAGAAACTCATGACTACTCTCCACCAAGATCGGAAAAGGGTTTGA
>Ga0105856_1000114_pt1 | contig 41479 bp, 57 predicted proteins | sample OrgsoiDNA_201060_FD_89681 | JGI IMG/M metagenome (GOLD analysis project Ga0105856, IMG submission 89681) | Permafrost soil microbial communities from the Arctic, to analyse light accelerated degradation of dissolved organic matter (DOM) -... | ecosystem: Environmental > Terrestrial > Soil >...
CAATGTGCCTGGGGCCTCTTACCGCCCCATTCAACGCGAAACCCTGCCACCTACCGTCACTAGCCGTTGCATCCCTAACAAGAAAGATAGACAGCCATTTTTCTGCCAAAACTCAAAAACATAAAATCAAGAGGTTTTGTAATGAAATCGACTCCCTCCGAACGGGCTGAACAGCCCGCGCTGCAGCGCACGCTCAGCAATCGTCACATACAATTAATGGCCATGGGTGGTGCCATCGGCACCGGCCTTTTCATGGGCTCCGGGAAGATCATCGCCCTGTCCGGCACATCGATCATCCTCATCTATATGATCATCGGACTGTTCGTTTTTTTCGTCATGCGTGCCATGGGCGAAATGCTGCTTTCCAATCTGAACTTCAAAACCTTTGCGGATTTTGCAGGCGCCTATTTGGGCCCAAGAGCGGCTTTTTTCCTCGGCTGGTCATACTGGCTGAGCTGGAGCGTTGCTGTGATAGGCGATGCAGTCGTGGTCGGCGGGTTCTTTCAGTATTGGTTTCCGAATGTGCCCGCGTGGATTCCCGCCATCGGGATGCTCGCAACACTGTTCGCGTTAAACGTACTGACTGTCAGGCTTTTCGGTGAGGTGGAGTTCTGGTTCGCGATCATCAAGATCATTGCTGTTGTGACCCTAATAGGCGTCAGCATGGTGCTGATTGTGACGTCCTTCGTCTCCCCTAGCGGTGTCACTGCATCCTTGAATCACTTGGTGGATAAACAGGCTGCATTCCCTAACGGCTTGTTCGGCTTCTTCGCCGGTTTTCAGATGGCGATCTTCTCGTTCGCCGGCACCGAATTAATCGGCACAGCGGCGGCGGAAACCCGCTCCCCCGAGAAGACTCTGCCTAAAGCCATCAACTCCATTCCGCTGCGAATTATCCTGTTCTACGTACTAGCACTGACCTGCATTATTGCCGTGACTTCCTGGCACCAGGTTTCACCAATCAAGAGCCCTTTTGTCGAACTGTTCCTGGTTGCAGGGTTTCCAGCAGCAGCCGGCATCGTCAACTTTGTAGTGCTGACATCCGCCGCATCATCAGCCAATAGTGGCGTTTTTTCTTCCAGCCGTATGCTGTTTGGGCTGGCTAACCATGACAACGCTCCGAGGATTTTCCAGCGATTGTCGAGCAACAGCGTGCCTCTTCTAAGCTTGGCTTTCACCACACTGTTGATGCTAATTGGCGTACTGGTGCTGTTTATCGTTCCGGAAGTCATGACTGCGTTCACCATCGTCTCTACCGTGTCGGCGATCTTGGTGATCTTCACCTGGTCGACCATCCTTGCGTCTTACATTGCCTATCGTAAAAAGCGACCGGAGCTGCATGCACAATCTGCTTTCAAGATGCCTGGCGGCGTTCCTATGGCCTGGTTTTCCCTAGCATTCCTGGCCTTTGTTCTTTGCCTGCTAGGGTTGAGACCTGACACTCGTATCGCCCTGATGGTCATGCCAGGATGGTTCGTGTGGTTAGCAATTGCTTATCAGTTGACCCGCTCGAAGAAGCCTAAATCTGCAGTTTTTTCGGCAAGTAATTACAGCTGATGCGCCGCTGAAACCTGTCCATGTCGATGCAGTAAATCGCGCTTGAGCGACGTGATATTTGTGGGGGGCTAGCAGACTGAGAAGCTGAAAGCGAAGGCAGGCATATTCCATTTACGGCCAACTCTGCGAATGAGTGACTCGGCTCGCCACATCACTACTCGTCGTGAATGATGACTGAGTTGGTAGTGAAAAATCACTACCAACTCAAGAAAAAAAGGCTCTTGTAGGGCCCCTTTTGTACTTAAACCAGAATCACTTGGACAGCCAAGACTCAACGGTGTCGGAGCTGCATCCGGCATCCCAGACCTTTTGCTACGCTGATCCTTTTAACGGAAAATCGCGATGCCAAATTCAGACCTGCTCCCATCCCTACTATTCAAGATTAATGAAAACCAACTCGCCCTCGAGGCCGCCATCATGGAACTGAGACTGTGGGTTGAGCAGCGTGGATCAGCCGAGGTCGCTGGTAACGTTCGCGGTGCCTTGGACACCCTCAGCAAAAACGAGGAGTTCATCAAAATGACTCTCGCGGTGCTGATGGCTCCCGAGTGACGTCTTCCCACAGATTTCGAAAGGAATATCCGTAAGCTTCGGCTTGAGATTGGCGTGAGGGAATCTACGCTGATCCCGGAACGCTAAACTCCGGATAAGTCTATGTACAAAATCGTGACCTTCTCTCCCAGGGAACTGTTCGACAAAGTCTGGGAAACACCTGTACTAAAATTGGCCCAAGAAATCGGCATATCAGACGTTGCGATTTCCAAAGCTGATGCGCGCCGCGAAAAATCCGAGCTTTGATGCGCGATAAGTGGACGTGGAAAATTTTTCACATAGTGCAAAAGAATTGCATAAAGAAGGCCCCTAGTGGGGCCTTCTTCGTTTCATCCCGATAGTCGCCTGTTCGATACCCCCGGTTCCCACGTCGCCAATGCAGGATCTTGTGGACGGCCTTTACAGTCGACGCCGGCATCGAGCATGGCCAGCGCCTGAGAGAACAGGCGAAGTCCCATAGGGGCAAGTTCTCTGCGCCATAGCACTTGCGGCGTGTCATCTGGCCGGACGTGACACCAGTCTTGAGCGAGTACCAATCCGGTGTCGGTCCCGTCGTCCAGCCAATAGACCGAGCCACCTGTGACCGGCTCTCGCATATGAACCGCCCAATGCACTGCATCCCGGCCTCGATGTCTCGGCAGCAATGAAGGGTGGTAGCCCAATGCGCCGTGTACTGCCTTGGCGCGAACGTCTTCCTTTATATAGACGTGGGCGTGAGCGGTGAGGATCACGTCACACGCCGGTACCTGGTCGGCGCTCAGTCGCCCCTGAGTGCAGTCGGCTGGCACGCTGTGCTGTTGCGCGACCGCATAGAGCCTGTCGTACTCGCCATCGGCGCCGAGGGCCGGGGCGATTGCGATCACCACCTGGTGCCCCTCGGCCAAGCAACGCTTCAAAAGTTCGGCGGCCAACCACTTCTGCCCGATGATCGCTACTCGCATGCGTTCTCCCCAAGAAAACGAAAGCCCTGAACCGCTCGGAAATGCCCGCCGAAGCCGCTGCCGGCATTGGAATGCCGGCCGAGCCTACGGTTGCTGTCCTTGAGGCTTTGACGGCTCTTGGCATAGTTGCCCCCGATCAGCGCGGCTGAGACCTGCGTCCATCGCTTGTCCCTGCGAAGTGCCGCTGCAAGACCAGGGTGGCTGGTATGGAACAGCGTGCGTAGCGGCCGACCGTAGCGGTTATGCCCCTCCAGCCAATGACTGCACAAGGCGTTGAGGAAACGCATCCCAACCCCCGCACCTTGCCACTCGGGCATCACCACCAGCCGGCATGCCCGCGCCTCGATGAGTCCCGGCCGGGTCGAGAACGCGATGTGGGCCACCGGCTCTCCGTTGACCCAGCCAACATAGTGGGTGGAAGCGACCATCGGCGGCAGCTTCAAATAGTGATGTGGCTCAAACAGGGCATAGTCGCGCTGCTTAGCCTCGCGGATCTCAAGCTCAAAGCTTGGTCTTGGCCGAAGCCACCCCCGATGGAATTCGCCGGTACCGGTGTCGTAAACCCAGTCAGGCTGTACCCAATCAAGGATGTCGTAGTGGCAAGACAGGAGAACCACCTGCCCGGAAGTCCGGCGCCACGCCTTGGCGAAAGCGGCGGCGCCCACGCGGGCGATTTGCCGGTCTACCACCGAGCTGAACTCGTCGACGACGGCCATTCGCGGCGCTTCACAAACGAGCCGGGCCAAGTTCGCCCGGAACTGTTCCCCATTGGAAAGCACCGCGAACGGCCGGAGCCACGCCGGCACTGTGCCCAGTCCAACGGCCGACAACGCGCCGGTCACGTCATCGAATGCCCCCATCGGGTCAATCGCATCAATGATCGGCAGGTTTTTCGGCCATCGCGGGCTGTAGAGCGCGCCAATGGCCTTGCCCAGCGTTGTTTTTCCCGAGCCTGACGGCCCAACCACGACGCCAATCTTCCACGGCAACCCCTCAATCGGCAGATCCGCCGCGACGTCGACGTCGCAGCCCGATTCCACGTTGAAAAGAGATTTGACCCGAGCCGCCCGGTAGCTGTTGAAGTCGGAGCAGCGGTGCGAAACCTGAACCTTCATACGCACACCACCCGGACTTTGTATCCGAGTGATTTGAGCTGCTGAAAGGCGATCTGTTGCTCTGATTCATTAGGGCAAACCACGATGACGCCAAACTGTGGTTTGTACTTGAACCCGTTACGGCCGGGGGCTTTGCGTTGCTTTTCCATGACAGCCTCTATCATCGGCGCTCGGTGGCGCTTGAGAAGTGAGGCTCACGGCCTTCTGGTGATTGATGGCCCCACAGCGGGGGCACTTAATCTGAACTTCGCTCGGCGGCAACATCTTCGCGAGCAATCTACGGCATTGACCACAACGGACTTCTTGCATCATCTGCAAACCTTTTGCACTTCTGGTAGGCTCCCGACCGCTCGCGCGAGCAAGGGGGCCTAGGCCGGTTCGCAGGCTACATCTGCCTACTGGCGGCCGGTTCAGGTGCTCGAACACCTGAACCGGTCGCCCTCTTTTATCTCACCCTGTACACATTTCGCCCACGGGCGGCAGCATCCACAAATGCTGCGGCGTTACCCGGCGCAGACTCTCACAGCGGTACCAGGGTTCTCCCGCTTCGGCGGCCGACCAGGCGATTAGCTCCGAACAAAACCAAGCGTCACGTTCTTGCCAGTCACGGCGCAGTCCTAAGCCGAAAACGGCTGTCCAGTCGTAGGGTTTGCCAAGCTGGCTACGCGCCGCGCAGATGATCTTTTGGGGATTGCGGGCTGGCAGTTCAACAAGGGCGGTTTCTCTTGCCCGACCAATCGCGTCATCGAGCGTGACCTGGCGGACGCCATACAGCGGCGCCGCTTCGATCACCACACCGCCGGCAACCAAAGCGACGTGACTCCAACGCGACCATGTGGCCGCACGGATCACCGCGCCCATAGGGCTATTCGAACTGCTGAACAACAAACGTACGGCGCTCATCATCAACCCTTTGCGTTGCCAACGCCGGTAACCGCAGCCTGGATTGCCTTGATGGCTTCATCGGCGATCTGCTTGGCCTCATCGATTGCGCCCGCCGCTAGTTTTGCTTTGATCAGCTCTTTCGCCTCAAGGCGCCGCTCGCGGATCTGGTACAGCACCTCCGCGTATTGGGCCGCCTCTGTCAAAATGCTGTCGGCGGCTTCTTGAGGTGTCCGCCCCGTGATCGCCCAAGCGGCAACGGTACGCGGCACGGCGTCTGCAGGGTATCCGGCATCTTTGAAGGCTTGAGCCTCGCCCGCAGCCCGCTCGTATTCGACCGCCCTGAGTGGGTCACCTGCTACGGTCTGCCGCGCCTGGTCAGCGTAGTTATCAATCCGTGCGCACAAGTCAGCGGCAGTTGGTACCGGCTCGCCGTCATGCTCCCACTGGCCTTTCCATTCGCCGGTTTCCCTGATCCGCGTTCCCTTGAATCGCGGATTCCAGCAGGGCTGAGGCAATGGCGCCGCCGTCCAGTGAGCGGCTTCGGCTGGCGCGTCTGCGGCGTAGAGAAACCGGCCATTTTGATCAATGACAAAAATCATGTTGCCCCCTTAAACCGCTTGTACACAGAAACTCAGTTGGCATTCGAACCCGCCCGCGCCGGCCGTTGACCCGGTCGCATAGTCCAAAACAACTTCGCCGCTTGCCTCCACCCGCCATGACAACCAACCAAGCGCAAATGGGCTGGAGGTTGCCCAGTCTCCCGTACCGCACATCCTGATGAGGGGACGAAAGCCTGGCGGAAGCGTGAACATCACCATTGCTCCGGCGCCATTGCTGACCCAGCGTGACGCGTCGATATTGACGTACACGTTGCCGTTGGCCTTCCAGAACCGGGACACGTTTCTGTCCGCGAAACCGTTGATGAACGCCGGCACTTGAATGTTTGGCGCGGAAAAGTTTGCGAAAGCGTTGGCAACAACCTGATTGGTAACGGCGGCGGTGTAAGTGTCGGTAATGCCGTAACCCGCCAATGTCGTAGCCTTGTCGGCCTTCGTGGAAGGGTTGAAATTGCCCGAATACCACAGGTTGCCCATGTTGGAACTGTCCACTTGGGCCATGATGCTGGCGCCGTTCCAACCAATGTGGATGATATTTTGGAGCTGACCGGCTCCTGTGCACATATGCACAAAAGACGCAAGTGTTTGGCTCTTCGTGTAGGCGTCTGTGATGCCGTAGCCGCCGATTGAATTCGGTTTTCCCGTCTGAATTTTTGACCAGTCTAAAGTTGGGATATCCGCCGCGCTCAGGGTATCGCCGTTAGTAACGATGCCCTTCGCGCTGACGATAACCTTCGTGTAAGCGCCGGCCGGAACGCCCGAATCAGCGAGCGCTACGGAAATGTTGGCGTTCGCTGATCCGTCAAATGACGCGCTGCCGCTCGCCGCGCCGGAGATGGAAATACTGCGTGCTGTCTCAAGCTTTCGGGCCGCTACGGCGGTTCCGTTGATCCCGAGGGCGTCAGTGATTCCGTACCCGCCGAGCGTGGTGGGCTTGCCGGTCTTGATCTTGCTCCAGTCCAGATCCGGGATGTCCAAGCTGACCAACGCGCCGCCGTCTGTCACCAACCCCTTAACGTTGACGGTGACCTTCTGATAGACGCCCGCTTTAACTCCGCTTTCAGCAAGTGTTATGGAAATGTTGGCGTCCGCGCTGCCGTCGAACGTCACGTTGCCAGACGCGGCCCCGCTGATGGACAACTTCCGCGCCGTTGCCAGCCTGGTCGCTTTGAACGCGGCTACGGTGCCGTCAACGAGCGCCTCAAACTTGACCTTGAGCCAGACAGTTCGGCTTGCGAGTGCCTTGGCCGCTTTGTTGGCGATCCCATCAGGGCCACCTAATACAGGGTCGGGCGTCTCAATTTGATAGACGCCATCCGGCCACTCTGGCGGTTCGGGTAGGTTTGCCATTAGTTACTGCTCCCGTGGTTGTATTGACCGTCGTAGTTCGCCAAGCCGTTGTATCGAAGCGGTACAGCCTGGTAATCCAGCTGAACCAAGCGGCAGCGTGTTGGGGCAACGGCGAGAAGAAGGCGGCGCAACATGGCCGCCTGGTCGTTGGTAATAACTCGTTCAAGGAGGGCGACCCGATAGAGCGACCAAACAGGTTCGCCGCCTTGGGCAGGGCTTACGCCTTCATCGATGCGGATTTCCCCAAAGCCCAATAGCCGGAAAACCTCTCTGATTGCCCACGGGTTTCCCTTGAAACGGTGTAGCTCGGCGGCGTTTTTTATGAGGTCGCGCTTTGCATCTACCGATTCGGCGAGTTGCCAGGCCACTTCATCCATCAACGAAAACTGATCGGCGAGGTGCGGCAGGATTGCCGGTTTAACCAGGTCGACCAGGTAGACGAGCATCGAGTTGATATCGATCTCGTCCAGCGACTCTTGGAGCAGCTCACAAAGGGTTGCGAAGCGCTCATCGCTCGCGAGAGCCGGGGGCAACTGTTGGTCAGCCATTAGCCACACCCGCATCGATCAGCTGAATCGTGGAGCAGTTGGCCCAATGGTGCGTTTCGAGCACCGACAGCACGTCAGGGTACTGCAGCTCTGCCCGATAGACGCCGCTCACCTGCAGGAGAGCGGTCAACTGTTCGCGAACGATGTCCCGGCCGAGTCCGGCCCGGCGATCCTGTGCGAAGGCGTATGCGGCTGCATGTGCAGCGGCCAACGCGGCCGCCCGATCCGCTTCCGCGTAGAAAGTGAGATGAGCCTTGATCTGAAACGGCCTCTCAAGCGGGCTGTAAGCGTGCACGGTGTCGCACAGTGGGCGGACTTTTTCGCCGCTGAGGCGGGTTCGAACGCGCTCCAACAGGTCGGCGGTGGGCAAACCTGTATTCGTCAACGGGTAAACCGCTACGTGGCCATCCGGCTGGCCCTCATCGGGGCCATGAACCGCAACATCAGTAATGGATTGATGAACCGCCAAGGCGTGATAGCGGTAGGCGCCCCGGCTGCCGGCATTACTGAACGCTTCAGGCGCAAGAATGATCCGCTCGCGGTAACGGTCGTCTTCTTCATCCTCCGCCCCATTGGCAGATGTCGTAGTGTTTGTGGCGGTCATGCCGGCCGCTGGGGCATTGGCGAGGCTACTGATTTGCCCTGCGGCCCAGCCGTTGCCCAGTACCCCGGCGGTCAAGCAAGTCGCCGTGGCGTTGATATTGGATTGCCCGGCGGGAATGACCACGTCCTGGTCAGTCAGAAATGCGAGTTTGCCGTCCTGAGTGCTGACCTTTGTGCCGGCACGGATCAACAGCGGCTGCTGTACCGCCGCCGGCATGTTGAAGCGCAATACGCACCGGGCCGGAACAGCCAGCAGCCTTGGGGTCGCTACCAGTTCGCCCAGATAGTCCAGAATCGGGCCTCTCGCGTACCTCACCAGGAGCTGCTGGCCGGCGTTTTGAACGGACGCTTCTTGACGCGTCACGGCGTAGGCAATTTGGTCAATGAACAACCTTTCCACCTGAGCGGGATACAGGGTTTTCCCTGACTTCTCCTCATAGCGGGCAATCAACTTGGCCTCCGTTGCTGCGGGGTCTACGTTGATAAAAATAGGTTTAGGCAGCTCGCGCAAAGGGCACCTCCGTCAACTGTGGAACGCCATCGGCTACCCGCCACTGAACGCGCAACGTGATCCGTGGGGCATCGATAAGCACCTCGACCCTCACGACAGAGACGCGGGTTTCCCACCGGCGGATCGCGTCGACCGCTTCGCGTACCAGGTGCGGGGTCACCCGGTTTTCTGGCCAGTCGATATAGAGGTGGAGATCGCTGCCGAACTCGGGCCGGTGCGGGTCGCTGCCCTTCGGCGTTGACAGCACGATATGGATCGCCTGGTCGATATCGCGCAGACCCTCGACAACCTCCCCCGGAGTACCAAGGGAGGGCTGCCAGTGCGCGGCGGTGATGCTGGTATAGGGAATGGGCGTCGTCATGCGCCCATCATGCGAAAGCGGCTCGGCGGCGGCTTTTAATCGAGTTTAAAGAGGATTAGGAAAGTGCGAGCGCAGATAAAAAACCTGTTCTCCGGCTGCAAAGCATCGTAATTTACGCGCCATAACTACAAGGACGTTTGGGGGTGTAAGTGGGAGCTTATCGTCTGCTGTTGGCCGTTCTGGTCGCTGTTTCTCATATGGGCAAGACGTTCATGGGGTTAAACCCCGGCGTGGTTGCCGTGATTTCCTTCTTGATCATCAGCGGCTTTGTAATGACCTCGCTGATCGAGCGTAACTACAAGGCGCCGGAAAAAGTCGGCCTGTTCTACCTGGACAGGGCCTTGCGGCTTTACCCTCAGTTCCTTTTCTACTTCGTCGCCTCCTGCGTGGTGATTTATTTTCTGCTGCCAGGAACGCCTCAAGCGGCCGAATTGACCTTTAGAACTATCGCTTCAAGCCTGCCTATGGTGCCCCTCGGCTTCTACATGTTCGGCGCTGCTGGGGTGGAGATCTTGCCGCCGGCTTGGTCGCTCGGGCTTGAGATGTGCTTCTACCTGGTGATCCCTTTCCTGATCATCTACAGGGCGCGGGGCGTTGCCTTCGCCTTGTCCGCCTCCGTCTTCATGGCCGCGAGCCTTGGCTTCATCAACACCGATCTATACGGCTACCGTTTGCTGCCGGGCGTCCTGTTCATGTTCCTGTGTGGCAGCTACCTTTACAAACCGCAGGCCAAGGGCTTAGCGATCGCTGCGGGCACCGCCGTGGCGGCGGCATTGTTTTTTGTGGCGATCATGGCGGGGTTGATCGAGCGCCGGCCGTTCAACGCAGAGGTCACCGCCGGCATTGCGCTGGGCGTACCCGCCGTGTACTTGCTGACTAAACTCAAGTTTCACCGGGTCGACGAGTTTCTCGGGAACATCAGTTACGGCGTGTTCCTGAATCACTTTGTGGTGATGTACTTCCTGCGCGCCTTTTGGCCGGTTGCCTACGAGGGGCACATCGTTGCGACGGTGCTGGCCCTGTCGCTCCTACTGAGTTGCGTTTCGTACTATTACGTTGAGCGGCCGGCCTTGAAGCTTCGCCATGCACTTCGTGCCGGCGCGAAGTATGAAGTGGGTCAAGTGCGGGGCAACGAAACAACGGTTTAGTGGCTGTGGTGGTTGGAGTTGCCGCCCACGTCCATGATGGTTCCATCCGAAGAGCCATAACTGAGGCGGCGTTTGTCGCGCATGTAGCGATCCATCATCCGCATAAATTCGGCGTAACTGGCCTGCAGCCCCTGATTGATTTGATCCATGCCGGCGCCGGCCGGAACGTTGATTTGCGGGGAAAACGTAAAACTCACTTGCCCGCCGGCTCCGCCGGAGCCGCCCAGTTGGCCACCCCCCGCAGGCGCCATCATCCCGGCTCTGGAAACGTTCATTGGATTGGGCGGCGTCATGTCAACGCTGGTCTGTCCCGCCATACCGAGCGCGGCCTCGCGCACCAGGCCCGCTTGGGAGCTGATACCGATGGCAGCACCCTCGCTGATGTTTGCGCCGTACCCAATGAACACCCGGCTTGGCGACTGAATGCCGAGCTTCTCGGTGAACCAGCCTTGAATTGATGAGCCGATACCGAGAACGCTTTCCTTCAGCGCGCCCGCCATGTTGGTGATGCCATTGACCAGGCCAGTGACGATCATCCCGCCAAACTCGGAAAACTTGCCGGGTAATTCAAACCCGAAGTAGTTCATCACCGCCGCAAAGGCGCGGTAGAACAATCCCACCGGGGAGAAGTTGAGCAGCGTTTGCGCGATGCCAGAGATGCCGCCGCTGAAGCCTTCTTTAATCTCCGCCCACAAGCCGCTGACAAAGGTCTTGATCGGCCCCCAGTAGCGGTAAATCAGGAATGCTGCGACAGCGATGCCGGTGATAGCCAAGCCGATAGGGTTCATCAGCAAGGCCCGGCCGATCCACAAGACAGCCTGCCCGACAAGGCGCAAGCCTGTGAGCAGTTGGCCGCCTAACACTTTGCCCAGCATCACGCCGCCACGGGCTAGCCATGCGGCGCCTCTGCCCGCCGCAGTGAGCGCCGAGCGGAGGTCATTCAGAGCGGCCCGGCCAAGCCAACTTGCACCACGGGCGACAGCTCCGATGCCCGAACGCACATCGTTCATTAGGGCGCGGCCGAACCAACTGGCGGCGCGTCCTGCGGTGCGCATTCCTTGTGCGCCTTTGCCGAGGCCGTTGACCAGCGGGGCAAACTTGCCGCCGTGCCACGCTGCCTGCAGGAGCGTCCACTTGGACGACATCGATGTCATGGCGGTCTTCATGGCCACGAATGGCGACAACACCAGGTTGGCACCATAGGCCACGCCGATGAATGCCATCTTGCCAACCAACAGGCCGCCGACCAGGCCAACGATACCCTTGATCAACTCGGGGTTCTCTCCGGCCCACGTGGAGAAAGATCGCATCAGCGGAACAACCGCTCGGCTCACTTCCACGATGGCCGGCAGCAGTGCGTTGCCGACTGAAATGCCGATGTCTGTCAAGTTGATACGCAGTTCCTTGAGCTGCTCTTTGGAGCTGCCCATGCGCTTGGCCCAGTCCTGATCGAGCACGCCTTTATCGGCTGCGTCCTTACTGCCAGTTTTAATCTCGCCGAGACCCTTCTGGTTGGCCAGCGCGGGCCGAATAAAGGATAGAACCTGCTGATCGGCGAACAACTCGCCGAGCTTGTAGGCTTCGTCAAGCCGCGCTAAAGCAGTTTCACGCTCCTTCTGATCCTTGATGTCAAGAGCCTTACTGTATTCCGCTGCGGCGGCCGGACCTTTGGTGCCTAAGTGCTTGGTCAGGATCTTTATCATGGACTCAGCGGGAGAAAGCCCCTCGCTGACCAGGTTTTTCATGCTGCCTTTAAGATCGATGCCGGCCTTTTCAAATGCCTTAATTGTGTCGGGTGCGGTGATCTTTGAAAGGAAGTTTTTGAAGTTGTTGGCCGCCTCATCATTGGTGCCGGCGCCACGGCGGGCTATCTGCAAAGACGCGCCAATTTCAGCAACCGCCCGCTCCCCGGTAATGCCCAGGGCTGCGAATTGAGGCGTCAATTGCGGCAGCCACTTCGCCATATCAGCGAGTTCGAACTGGCCGCTTTTACCTGCGAACGCCAGCATGTTCATTGACCGTTCAAGGCCCGCAGCGCCAATACCCAGGTTGTCATTAAGCGCGATGGCCACCGACCCAAGATCATCCATGCTGGCGCGGGTGGCTGTCGCCGTTTTGGCCATGACCGGGGCATAGGCGGCCAGCTCTTTCGCGCTGGAAATGCCGCCGGCGATCAAGACGCCGGTACCCTTGGCCACATCGGTCTGGGTCTGGTTCCATTTGACAGCTGCGCCACGCATGACGTCGCTGAGGCGGGTTTCTTCCGCCTCGTCGAAGCCTCCAGTGATGGCGATATCGCGGGTTTGATCTTGAAAGTCGATGGCGGTTTTCATCGACTGAACAATGGGGGCGCCGAGAACAGCAGCGGTACCGCCCACTTCCATCGCCTGGCCGCGTAGCTCGCCACGCTTGGTCTTGAGAGTTTCACCACGGGCGATGCTGGCGGTAAGGCGGTCTTGCTTGACCTTGAGTTGGTCTATTGAGCGGCCAACCAGGTCATATTGCCGGCGCAGCCGTTCAACCCCCGTTCCACCCCGCGCAAGGGCGGCGGACAGTTCGGTGCCTATAAGTTTTTGCTTTGCGGTAAGGCCATCGGTGGCGCGGCCGAGTTGTTGTATGGTCGATTTGGCCGAGCCGAAAGCGGCGCTGAGGCTGCCGGAAACGACGGCGCCGATCTTTAGTCCAACCAGTACTTCGTTAGCCATAAAGTTTGCTACGCTATGGGCATGTTTGAAAAAGCCGCTCTACGCACCGCCAATATTCTGTATGCACTGGCCATCGGCGCCGGTGTGCTCTGGCTCGCCTGGCTTTGCCTGGCTCACCTGCCGTTGTGGGCAGCGGTCGTCGTGTTCTGCATCGGTTTGCCATTGCTAGCTTCGGTAGCCGCCCCTATCGCAGCGGGCGGCGCTTGGCTGGCGGGAATGGTGGTTGGCCTCGCTGCGGTTATTGGCCGTTCGCTTTATCGGCGAGTTCGATCCGCCGGTTGATCTCACGCCTGCAGGTCTCCACCCAACGCCAATACTCCACCATGTCCAGCCGCCTGATTTCAGACGGCTGGAGCCTCAGCACCAGTAGCAGCGCCTCGTCCCAAGACTCCAGCAAGGTCTCTTCCGCCAGCCATTTCCCGCAACACCTCGGTGGCTAACTTCGAATCGGAAATATCGAACTCGCTGAGATCTTCCAGGGTAACGCCCAGCATCTTCGCAATGAGCATGTCTTCCATCGCACCTTCATCTTTCGTTACAGATTGAGCCGCGCTTATGTCTTTGCGCTTAAGGCGCTTGATCGGCAGCTTTTTGATCGTGCTGCCATCGCCGCCTTTGAAGGGAAACTTGAGGGTGAAGCTGAGTTCGTCGGCCATCTTTGATGCTCCAGGAAGGGTTGCTCGTTGAGAGCCCTGAGCATCTCACCCGGACGAGGTGATGACTTTTAATCGAGTTTAAAGAGAAGCCCCGCACTGGGCGGGGCTTCGAATTTTCTACTTGCCGAAGGCGATGAATCACCGGTGACTTGGATGGATTCGTGACCGCACAACTGCCTGTAACTGGTCGAGCGTCAGCTCGTACGAGTATGGTTCGCGTTGGTTTGCCAACTCTTCAAGCATGCGCTCATAAAGACCTGTTGTAGGCATGTGCGAATTTTTGATCCTACCCTTGAAGTGCGCCCACTTGTCGAGATCCTCGGTGAGGATACGTGCAATTGAAAGCAGCTCGCTTTCATTGTTTCCGTCAAAACCTGGGAATACCACATCGCCTGCGTTGAAATCCAACTGAGCGCGTTCCGCCTCTGTCAGGTCGGCATAGCTGAGTTCAAGGAGTTGCCATAGATCCAATACATCCATGACATATTTGACATTCGGCGGAGTCTCCTCGTTAAGGAACATGCTTGGGTAAGCATGCGCCAACGCCCATCCGTCTCCATCACAAATCATGCGCTGGACAAAGTCTGCATCAACAGAATCCTTAATGTTGAGCGCTTTATGAATGTCAGTGAGAAGCGTGAAAAGCAGCTGATCTTTTCCGGAAAATTCCATCTTTTCATCCTTAAAATTACGCGGCATCAGATTGCCGCAACACATCCTATTTATGAACGCTATCAACCACAACGAAAAATCCCGAACCAATGACCGAACGCGGATCACCTTATCCGTTGATTGAGAGGTTTTGGTTCCAAGGTCTGCGGTGAGAACCAAGAAAGACGCCGCTTTCCCGTTCGGGTTAAGCGGCGTTTTTCCTAAGGGAGCAGCATTGCGTTATCTATCGGCGCTCCTTGTTTCGCTTTTCAAGCCTGCCCGATGTTCTGCCTGTACTTCGACAGCTGATCCTGTCCGCCAACCTTAAAGATGTTGGCCAGCCAATCTAGCAGCACGATTTCCTGCCCATTCAGAACCTGGCGCACATACGTTGCCGAGAACGGAGTTTCGTATTTGGTCGGATCTCTCGGTTTGTGGCTCCCGAGTTGATACTCCTTGCCTGTGATGGTCATCGTGGTGACAAGCGGCAACTCCTCAACCAGGCCGGCGCTGTTGAACACTTGGACGTTGTTACGGCACTGCAACTGGACGCTTTTAAATGGCGTCACCAGTTTGCTGGCGGCCTCGTAGTACAGGCTGTTCCAGACGAATTTCCCCTCCAGTTTGTCGATGCCGTCTGGCAGTTCGATCAGGCCAACCATACCCAGTCCTTGAAAATCGCTGGTCACGGTTTTGATGGAACCCAAGTCGACCTCTTCCAGCTTGCCAAAGAAGCTGGCGCCGTCGAGGTAGACGTTGGCGTTTGAAATTCGGTGAGCGCTGAAGCCGGCCATTACTGTGCCCCCAGATTGACCAGGTATTCCCCGGTGATTTCGGTTTCAAAGGTGCCGCGTTCGAACGGCAGCGGAATGCCTAGCTTGTAACTGAATAGCACATGGCCCAGTTCCAGCTCGGTCTGTGGGTTGCGCGCTGGGTCGTACCAGCATTCACCACCGAGCAACGCTTCGTCGCCGATCAGTTTCCGAATCAACAGATTGACGCTTTCGGTGATGCTGGTGATAAGCGAAGTATTCACGGGCTGGTCGACGAACTGGAGCGAGCTGAAGCGAATCGATTCGTCGATAACGTCCTTGGTGCGCCGGACGTTTTCGAAGTTGCGCATGTGGGTCACGGTTGGCCAGGCCGCCGTCCGGTTGCCCCACAAGCGCAGACCGGTGCCGAAAGAGTTGAAGACCGTGGTAATGCCGTTCTCGTTCAGCAGGTTGACGTCGCTGGATGGGTCGTCGATCCGGGCGCTGAGCGGGCGTTCCAATCCGATCACGCCGATCAGTTCCTGGTTGGAGCTGCTCCACCAGTAACCTTTGTCGTTATCGACCTTGGCCCGTAAGCCAGCGGCGCGGATAGACAACGGTTGCAGGCGCTCGCCGTTAGTTGCCGCGTCGTAAACCTTCACATGCGGATAACACAACCGTACGCGGTCGCTGCTGGTGTTGAAGTTGATATCACCGGCCGGCCCGCGCCACTCGATGACTTGTTGAACAGTGGTGCCGATTGGGGCGTCGATGTACGCAACGCCGCCCACTTGGATTGCCGAGGCAGCCAAGTCCACGCTTACCGAATTGAGGGTGCTGAATCCAGGCGCGATGAAGATTTTCCCGAAGAAGCCCAGCAGGTTGTAGCTGTCCTTAAATGCTTTCAAGCCCGTACGTTTTCCGGCAATGGTGACGCCGCCAATGATATCGGCCGGCGTGACTTTGCTGGGGTCGGCGTAGGCGTAATCTGCTTTCAACGCGCCATTCACAGGAATGGTGCCGGTTGCCAGGCGCTTCACGCGGCCGGTCAGCATATCCACGGTGTAGTCGGTGTCTTTGACGTAGGTTATTGCGCCTTCGGGCGCCTTGAGGGCTAACGTTTGGAGTGCGCCGTGCCCCAGCTGCAGCAGGTCGTTGTCGTTGAATGCGCGCTCCTGCCCGGACAGGCTGGTGCGGTGAACCGCCGGATCGAGGACGTTGATGACCATCACTGTGCCGGCGCCGAAGTCGTAGATGCCGTCTAGCGCTTCAGGGATGCTAAAGCCCGGCAGGTGGGAGCCGAACTGCGCGCCGTCGATTTCGTTGAGCGATAAGGTCAGCTTGTTGACCGGCCCGATAGGCGCGGTACCGACCAAGGCAATGACTGCCGATTTGACGACCTTAATCGGGCGCGCACCGCGCTCGACCTCGGTAGTCTCAATACCGTGCAGATAATTAGCTGGCATGGGGTTGCTCCTTTTCGACTTTCTGAGGCGCCAAAGCGGCCTTGCCGGCCCGCTTCGATTCAAGTGGTAGCGGCTCCAGGTGCTTCAGTTCCAGCAGAACCAAGGTGTATTCGTGCTCGGGCGGCAGCTCGACCGGCGTACCCGGCGACATTTGCACATCCAACAGCTCGCGGCTTTCACCAACCCGCAGGGTGGCGGCACTTGGAGGGCCGTTGTAGAGATAACGGGACAGTTCCATCAGGACTCCTCGAATTGGGAAACAGTCAAAAGCGGCCCGCTTTCGGGAGCCACAATTTGTAATTGCGTGGAGCGAGTCGCGAAGTCTTGGGCGTACTGCCAAACGCCGTTCATGTGGCCGATAAACTGCTCTGAGATTGGGCGGCAGGCTTGGTCACAGTGCGGCGGATACCAGCCGGTCAGGCATGCGCGGATGCGGTCGAGGTACCCAATAACTCCGTCCTTGCCGTTGAGTTGGCGAAAGATCAACGTCAGCCGCAACGTCATGTTCCGCGCTTGAAATACAGCATCCGTACTTTCCGACCCGCCAAAGGACGATTTGCCGTAGGCCAGCAAGATCGACCCTCTCGGATGATTGAGGCGGTACTGAACCGGGTTCTCAGGAAACAGCTCGACCATCAGCTCTTCGCTGAATGCGCCCTTTAGACGATCCTGCAGAGCGGTCATCAATTGCTCGGTTTGAGTTTTGGGCGGCGCCTCGCTCATCAGTAGCGCCCCCAAGTGTCCGCGTCGAACTGTTGCTTGCGCACGCGGACGCGAACCTCGCCCGGCTCCGGCGCGGCGTGGCCCGTGGGCATGCCCAGAGTGACCACGCCGTCGCGGATGCTTTCCAGCAGCTTGATGGTGTCCTTGCGGCTGTCCTTCACCGCATCGGGCAACGCGCCCTCGGGGCGACGCTGATACAACCAGTGCCGCGCCAGATACACCACCGCATCCCGCAGCACGGTCGGCACCGGATCGAGCGGCAGGTTGTAGCGGCCCCGCAGGTAGCCGTCCACCAGCTCTTCCGCCTGCCGCACGCCGTCCTCAATCACGCTTTCGTTGGGCAGCGCGGCGGCCGGGTCATCGTTGGAGAGCTGAATCAGCGTCATCTCCGGGATGGCGTTGCCGATATCGGCGCGGGTGCAATAGCGCATGGGTTAGCCCGCCTTCAGCTCGACCAGGGCTTCAGGGAACAGGCACATGGCCAACGGGTTCGCCTGGGCTTCCAGATCCCAGCCTTTGCCCAATTTGCGTTCTTCGGCCTTGCTGTAGAACGGCTGGCCAATGGTGTTGACGGTTTCGTTGTAGTTGGCCGGAGCGTTGAACATACGGAACACCCCACGGGCCATCGGGAACACCTGAGCGATGTCGGACGGAATGAAACGCTGCCCGCTGACGGTGACGTCGTACTCGATGAACTCAATGCCGCCGAAGGTGAAGCCCGAGCGCACATCGCCGCCAAGGCGATCCTGCGCCTCCTGGTAGTTGGCAAATGCGGCTTTGACCTTTTCATGGTCGATCATCGCGTCGAACCAATCCGGCCCGCACAGGGCGCGGAAGCCCGTGACCATCACGCCGCCGAGTTTGGATTCAGAAAAGCGCTTGGCGTCGAGGCAGGCCTTGCGCACGTTGGTGCTGGCATTGCTCAGCGCCACCGTAATTTTCTTCTGGCTGACTTCGAATTCTTTGAAAAGGTCGCTGATGACTTCGCCGTCCGCGTCCAGCAGCTTGCCGCGAAGCGCGCCCACACGCTGGAATTCACGGGTAGCCTCGATGCTGTTTTTCAACTCCTGCAGGTTGTCGTTGATCACGGTTGCCACGGGCGCCGTTGCGTCTTCCTGGCCGAACGCGGCAACGCCTTGCAATTGGCTCGGCAGAATCGGTCGGTTGAGCGGCAAATGCAGCGTTTCGAAGGTGCGGCGCTTGCGTTTGCTGCCCTTCATCGGCGCCGGGTCGTCATTGCGGGAGGTGTTTGGCACAAGTACCAGGCGGCCTTCGCGCTCATCGATAACCACACTGGTGCTGGTTACGCCTTTTTCGTCAAACAGCCCCATGGCGCCGACTTTGCCGGGAATTGCGGGGAGCTTGTTCACGGCGGCGGTGAGGTTGGCAACGCTGAACATGTCTTGCAGATTCATGGAGTACTCCAGATCAGAGGGCCGCACGGGCGACGATGCCCAGGGCGGTGAGTTCGTCGAGGGCGGTGGCCTTCTGCGCTTCGGTAATCCCTTCCGGCCAAGCCAGTTCGGCAAGATCGAGAACGGCGCCGCGAGAGACCACCACGCCCGGCTGGTCGCCGGCAGTTGCGTCCACGGTTTCAATCAAAACCGCCGCCGATTTTTTGGCTGCTCCGGTTCCGGCGAGGTCGACCACCTGGTACTTGCCGGAAACTTTCGCCAGCACCTGGCCGAACGCGTAATGCACTCCGCCCAGCAGCGTGACCTTGTCCTTCGTCCAGCCGGGGCAGACTTCAACCAGCAACAAGTCGCCCGGATCTTTCGGTTGGTTAAACGTGGCCATGGGGCCTCCTATCGTTTATTGCGGGCTTCGGCGTCGGCCAGCAGTGGGTTGGTGGTTTCAGGAACGGTTTTACCGGCGCGCGCCTTGGTGGCGATCTCGGCGAAGCTGACGCCGCCGGCCAGGTCGGCGAAGATCGCCTTTAAACCGTCACTCAGCGGCTCGCGGGCATCCTCTTCGCCGAACTCCAGCGGGGTTTCGCTAGAATCGGCGTAGTCCAGTGCCGCGATTACGGCCGGGGCGTGAACCGGTTTCATACCGGCCGCCACCAGTTTCTCGGCGAACTCAACGTTCGCCCCGTGAATGGCGTCATGCGCGGCGGTACGGGCGTCCTTGTCGCGCTTGGCGATGTCGGCCTTCAGACGTTTGTTTTCTGCCTCAAGGGCGGCAGGGTCTTTGTCGGACATGCTGGATACCTCAGTGGGACGGGACTGTTCAGAGAAAGCGGGTTGATTAACCGACTCAGGCTGTCGGGCGATTTCGGAGAGGCTGTCGATGGCCCACGACGGAGCCACCTGGTCGGCGGTTTCTTTGTCGAACTTGCCGATGAGCCATTCGCGGAACCTGCGCCACATGTCTGAGTTGAGTTCGTGGCCGTAGTCGCCGAACTCGACGACGCCTTCTTCGCCGTCCGCCAGTTCGATGGGACGAAGGCCTTTTACTGATGGCGGCTGGGCGCCGAGGAAGCCGACGTGGCGCAGGTAGTAAACGCCCGGCACGGGGTTGTTGGCGGCATCGGGGTGATAGAACGAGGCGGAAATTTTCTTGAAGCGGCCCTTGTCCACCAGCTCGGCAAACGCTGGGTCCACCTGTTGTGGTTCCGCGATCAGGCCATTGGCGGTAGCGGTCAACGACTTGACCCAGCCGGCCGCTGGGGCGTCGTGTTTCGGGTGGCCGATAACCATCGGGGCTTCGTGCAAGGCCGGGTCATACGCGCTGACAGTGGCGGCCAGATCCGACTCGCTAAAGTCGATTCGGGCGCCGTTCATTGCGGTATGACTGCCGGGCTTGAAGATGTGCAGTGGTTTCATGGCTGTGCGCTGCGTGGAGGTGATGCGCACAGCCTGGGCTTATGAACGGCTCAGGACTTTTAATCGGGTTTAAAGAGAGTGTGGGGGAATGACACCTTGGTTCAACAGTTCGTGAGTGCGATCATTCTCGCTACGCTGTAGGCGAAACCATAGGGCAATGTGGGGGGATGAAGAATGGACGAGATAATCGAACCGATCTGCGCTGGTTGCATAAACGAAGACTTTCTTCGACACCGGATAATGAAGTCAGCGAACAGAGCCGAATGCTTGAACTGCGGCAGGGAAAACCCATCGATTGAGATGGACACACTAGCCAATGAGATAGCCAAGATTTTGATAGATACAGTGGAGATTGGAGAGCTAGTAGATATTTGGGACATGGACAGGGACCGCATCAGTCATACCGAGCAACAAGGCGACCCACTCAGCTATTTCATCGGGGAAATCCTCCGGGTCGAAGATGACGAAGATCCAATCATCGGATATGTCCTGGAAAGGCTGGTAAACCAGTCACCTGGCGATGAGGGTTTTTTTGACGCGGAAGCCTATACGAGAAAAACCCATCTACCCTTTGAGGTGCAGGAAAACTGGATCGAGTTCAGAAACGGGCTCATGCATAAAAGCCGCTTTTTCAATCACAAAGCGAAAGAATTTTTGGAGTGGTTGTTCGAGGGGATTGACTCTTATCGCGTAGTCGGCTTCGGGCCTGGTGTTGTTCGGATGCTGAATCCCGTTGATTGTAAGCCGATCTACCGTGCACGCGATTGCACTCCGCCGAAAGATTACAGTAGGGATATTTTGGCGAACCCCAGTGGCCAACTAGCCGCGCCGCCAAAGGAACTTGCGCCTGCGGGTCGCATGAGTCCGGCCAGAGTGCCGGTGTTCTACGGTGCCTTCGAGCGTAGGACGTGCATTGCTGAACTCAGGCCTCCAGTAGGCGGCAAAGTTATCAGCGGGCAATTCCAACTTACCAGAGAGATACGGGTACTCGACTTCACCGCGCTGGAAGATGCTTACGACCGAAAAATCCTAAGTTACTTTGACCCCGACTACCGTCGAAAAATGGAGCGGCGACAGTTTCTGAAAAGTTTTCACAATATCATCAGCCATCCTGTCGTACCCGATCAGGAGCATGAGTACCTTCAAACGCAAGTGATCGCTGAGTACCTTGCCACGCAGCACGTGCCGCCGATTGAAGGAGTTATTTTTGCGTCTGCCCAGGACAAACACGAGGGCGGCCAGAACATAGTGTTTTTTTCCCAGGTCATCTCGACAGAGCCGCTTCCACCAGTTGCTGACGAAAACGGCTGGTATTCCCTAGAAAGCACACCGGCTATCCCAGGGATTGAGTTCGTACCTGAGTCATTGGTCGTTCACACCATCGAACAAGTCATGGTCAAAACGAAAGACACGAAGGTCATCGACGGCCAGCTCGAAAGCGATATCAACGATTTTTTTGAACGAGACTATTGAACCCGCGCTGCGGATTCGTTTTTTCCAATAGCTGGAGGCTTTATAAAGCGTTTACAGCGGTTATCCATGGTAGGGATCGATACACCGCAGCCGTAACGGCTCCATAGGCCTTCTGATAGCGTTACAGTCGTGCGGCTTTCCGCAGGTGATGCAGGGCCAATTCAAGGATCGCTTCCTCTGCTTCGGGCTGGATGACGCCCTCGGCGTCCATCGGTAAGAACGGCCGGCTTGGGATATCTCCCCAAAGATGCGGGAACTCAGTTTTGTCCCCGCCGAAGTGCATCATCGCCGCATAGGGCTTGTTACTGCCGATCAGTGCGGAGCTGTCAGTTGCCGCGCTGGTGACCGATGCCGCCAATCCCGCCGAACTAATCTGCAGGATCTGGCCGGGCCAGTTTCCGCTTTTTTCCCGGCGCCCGGTGGTGACATCCGATAAGTCAGCCCAGTCAGGCCGGCCCTCATTTTCGAAGTTCTCCTCGGTCTGACTCAGTAGCTCGGCGGCTGCGCTGCGCATCAGTGGCGCAAGATCTCCGACCGCCCATTCGACTTTGCGTAAAGCGTCCTGCAGGCGTTGGTGTTCGATATCTACGGTGATCATGGCGCGCCTCTTATGCTGCCGCTTCTTTGCGCTTCAACGCTTCGGCCAGTCCAGCGCCTGGCGCGTGGCTGAAGCCCGGATCGGTGCGGAAGGTAATGGCCCGTCCTTCGGCATCGGTGGTGCGCAGGCCGGTAACTGTTGCCGTTCTGATTTCGCCGGTACGCTTGTCCGTGCCGGTCTCGACGGTTTCAGTGAATGACCGGCCGGCGCTCGAAACGACCGTCAGGCCTCGGCGTTTGACGGCCGCCTCGGTCAATGCAACCACGCGGCAACGGCAGTTGAACCCGTTGGGCGGGAAAATCGCCGACCAGATCGGGTCATCGTGCCGGAACACCTGGCCGTGCAGCGCCCGGTGACTTGGCCGCGTCTTGCCGTCGAGGATGGCCACGTACATCCAGTACGGGTGCGTCTCGGCAGTTTGTTCCATCTCCGCCTTGCGGCCGGCCATGTAGGCGCTTTGCAGGTTGGTCTGATAGATCGTCTTGAGCCGGCGCGGGCTGCCCAGTTGCACCAGCTCGCCAACGCCTTCGCTATCGACAATGACCTGTTGCCCCCACCAGCCCTGAGATTCCAGCGTCGGCTGCATGTTCGTGATGAACTGCCTGAGCGTTTGGCCGTCCTGCAGCGAGGTTTCCAGTGCCGCCCGAATGTCGGAGAGCAGATCGAGGCGCATAGCCTTGGCGACGGTGAAGGCTTGGTCGTGCGCCTGATCGAGCATGTCCTGCCAGTTCCAGGTGATCGCGTAGCCCTTGAATTTGAGGTAAGCAATTGCCTTCGCAGGTTCAAGGCCAAAAATGGCTTTTAGGTCGGTCGGGCTGAGGCGTTTGTCCGAGGCGGCCATGTCAATCCTCCCGGTCGGCGCTGGCGCTCAGCCGGCCCCAGGTATCGGCGATGAACAACAGGTTTGTGAGCTGTTGCTGGAGGGTCTCCGCCATCTGTGGGAACGCTTCGGCCAACAGACCGAGCGCCTCCGAGTCATCGCGGGCGCGTTGCAGGGCTTCGATGAATGGGGCAACGGCCTGTTCGGCCTGTTGTTGCAGCGCTTCAGCGGGCAGGCTGTCGATAGCCTGGTCGAGTGCAATTTGATCCAGCAACGGCCGCAGGGGCGCTTCGGCGAACTCTGGCGAATCGATGGTGGCCGCCGCCGATGCGAGATCGCCGTCCTGCAGGTTGTAGGTGCGCTTCCAATACGCATCGGTGAACTTCACGCCGGAATCCGTCAGCGCCTTGTCGCGCTGGGCCAGCGTCTTGTCGATTTCTTCCTGTTCCCACAACTCGTACAACGGCGCCGCCACGTCGGAGCCGAAGTTGAGGTCGACGACCAAACGAATGCACGCATTCAGTGAGGCCGCAACGATGCCGGCATCGCCGTCGCGAATGTCCTTGGTGACTTCGGCGCCGGCCGTAGCGCTGGCGCGGTTGCTGTCTTTTTCAGTGGTCTGGTTTTGCCCGAGCATGGCGACGTTGATTTCGCTCCGGCAGTACTCCAGCAGTTCGCGGTAGACCTCGGCGCTGCCGGCTTTGCCGGCGGCTTCAATGATTTGCACGCTGGAATCGTCCGGGATCGCTGCCACGGCGTCTTGCACCATGGCCTCAAGGCTATCGAGCAACAAATCAGTTTCACTATCGGCGGCGCCGCGTGGGTGCTTGCCGATGACCCACGGGCTGCCGTACTTCTCGGTGAACTGAACCCAAAACTTCAAGCCGCCTTTCATGAAGGTCGCCGGCCAAAAGCACATGCTCAGATCCGGGAAGCCGTAAGGGTTGGCGTAGGTGGCGTCTTGCCGGGCGACAATGAAGCGCTGCGGATCGCAAAGCTCGCCATCTTGGCCCGCTTCCTTGGAGCGAAAACGCAGTTCGTTTTCCTTGTCGTAGAAGAACCATTCGGCCGGCTTGCCGAGCAGATCCTCCGGCACCAGGTTAAGCCCCAAGGGTTTCCACATCAGCTCCACGGGTTGATACCCAAACAACGGCGCATCGAGCAGCTCGCGAATAATACGGTCAAGGTCGAGATCGGTCAGCCAATCGCGGATAAAACGCTCCACTTTGGTGGGGGCGTCGCCACGCTTGATGCCGCGCTCCAGAGACAGCACAGACGCCTTGCGGCGGCGAACGTTGCCGCCGACCAATGCCGAGCTGCGCAGATCGCGGTAGACCGTAATGTCCTTCCCTTGGGCTTTGAGGATCGGGTCAGGGTTGGGCAGATTGGCGCCGCTGGAACCGCTTGCGCTGGAGCGCCCACGGGTGGCGATATGTTGATCGAGCGTAGAGCTGCGCTTCGCATCGGCAAAGCTGACGAATTCGGTGGGGCTGATCCACAAGCCTCTCTTGTTCATGCGTACCCCTGAGTAATTCTTTTGCCCTGACGAGGGCGGCGTGATTTGACCGATACCGGGCCGGAGGTGACTTCCAATGTGGCGAAGTTGGCCAGCGCGCCGGCTCCCGCGAAGTCGCCGTGGCGGTAGAGATCCGGGTCTTTGAGGTCTTGTGAACGGGCTTTCACGATCATCGGGATGCCGTCGACTGTCTCGATGGCGCGCACGTCCTGGTGCAGGTTGTCGTCCTGGGGCAAGGTGATGGTGCTGTCTTCAAACAACCCGACAAACTTCGGCATCCAGGCGCCGTACCAGGCCCGGCTGATTTTCACCTGTTTGATGAGGTTTTGGCCGAACTCGTCAGCGGTCTCTTCGGCGAGCGTTTCGCCGTTGCCCGAAGCATCGAGCGCCGCGCCGCTGAAACGAGGTAACCGGCGCAGGGTGTAGAACAGCACCAGTTTCTGCTGGCGTGCGGGCACACGGTGCATCTCAATGACAAAAGGCACGTCCCGGTGGCGGGACTGGTCGACCGACATCGGGCAGGCGATAGAAAAGTCACGGTGACGGGCATAGTCCATGCCCAGGTAGTGGCGCAGATCTGGAGCGAGCTGGCTTACCAATGGCGCCAGATTCCGCTGTATCCAGTCCTCAACATAGGCGTCGCGGCGGTGAACGGGTTGCTGTGTAAAGTCGTCCGGCAACGCCAGGCGCAGTACGGTTCGGCCGGGGCGCATGGCCTCATCGATCCACACGCCGGGGATGCATACGCCGTTGCCGTCGCGGGGAATGGCGTCCAGTTCTTCCCGCATCTGCGCCTTGCGTGGGCCATAGGCATTGCGGATCTTCTTGTACCAGGCTTCCTTTTCTTCAGCCGTAGCCACCTTGCCGGCCATGAAGCACACCCGCTCAAACAAGCCATTGGCCACGGCGTCGTCAAAGGTGGCCCGGTAGACCTGAGCGCTGTCGCCGTAACGCTTGTCCCGGATGTCGCTGACCATTTGGTTAAAGGCGTTGGCCTTGCCATTGTGGGTGCTGATAATGACGATGCGGCCGCCCCAGATCAGCAGCGCAGTAGCGGCGTCCAATACGGCGGAAACGTCACGGTGAAATGCCGCCTCGTCGATGATGACCTTGCCCTGCAAGCCGCGCACGCCGGCCGGGTTACTGGACAGCGCAACGATCTTGAAACCCGAGGCGTAGCGAATGCGGTATGCGTTGATCTGACGGGTGTTGCCCGAGTCGTCTTGGTCATCAAACAGGAACTCTTCAATTTCACTGACACCCGACGCCTGAGCCTCGGCCATTACCCGGCTGAACTTGGCGCAGTAACCAATGAACTCGAGGCCTTTTTCCTTGGTGTCGCCGATGTAAAAGCAATCCATGCCGCCTGCGACCTTTTGCGACGCAGCGGTGATTACGGAATCCAACGCTTCGGCAAAGGTAATACCGGTACGACGGCCTTTTTCACAGAGTTTGATCTGTGCGTCGATGCCCAGCCATTCCGACTGATGGGCCATCAGAATCCCGTCATCGAGCGGATTGTAGCCCTCGGGAATTTCCCGAACGCTCGGCGGCAGTTCGTCCCATTCGATGACGCGTAGCGTGCTGGATGAGGGTTTCATCGCTTCACGCCCAGGAATTTCTGGCGCCAGAACATAGCCTGTTCTTCGGTCATGCCTTTGGCTTTCACCGCATTATCCAATTCGGCGGATTGCTCCTGGAGCAAACGGTCGCGGGCCGCTTTTTCGATGACCTGACGTTCCTTCACGCTCATCGTTCGCGCTTCCATGGTGGCTTTTGCGGCGCGGGCCAGGGCCGAAACTTCGGCGATGGTCACTTCATCCTTTTCATGGGCGCCCATGGCGGCCTGATAGGTCAGCGTTGAGATGGCTTCCACCAACAACACGCCGGTTTTGTCCGACGCGTCTTCGCCGAATGCACCCACGAACGCCTCGGCCATTTCGCGCTGTTGGCGGACCTTATCGGTCAGCTCGTCAAAGCCGAGTTTGAAGCGGCCCAGTGCGCTGCGGCTGGGGGCTTTCTCGTTGGGGAAGCGCGCCTGAATATCGGCCAGCATGTCATCCAGCGTCATGCGGTCTTCGCGCAATAGTTTCTGGATGTAAGCCTTGACCATTGACGGCAGACGGTTGATGGATGACTTGCCCGCCATGCTCAGGCCCCCGGCCGTTTGATGCCTGGAACTCGGGCGCGGCCGGCGGCGATGTCCTGACCCCGCTCGGATAGAGTGGCGACCACTACCGGGCCAACATCTTCCAGCGTCAACGCGCCTTGCTCGGCCAGCCAACTCAATTCGGTTTTCACCTGGTCGCGGCTGAGGGTATGCCCGTAATTGTCCAGGGCCATGGTCAACACCGAGCTGTTGGCGCGGTAAGCAGTCATCTCGACCAACAGGCGCAGGATTACCAAGCGGATGTCTTGGCGGATAAAGTCGGAGTATGGGGTCATGTCTTTTCTCTCAGCAGGTAGTCATTGATCCGGTCCAGCGCACGGGATAGAGGTCCGAGCGCATCCTTGACCCCCGACAACTCCGCGCGCATAGCCTTCATGTCGCCGAGCAGATTCGTCACTGCGGTTTGGTCCGGCAGGTGCTGGATTTTTTCTTCCAGAGAGATGATGCGCGTGCGCAGCACCATCATTTCCTGAGCACTGGCTGCCTGGCGATTGGTGAGCCAGGTGTAAACCCCAAGGACAGCCATCACCACCCACTGGACGGTTTTTAGGCTGAAGCTGGCTTCGTCAAAATTCATCGAAAACCTCGTCTTGTCATGTGTTTCAAAGCATCCATACAGTCGGCGCAGTGTTCCGTGCCCGGCTCGTTTTGGCGCCGATCCTCGGGGATCGCATCGCCGCAGGTCTCACAGCGGTAGGCGGAAACGCCCGAACTGATATCGCCTTGTCGTAAGCGTCGTGCCGCCTGTTGGCTGTCGTCTTCCGTAACGTCGCCTACAGCCATATGGCGTCAGTCCTTTTCTCGTAGATCGAGCAGCTCATTGAGCTGGACGAGGTTGGTGCGTGCCCACTCGCCGTAGTCCTGGGCGTGGGCAAGGATGTCGGCCGGAGTGACGCCGCTTTCCAGTAGTTCGGCGTTAGTGCCGGGGGCGGGCCAGGCCGCTTTTTTAGACGCGGCGTCAGCGGCGCCGGCTCTTGGGGGAGGCACGCCGAGGGCGGCGTTGTAGTCGCGCAACCAGCCAGCAGTGAACACACAATGAGGAACGGGCTTAGCCGCAGCGCCAGGCGCCGAAATGTATTGGGTCGTGACATGGGGAATCCGCTCCTGCAGTTGGCGTTTTTCTTCGGCGAATTGGTCGATGGCCGCGTACACCTGCGCCTCGGTCTCGTTGACGCGTGCGACCTGTTGAAGCAGCAGAACACGGCTTTCATTCGCCGCTGTCGTGGCCCGTTCTGCCTGTTGGGTTTTGAGGTTCGCCAAGTCTGTGTCCCCCAACGCCGTTGCGTAGTTGAAGGCAAAACCGGCGGTTGCAGCGCCGCCCGCAATTGCGCTCAACAAGCAGGCAAAGGCAATGGCGAGAATCCGAGCGGGACGCGGCCAGACAATCGAATCAAGCGCGCCCATGGCGTTGTCTCCGGCAGTTGCGGGACTTCCGGGCGCGGCGTTTCGCGGCGGCTACTCCCGTCTTGCCTTGGCGGCAGAAACGGACGACTTGGGGGCCGCTCCACGTTCCGAGGGAGTGATAAGCGCCGGCCCAAGAATGGCCACAAAACAGGCCGGCAAGCAGAGCGCTGAAAGCGCGGCCAAACAGGTTCAGCCTCATTTGAGCGCCTCCTGATCCGGGCCTTGCTTGATCAGTCGGACGATGAACAGCGCCAGCGCTAAGCCGCTGTTCAGCGCGGCGTATGCCTTGGGCGAAAGCTGCGCTTCCCACATTGGCAGCAGTTCCAATTGGGCTAGACCGAAGAAAGCGATCAGCAGCCCGAGCTGGACGCTGTAGAGCTTGTAGCAGCGGCGCCAACCGCAAATGAGCCTCATGCTGCTAGCCCTGCGATTCGGCCGTGAGTGGCGCCGCGCTCGATGCCCGCCAGCGTCAGCCCATCCGCGATAATCGAGTCGCCGTACCATTGGCCGCCTGGTAATGGGCCGGCGCCGTTTTCATGCCGAATGATGGATTTGACCAGAGAGCGCATGACATCAAAGTCGTAGACGTCAACGCCTTCGAAGTCCGGGTCAAACCCCACGGCGCGAGCGACGGTCAAGACGTAGGCTTCGGTGTTGTTTTCGGTGGGTGGCGCCCAGCGCTCAATGATTTCGCGCACGGAGTCGATCCGGCTGCCGTCTTTGGCGAGGCGTTTGTCCTGATAGGTAATCAGCACGCGGGCAATTGCACGAATCCCCCAACGCGGGGCGGTGAACTGGACAAACTCGTTGTCGCCTTGAGAGGCGGCCATGCCTTGCCAACGCACGCCTTTGGCGTGGCGAATGTTGCCGGGATTGAAGTTGCGGATTCCGCGAGGATTTTCGGGTCGCATGGACGCCTCCTGTTACGGCGCCGCTGTTTTCGGGCGCCAGAAATACACACGCCGCCATCATGGGCGGCGTGGTTCAGGAGGGCTTTTAATCGAGTTTAAAGAGGAGGGGTTTAACTGAGTTATCTTGTGGACCTAGTTACATTGACATTAAAAGTTGCCCGGTAGGGCCGCTTCTTCGCCCCAGTCATAGAGGCCTTGACCCTGTATGCACTGAAGAAAGCGAATCGTCGTGTGGTATTTGATGGCTACAGGACTGGTGAAGTCGTTTTTAGCCGCGTACGAAGCTGCTTCTTCCCGAAGAAACTTGAAACCAAGAATATCGTTGGGAAATTCCGGTGCATTCCATTGCGAGTACGGTTTATCGACCTCTCCAATCAATGCCGATGAATACCAGGAGCGGAGCTTAATGAATGGATTCAAAAGTAGAACTCCGTCCTCCCTCTTTGACCATACTTTTTCACTCGCGAATGCGTCAATTATTCCTGGTTTCTCAGCTTCATAGGGCATCCATGCCGAAGGCATGATCGTGATCCCAATCCACTTTTCCTTCTGCTCTGCTTTGTAAGCTTCTATCAGCGCCTTGCCGAAATAGACTTGATGACGGCCCGTGGAGTCAAAGTCAACCTCAAACTCCCCAAATGAGATTGCACCCCTTGCTGGAATACCTGCTGCTAGTAGCGCGGATAGGACCATGCTACCGATGGCATAAATGTCCAAGAAAGCCCAACTGCCATAACCTTTGGGTTCTTGATAGAAGAGGAACGTGTCTGAGAAGTAAATGGTCTTGAAGAGCCCGTTCAGTTTTTCCCATCGCCCAAAGGCCTTAAGTGCGTTATCGATGATGGCGTAAATTTCTTTAGGGCTCTTGGTTTCCACAAGTTCGCTGAAACCAAGAATATCTAGGAATAACAAATAGCGCCCTTGGCTGATATCGGCGTTGGTTTTCATAATGGTCATTTGATCCGATTCTTAACTGCTTTACTGATCAGCGTTAGCAATTCTTCCCCGTTGAGAAGCCACCACTCCCTGGCAACCCTCCAAAGAACCCCTCCGGTCAAAACCAACGCTGTGGAAATGATTCCGAGTTCAAGGAAACGAAAAAAGCCAATAACGGCCTCTTTGCCATGAAGTTGAATCAGCGCCCACCAAGCGAACAAAATCGCCGCCGCGTAGTGCGCCAGGCGGTCATAATTTGCCCGTGTTCGGCGGCAGTGATTGCAGACACTTGCGCCAGCTACAACAAGTCGTGCTTCGCACCTTCCGCAGGGTTTGACTGAAAGCTCCTTGAGCTGCTCAGGCGTCAGGTTTAGGGTCGGTTTTTCGTAGTAGTCCCGCATTGCTACCCTGTTGTTTTTCCCTTCGACGCGCATCTCCCCACCTCATTCCTTCGTAGTATGTAAATCCCTTCCCGCCACACGGTTACCTGAGCCAGACACTTTTGTAGTTGTTGACGCCTGTGCCCCCACGGCGCCGCCTGACTCGCCCAAGATCATGCCGGCGAGCATTCGTTTCTTACTGGCCGCATCTAAGGCGCGGTATCCATCCAGCAGCATTTCCTCATCGGGCGCCAATTTCGGCTTCGCGGCCTGAGTGCGTTCGCCTATCAAGACGTACTGCGCGTCAACGCCAATAACCAACAGTTTCGCCACAAGGTCGGCCGGGCATTTTTGCCGGCCCGAAACCACTTCTTTCAAGCGCTGCGGGCTTGTTTCGCCGGCAGCGCGGGACGCCGCAGCCAATGACAGGCCGCAACGGTCGATCTCTTCGCGCAGGCGAAGGTGTAATTGTTCCACCAAAACAGTTGACACGGTGTATATATCCCACCAAAATAATTCAAACAAACAGCAATCATCTTTGCATCACAGGAGCCACCACCATGGCCACCCATGCCAAAGCCCTAACCGCCGACCAGGTGAAAGAAAACTTTCGTCAGCGAGGCAAAACCATCACCGAATGGGCTACCGAAAACGGCTACACCCGTAACGAGGTGTACCGCGTACTCAACGGCCAAGCCAAAGCCAACTATGGCAAGGCTCATGACATCGCCGTAAAGCTCGGCCTCAAACCATCACCAGCGATGGCCGCCTGATGATCACCCTCCAGCGGAAGTCCGGCGAGCATCACGCGCTTCAGCCAACTGATCACACAGCCAGGCAAGTGTTTTTGTTGCCTCGGCCTCAATCGGTTGCCCCGGCCACTGAACGGGTTTTAACGCTCGGTCAATACGCCCCGGCGCTACTAGCCCCTCAACTTCAAGAATCGCGGCAAGGCGCAACCAGCCCTGCGCCAATGCGTTCACTTGTGCCTCTAGCCTTTCAATTCGGTCGGTCATTTCTCATGTCCACGTTTGCGAATGTACCCCAAAAATTTGCACCCGCTGTAATCCTTTTGCATATGTGCAAACCGGCTTTTTGTTTGGAAGACGCCCGTGTAGGAACATTCCAATGAGCCGCCGCCGCTGGAAAAGCATGCAGCCGACGTCCCTACGCCACGCGCTTGAGCTGTGTAAGGACTTCGCGAAGGAAATTCACAACAAAAGCGTGGATCGGATCGCTGATGAAATGGGGGTCGCGGATCACTGGTCAGTCTACAAATGGTTACAAACTGGCCGCATGCCGGCCAACTTGATCCGCCCCTACGAACGCGCTTGTGGCTGCGATTACGTCACCCGCTGGATCGCCGCCAGCGCTGGTCAATTGACCATTGCTATCCCAACAGGTCGTCACTGCACCGCGCAGGACACCCAAGCCCTGCAAGAAGTACTCACCACGGCGGCCGGCAAGCTACTGGCGTTCTACGCGCAGAACTGCGACGCCGATGAGGCCTTGGCCGCAATTCAAGCCGCAATGGAAGGGCTTGCCTGGCACCGGGGCAATGTCACCCAAACCCAAAACCCGCAACTTGAACTGGAGGGCCAGCCATGAGCCGCACCGTATCCGGCGCAGGCCGAGTCCTGCGCGTTCTCAAAGCGCTGAAGGGGCACACGGTCACGGGCATCAGCAACAACGATCTGGCCCAGATAACGGGAGATAGCCCGAGCAACGTCACTCGGGCGGTTCAGACCCTGATCGAAGAAGGCTTCGCGGTGAAGTTGGATAACGGCCGGTTTGCCCATTCCATCGCGTTACTGCAAATCGCCCAGGCCCACGCCGAACACATGGCCCGCCTGACCGGCCGACTACATGAAATCAACCAGCGCGTTGCCGCTGGATCGATGAGCTAAGGAGAACCCCATGGCACGTACCAAAACCCAACCCGTAGAAGTCGCTGATTTGCCCGTTCTGGACGGCGAAATGTTGACGGCCAACCAGAATGCAATGGCAACCATCCAAGCCTCGCACAGCGACGAACGCGACATGGTTAACCAGTTGCTGGGGCAGGCTCAAATGGCCGGCGCATTTGAGGAGTTTTCCCGCACGGTGCGGACTTCCAAACTGGCTTTCGTCAAGGAAAACAAGCTCTACCGGGCCATTGCCGGGCGCAAAAGTCCGCACGGTGCGGAAATACTTAACGGCACATGGGACGAGTTCTGCGCCTTGCTGGGCCGCTCGGTTGACCAGGTTGACCGGGACATTGCCAACCTTCGTGCCTTCGGCGAGGAAGCACTTGATTCGATGTCACGCATGGGTATCGGCTACCGCGAACTGCGCCAATATCGGCGCCTTCCTGAAAACGAACAAGCCGCACTCATTGAAGTCGCCAAGGCCGGCGACAAAGAGGCATTTCTCGACCTTGCCGAAGAAATCATTTCAAAGAATGCCAAGGAAAAAGAGGCGCTGACTCAGCGGATCGATGACGTCAACGCCGACTACGAAGCCCAAAGCGAAGTCATGGCGAAAAAAACCAAGGAACTGGACAGCGCCAAGCAGGAGCTGGAGAAAAACCGCAAACGCATCCAAACCGCGACGCCGGACGATGTCATCAAAGACCTGCGCACCGAGGTCGTAGGCATCCAGTTTGAGGTCGAGGCCAAGATTCTCGGCGAGCTGCGCGATGGGTTCACTCAGATGGCTAAACACGGCGCCGCGAACGGGGAAGACCACCGGGGTTATCAGGCGGATCTGATACGACAATTAGAGGTCTCCCTCGCCACCGTCCGCAGCGAGTTCAACCTGCCCGAACACGCCGAGGGCAGCGCCCCCGCGTGGATGACGGCGGACGAGGCTTAAGCCATGAACCCGGTCCAGATCCAGCAGTTGGCCCAAATCGCCCAACGTGCAGAGAACGCCCCGCACGGCCAGCGTACCGCCGTTTACCAAGCGGGCGCTGCCGAGCTGGGTGTGTCCCTTCAAACCCTGCAGCGCAAGTTGAAGGAGATCCGCGTGGCTAAACCTCGCAAGCGCCGCAGTGATGCCGGTTGCAGCGCGCTGCCGATTGAAGAAGCCCGGATGATATCCGCCGTGTTGCTGGAATCGATCCGCGCCAACAACAAACAGTTGTCCACCATCGAACGGGCCGTAGAGCGGCTGCGCAGTAACAACATGATCGTCGCCGGCCGCGTGGATGAACAAACAGGCGTACTCAGCCCGTTGACCAGCGGCGCAATCAGCCGGGCGCTGCGCGCCTACAAATTGCACCCCGAGCAACTGTTGCACGATGCCCCGGCGGTGTCGCTGGCTAGCAAACACCAGAACCACGTTTGGCAAGTGGACGCGTCGATCTCTACCCAGTTCTATCTGGCAGATGACGGGGCGCGGGTGATGAACAAGGCCGAGTTCTACGACGGTAAGCCCGGCAACCTCAAGAAGATCGAGCGCCAGCGGCTGTGGCGCTACGTGATCACAGACCACACCAGCGGCACTCTGTTTGTCGAGTACGTACTCGGCGCCGAATCGGCCGAGAACCTGTGCAACGTGCTGATAAATGCAATGCAGAAGCGCGGCGAGTCAGACCCATTCCACGGCGTGCCGTGGATGCTGATGACCGACCCCGGCGCGGCAATGACCAGCGGCATTTTCCGCAACCTCTGTCGCGCCATGTCCATCGACCTGATCATCAACCAGGTCGGCAATGCTCGGGCAAAGGGCCAGGTTGAACAGGCTCACAACATCGTCGAGCGCGAGTTTGAAAGCGCGCTCAAGTTTGAGGCAGCGGAAAGCCTGGAGCAGATCAACGCGTGGGCGGGCAAGTGGATGCGTTACTTCAACGCAACTTCCATCCATACCCGCACCCGGCGCAGCCGGTACGGCGTCTGGCAATTGATCCGGCAGGAGCAGTTGCGCCTCGCGCCAAACGTTGAGGTCTGCCGAGAGCTGGCCGTCAGCACCCCGGAATACCGCAAAGTCAGCAACCTGCTGCGTGTCTCGTTCCGGGGCGCTCAGTTCGATGTCAGTTCGGTGCCGGAAGTGATGGTCGGCGAAAAACTGCTGATCACCCGCAACTGCTGGCGCGACAAGGACACGGCCATTGCCGTGTTGGTTGGGGCCGATGGCCGCGAGAACTACCACGTCATCGAGCGGATCGGCGTGGATGAGTTCGGCTTTGCCGAAACTTCCGCCACCATTGGCGAAACGTACAAGCGCCACGCCGAAACGCCGGCCCAGCTTTCGCGCAAAGTGCTGGAGCAAATCGCGACTGGCACCACCAATCAGGCGGACGCCGAAGCAGCCCGCAAGGCCAAGGCCATTCCGTTCGGCGGCCTGATCGATCCGCACAAACACGTTAACGACACCGTGCTGCCGGCCTACATGCCAAGGCGCGGCACCAGCCTCAACGTCAACGCCCCAACTGTCGAGCTTGCCCCACTAAGCCACGTTGAAGCCGCGAAGCTGCTGCGCCCGCGCCTGGGCAACCTCTGGACGTCGGAAACGTTTGGTTGGCTGCAGCAGCGTTACCCGCAAGGAGTTCCCGAAGAGCAGCTCGACGCCGTCGAGGCGGAGCTGAAACGACCCGTTGAGGTCATGCGCAAACCGTTCAGCCTGGTGCTGGCAGCGGTTGGAGGTGAGTGATGTTGAAGCTGAAGAAAATCCTACAGGACGTGGGCCGCCCTCAATCGGCCTTGGCCGAGTCGTTGAGTCTCAGCGGCGCCACGGTCGCCCAATTGCTGAACCACGGGCACTGGCCGCGCAGTCTGGACAGTGACGAACTACAGGGGCGCATTCGTGTGTTCCTGACCGAGTCCGGCGCCAACGACGCCGATATCGCCAACGCATTTGAAGAAGTGGATCTGCCGTGCGCCAACACGGCAGATCCGGCCCTTAAGAAAGAGCCGTCCGGGGAGGACGAACCTATGTTACTGCCAAAACAGACCATTCAGCCAAATACCCGTAAAGCGTTCAGCCTGTTCCGCGATCCCTTCGACGAGTTGCAGTGCGCCCAGGACATGTGGGTGAGCCCTGATATTCGCTATGTGCGGGAAGTGATGTACCAGACCGCCCGCCACGGCGGCTTCCTCGCGGTCGAAGGAGAATCGGGAGCGGGCAAGAGCACGTTGCGCCGCGATCTGGTGAACCGTATCGCCGAAAACAACGACCCGGTGATCATTATTGAACCCTACGTGCTGGCGTCTGAGGACAATGACACCAAGGGAAAATCCCTGAAAAGCACGCACATTGCCGAGTCGATGATGGCCGCTGTTGCGCCGCTGGCGAAACCCAAGAGCAGCCCCGAGGCGCGGTTCGCTCAATTGCATAAAGCGCTGAAGGAATCCCACGCTGCCGGTTACCGCCATTGCCTGGTCATTGAGGAGGCTCACAGCCTGCCGATTCCTACGCTAAAGCACCTTAAGCGCATCCTTGAACTGGAGGTCGGGTTCACCAAACTGGTCAGCATCATCATGATCGGCCAGCCCGAGCTGGGCGTGAAGCTTAGCGAGCGCAATGCCGATGTGCGCGAAGTGGTGCAGCGCTGTGAGCGGGTCACGCTCACGCCGATTGAAGCCTCCCGGCTGGAGGACTTCTTGAAGTTCCGCTTTGACCGGGCGGGCAAGACCCTTGACGAGGTGATTGATCAGGGGGGAATTGATGCAATTGCAGCGCGCCTGTCTCAGCCGAAACGCAATGGCGGCCGCGACGAAACTGTTTCGCTGCTGTACCCGCTGGCCATCGGCAACCTGATGATCGCAGCACTGAACTTGGCCGCGCATCTCGGCGTGCCAATTGTCACCGCCGATGTAGTCAAGGGGGTGTGACATGGCCGCTCTACACCTTGTAGCTCCGGCTCAGGCGCAGCCGCTGAGCATCCTCGCTGAAGAGTATCCAAAAAAACTGGCCGCGTTCAACGGCCTGACCCGCGACATGCGTGAGGCGGGAATTGTCATCAAGGCATTGGTGCTTTTGGACAACAAGATTTTTGTTGACCCCGATAGCCTCGAACTTCTGTCACGGCGCTTTGGGCACGAACTTCGCGGCATGCGCTGCAACGCTGAGGGGCGGCTCGCCCGCAACACCGCATCGATCCGGGGCGTCGGCGTTGTCTGGTTCACCCTGGTCAAGGAGCAGGACAAATGAGTCAGTCACTGAACGCCTCAATTGAGGCCTTGCAAGACGCTGTGTGGACGGAGTTGCCAACCATGTCTTGGGCAGACGCCATGAAGCACGTTTCAACTGTGCTTGAGCATGTTCACCGCCCATCTGTGCCTTCCGAACATCTAGCAGCGGCCAGCGCCGCTATCGCTGAAAGCCGGTTTTACGATGCCGGCCGGCATCTTCGCCGGGCGCTGATCGCTCTGGACATTCGTTCTGGCGAACGCGTTGTACGGCAGGCAGAGCTGTTGGACGCCTTCGATCAGGCTCACGGGGTGATGCCGTTCCTGTGGCTGGAGATTGGCTACAACCGGGTCAGCGACTGGGTCGTTACCGTTTACGACAAAGCCGGCGGCGTTGAACGCCTGGCGGTACAGGTCAGCGGTTTGGGCGCTGATGAAACTTGCCGGCGTGCTGCGCAACAGCTCCGCCAACTTCTGGAGAGTAAAACCAATGGCCAACAATGACGCTCTGCAAATCCCGCCCGGTTACCGCGTCGACGCCCTCGGGCGCATGGTGCCCGAGGCCTCTATCAAGCCTACGGATCTGTTGCGCGACAAGGTGGTGACGGATGCCGTTGACCAAGCCTTGGTTATCAGCGCGACGTTGCTCAACTTCAAAGCGCATATTTTCGGCGAGATTGATGCGCTGCTGCAGATCAGCAAAGAGCAGTACGGCGTTGTATCGCGTGGCACAAAGGGCAATTTGACCCTTGTCAGTTTCGACGGGCGCTACAAGCTGATGCGTGCCAACCAGGATCAGATCGAGTTCAACGAACACCTTCAGTCGGCCAAGGCGTTGCTCGATGAATGCGCCCACGAATGGACGGCCAACTCGCACCCCGGCGTCAAAGTGCTGATCAATGACGCATTCCGAGCCGACCGCAACGGCGAACTGCGGACGGCCCGAATCCTGTCGCTCCGGCGGCATGATATTGACGACCCGCGCTGGAAAAAGGCGATGGAGGCTATCGGCGATGCAATTCAGGTTGCGGGTAGTCGGAGCTATGTCCGTTTCTACAAGCGCGTTGGCGATACCGACCGTTATGAAGCCATCTCACTTGATTTGGCGGGGGTGTGACATGTCTCAACAACTACAAGACCTCAAAGCCCAGACGGCGGCGAAACGGTTCACTGAACTGCGTGCCTTGGGCGGTATGGCAAAGCGTAAAGCCTACGCGGCGTTGCAGACAGAGATTGCCGCCTCTTCAGACTTTATTCGCGCCGTAGTCGAACTGTCCGGGACTGCCCCCGATCTGACCGCAGGAGGTTGAACATGGCCTCAACAAGCACAGGAAAACTCAGATCCGGAGTGCTGGAGTTCCAGGCGATCTGCGACCAATGCCAATGGCCTCGCTCCGTAGGAAACCACGTTAAATGCAGCAAGATCCGGCAGCAGATCCACGCAGACCGGAATGAGCGGCAAGGCGGCCCGCGCTCACGGCCCGGAGGTGCCCAGTGAAAAAAGCGCCTACCAACCCAGCCCGGCTGTCTTTGATCAAGCTGATCCACGTTGCCCGGCGCGAATTACGCATGGATGACGACACCTTCCGCCTGATGTTGGCCAGCATGACGGGATTGGACGGCGCGACGTCCTCCGCTGACTTGAGCGTTCCAAAACTGCAACGGGTTTTGGAGCAACTCAAGCAGCGCGGGTTTACGGTTCGTCCAAAGAAAGCACAGCAGCGTCCGAAGGCTGACGACGGCCAGTCGCGGAAGATCCGGTCGTTGTGGCTGACCCTTCACGGCCTCGGTGCGGTGCGCGATCCGTCCGAGGAGGCGCTAGCGAAGTTCGTTCTGAACTTGACTGGCGTTGCAGCGTTGCAATGGCTCAAGGGTTCGCAGGCCAGCCGCGTCATCGAAAGCCTGAAGCAATGGCAGCAACGTATTGAGCCGGCCCCGGCCGCCGTACAGGAGGGTGTATGACAGAGTTCAGAAGCAAAGGCCCGGAACTGCTGACGGATCTCACCGAACACATTGCAGTCGCGCTCGTAGAACTGGTGTCGATGGAGGCAGATGCCGCTCGCCATGTGGCGCAGGAAGTCTCTGACCGCATGGCTGCGCACTGGGGCGGCCAGAACCTGTATTTCCCGATGGGCCTATCGGTCAAGTTGAGCCGTCGTGATCGACAAATCTACGACGAATTCAATGGAACCAACCACAGCGAGCTGGCGCGGAAGTATGCCGTCTCGCTCCAGTGGATCTACAAGATCGTCAAGGCGGTGCGAAAGGATGAGATTGCACGCCGTCAGGTTGATATGTTTGCCTCGCTCACTGACGATTGAGCGGGGCGTCTTCTTATTGCACTGGCTGCAACTGAATTACACAATCCATCCCAACCTGTGCCAGCCTATCCCGGATTGGCCCAGGTTTATCTCACGTTCCCCCTGGTATTTATCTCAGTCCCCAACACAAAGCATGTCGCAAAGCTGGCCTGCCCCTTCTCCCTCGAGGGCATTGGGCAAAGCCAGTGTCTAAGCGCCCGAGCAAGCCTGTACCTCCCACAGACGAATACCCCATTAGGTTCACGGTATTGGATCGAAGTACGCTTCCAATCCGCAGCACTGTGCCCCCTCTGTCGAAAGCAGTGCGTTCAGCAATCGAAGTACCTCATACCCTCCTTGCGCCTCACCCCCTGGTGAGCAAGTGGCTGAAATGCGTTTACGCAGCCAAGCCACATGAAGGCCATCTCGTGACCACGGGCAAAAATGTGCTCGATGCTAAAATATCCGCCGAACTTATTGATCGCTGCGCACTGATCTTCGACACCCTAATAAAAGAGAGTGAGGTGCTCGGCTTCAAGTGGAAGGTCAGGGATGACAAAACGTTGGTAGAGGTCAACGGCGAGAACCTTGGGATCAAACTTGTGGAGCGCTTGAATAAACGTAAGCGTCCAACCAAGACACCTTGACCTAAAGCGTCAACTTGAATGAGCGCCTCGGCAATCCTTTCGATGAGATCCTCATAAGCTAGAGCGAGGAGACGTGGAGGTCTCTTATACGCTCTGGGTGGAAAGCAGAAACCGCAAGAACGATCAAATGCTTCCCCCCTCCATTTGATAATGTTGCTCTAGCGTTCATGGAGGTTCGTCATGCTGAATATCGAGAGAGCCCTGTGGTACATCGAGCTGGAGCTAGGATCCCACCTCGATCTAGGACGTATCGCGCGCCATTGCAATATGTCTCCTTTTGCACTGGCCCGTTTATTTCCGCTGTCGACGGGTTGGCCGGTGATGCGTTACATCCGTGCGCGGCGTTTGAGCCAAGCGGCACTGACCTTGCGTCGAGGTGCACCGGATATCCTGCAAGTAGCGCTGGATGCTGGCTACGGTTCACATGAAGCTTTTACGCGCGCCTTCTGCGATCTGTTTGGGTTCACTCCGAAGCAGGTTCGTGAGCACGAGGATGAACACCTCTCACTGGTGGAGCCTTTACGCATGAAAGAAAGGAAGCTCATAACCCTGTCTGAACCCCGCTTTGAAACTAGATCGGAGTTTTTCATTGCTGGTCTGGGGGATCGTTTTACCTTCGATAGGAACGAAGGGATCGTCAGTTTGTGGCAAGCGTTCGCCCCTTACATAGGGCGAATACCAAGTCAGGTAAACTGCTGGAACTATGGACTATGCTGTAATCCTGAAGAGGATGGTAGTTTTCAGTACATTGCTGGCACAGAGGTGTCCAGCGTCGACAGTCTTCCTCCAGCTTTTAGGTACTTCAAAGTGCCTCAGCAAAACTATGTCGTGTTTCGACACCAGGGCCATATCTCGACAATCCATCAGACATTCTTCACCATTTTCAATCACTGGTTGCCTGAATCTGAATATGAGCTTGCCGACGCTGCTGAATTCGAGCAGTACAGCTCTGATTTCGAACCATCCCGAGGTAAGGGTTACGTGGATGTGTGGATACCGCTTGCAAGAGCCCAAGCATCCTAATTGTTGGATCGAAGCCTGCTATAAATCTATAAATCAGACCACTAGGTATGGAGTCTGCCCAATGAGTTTTAACTGGCACAGTGATCAGCTCACTAGAAATACGAAAGTTTGCAAGAGTTATCGAAATACACAGAACGTTCGCAGATTCATGGTGGAGCACTGCGGCGTGGACTTTAAATTTGACAGGGATTTTATGGCCTGGATACGTAATGACGTGCCTAAAACTCTCGGAGAAGTCGTCGATGAGTGGTTGTACCAACATCGCGATACCAATTGAGCGAGCGGCAAGCATCAGGCCAGCAACTCTTCAAACGGTTGCCTATTTGTGCGGCAACAAATCGCTAATCGCGTTCGCCGGATGAGTCGGCAATCGAGTCAGCACGTCCTTTAAATAAACATGCGGATCATGTCTGTTGAGCCGTGCTGACTGGATCAAACTCATGATCGCCGCCGCCCGTTTTCCGCTTCGTAGCGATCCAGCAAATAACCAGTTCGAGCGTCCAAGTACCCAAGGCCGTATCTGGTATTCGACTTGGTTGTTGGTAAGCGTCCGGCAAAGCCACGGTAAGCACCTAGCGAAGACACCTCCCTGATGCGTCAGGGGCGGTGCCCTTTACGGCTTGTTAAATTATTCGAGGTGGTAATTCAACCAAATATGGTGCGTTCCATCGATGTCAATTGTGATCCCTCCTGACCCTGATATCCCTTTCAAACCATCCGTACCACTGCCTCCAACTATGCAGAAAAACTCATCTGCACGATCAACTCCGGTCGTGGAGGCGGAATGAATGAAGTTAAAGGAACCCTCTACCCCATTCACCGTACCCTTGAAGCTCTCCATCGCGATGTAGCTGCCCCTTCTTGACGCTTGGTCGAACGCCGCAGTAAAGGCTGTTGAAGAAATACCATCGATAGCTCCTGTATAGGACTTTTCCATGGAGCTGATCGACACTGGTAAGCCTGTTGTAATTTCGGGCGTGGGAGTCAGGTCAGTTGGTTTGAAATTCTTGGAGGAAAAAGTGGCTCGCGCTTCCATTCGGATCAGTCCTGTTCCATATGAGTTGAGCGGTCATTCTAATGCAAGAGCACCCTCACGTTGAGAACGTCAGACCGAGACCCAATGCTGTGGCAGCAGTTGGTCGATCTTACTCGCTCGCTGCGTCGGCAGGCGCGTCAGCACATCTTTGAGATACGCATAAGGATCATGCCCATTCATGCGGGCTGA
>Ga0105856_1000116_pt1 | contig 41311 bp, 35 predicted proteins | sample OrgsoiDNA_201060_FD_89681 | JGI IMG/M metagenome (GOLD analysis project Ga0105856, IMG submission 89681) | Permafrost soil microbial communities from the Arctic, to analyse light accelerated degradation of dissolved organic matter (DOM) -... | ecosystem: Environmental > Terrestrial > Soil >...
GGCCACGATCAGCGCCAGCGGATAGTCCGTCAGGAAGAACTTGGAAAACGTCAGCTCATGCTGCAGCCGCTCGCCCACCAGCCGCCGCAGCGATTCGCTGCCCAGTTCGGTCAGCTGGTAGTGCTGGAACAGGCCATACAGCGGCCACGAGGCGAGGAACAGCAGCCAACCCAGGGCCGGCGGCACCCGCCGCAGCGCGGACCAGCGCTGCAGCAGCACGCCCAGCGCCCAGACCGGCACGAGCAACAGGATTTTCGGCCCCAGCAGCACCACGGCCGCGGTCAGCAGCAGGCGCGCGCGGCCGGCGGCGAAGCTGACGACGGCGAACAGCACGTAATACCACATCTCGTAGCACAGCGACCAGTACGGCACATTGGAAAACGACATGATGGAGACGAACCAGACTTCGTTGAGGAAGCCCAGGCTGGTGGCGATGCGCAACCAGGCCAGGCCGTAGGTGGTGGCGCCGCCGACATAGAACTGCGGCGCCATCGCCTGGCCCGCCATGTCGAGCAGCGGCGTCAACAGCACCGCCGGCAGCGCCAGCGAATAAAAGCGCGACAGCCGGCTGGACCAGTAGTCCAGCGGGGTGTTTTCGCGCGTCGCCGTGATGTAGGAAATCACGTAGCCCGACAGCACGAAAAACACGATCACGGCGGCGTGGCCGTGGTCGCTCAGCGCGAGTTTTTCCGTGCTCAGCAGACGCAAATTGGAATGGTAGCGCACCACCAGCAACGACGCCAGCAGGCGCACCAGGTCCAGATAGATCGACAGCTCGCGGTTCATGCGGCACTCCCGCCGGCCGTGGCGGCTGGCTGGCGTGGCAGCAGCGGCAGGCTCAGCCGTAGGCGCCGCACGGCCTGGCGCAGGCGGCCGAAACACTGGTCGAAATAGGCGTCGCTGAGCGTGTACGGGTCGTGCAGGTGCGGCATGACGGGGTCGCACCACAGCCCCAGCAAGGCCACTTCGACGTCGTCGCGCGGACCGAGGCGGCGCCGCAGTTCGCGCGCCTGGCGCACTTCCATGACGACGAACAGGTCGCCGGGCAGCACCTCGAAATCGCTCAGGTCGGTGGCCCGATGGGCCGCCATCTCGTAGCCGTGGCGCCGCGCGGCGCGCAGCGCCGGTTCCGGCGACGCGGCGCCGGTGCTGGTCGACAGGCCGACCGAGACCGCCGCCATGCCCAGCTGGACGGCCACCTGGTGGGCGAAGGCGCTGCGGCAGATATTGCCCAGGCAAACGAAGACCACGCGCCGCACTCGGTGCGGATGGCGCAAGCGGAACGGCGCCAGCCGGCCCACCGCCAGCTCGGCCCGCGCCAGCAGCGCGCGCACCAGCCCGCGCCAGGTGCCGTGGCGGCGCTCGATGGCGGCGCGCGCCGCCCGCCATGGACGCGGCCGGCTCATGCCGCCCTCGCCGTCTGGCGCGCCAGCGCCCAGTTGCCGTAGCGGTCGTAGCACAGCTGGGTGGCGATGCGGCAGGCGCTTTGCCACAGGGCGCCACGCAGCAAGGGATTGGCGGCGGCGGCCAGCGGCTGGCTGGCGGCGGCGGCCAGGCCGCTGGGCAGGTAGCGGTCGCGGTTGCGGTCGAGGAAGCGGCACAGCCGCTGCAAACGGCGCTGGTTGACGGCGTGGCGGCGCAGCACACGATAGTCGAGGCCGGCGCTCTGCACGTATTCGAACGGATGGGTCAGTATCACCACCTGCTCCATGCCGGCCAGGCGCGCCCGCTCCAGCAGCGTGCGGGTTTCCGCGAAGCTGGTGCCGGCGATGGTCAGGGTTTTCAGGTGCGGACGGCGCCAGCGCCAGTCGGCGAAGGTTAGCACCGGGCATTCGAGCACGCCGTGGCGCAGGTGGCGCCCGCCGTACAGCTGATAGGCGCGCTCGCCGCTGTCGTAGATGGCCAGCCCGACGTTGGAGCTGTAGGCGATGCCGGCGCGCGCCAGCGCCCGGTACAGGCTGGCGTCGTGCTGCAGGCTGCCGCTGCGGAACACCCGCGGCGCGGCCAGGTCCCAGTCGGCGAAGCTGGCCTGCCCCTGGCGCAGCAGGGCCAGCGTCTCGTCCTCGGCGCGGCCGATGAAATCGTCCTGGCGCGGCTGGCGCCGCACGCGCTCGCGCCAGTCCGCGTGCTGGAACACCGACCAGCACGGGTGGGCGTGCAGCTGCACCTCGTGGCCATCGGCGGCGATGCGCCGCACCAGCGGCCGCATCGGATCGTCGCGGAAATAGTGGCGCTGCTGGGTCTCGACAAAAAAAGTCGCGGGAATCGCGTGGCGCTGGCAACAGTCGAGCATAAAACCGAGTCCCTCGGAGCGGCCGCCGACCTCGCACTGCACCAGCGGCAGGGCGACCGGCCGCCGCGCCGCGTCGGCGAAGGCGCCGGCGATGCTGAATTCGGTGTCGACCGTCAGGCACACGCGCATCGGCATCATCCCTCCTCGCGCTGCTGGAACCACTGCTCGAGCATCATCAGCACCCAGACCATGGTGCCGTGGTAGCCGGCATGTTCGCGCAGGTGCTGGTTCAGCAACTGGTCAATGAACTCGGCGCGCACGATGTGGCGCCCCTTGAGCGATTGCAGGCTGTCGCCGGCCAGATGCTGCAGCGGCCGGTGCTGCTGCAGCCAGACACCGAATGGCAGGCCGAAACCGTGCTTCTGCTTGCTAATAATCCGTTCCGGCAGAAAATCGCGCAACGCTTCCTTGAAAAAGTAGCGCAGCTGCCGGCCCTTGAGTTTTTGCCGCGGCGTGAGCCGCGTCGAGAAATCCACCATGGCCTCGTTCAGGAAGGGAAACGCGGCCGTCACGCCGGCCAGCTCGCAGGCCTTGGCGACCTTGGGCAAATCGTTGTCGGCCAGCGTCACCTTCAGGTCGAGCGCCAGTATGCGGTTGATCAGGCTGTCCGCCCCGCTCTGGCGATAAGTGTGCTCCAGGCTGCGCAGCGGCGCGCCGCAATCGGCGCCGGCCAGGAAGTCGGCGCTGAACACTTGCTGCGGGCCGTAGCGGCCCAGCAGGTTGTAGGTTTCCAGCCGGGCCGGCATCGGCACGCTGGCCTGCTCGATGTAGCTGCGCGCCTTGCGCACCAGCTTGAGCTGGCCGCCGCCGGGAAAATGGCGCACGGCCGGTTCCAGCAGGGCCGTGCGCAGCAGGCTGGGGACGCGCTGGTAGAGCGCGAACACATGTTGTTTGGCATAGCGCTCGTTGCCGCCGAACAGCTCGTCGCCGCCGTCGCCGCCTATCATGCGTGTGATGCCGTCTGCCCGCGCCTGGCGCGCGCAGTAGTAGGCCGGCACCGCCGAGGCGTTGCCGAAGGGCTGGTCGCAGACCTGCGCCATGCGCGGGATGGCGTCGACGACGTCGTCGGCGGTCACATAGTATTCGTGGTGGGCGGTGCCGAAGTGGCGCGCGGCCAGCCGCGCGTACTCCATCTCGTCGTAGCCGTCGGCGGCGAAGCCGATCGAATACGTCTGCGCCGGTTTGCCGCCGACCTCGCACAGGATACCGGCCAGCGTCGAGCTGTCGGTGCCGCCGCTGAGGAAGGCGCCGACGGCGCCGGGCGCCGCGGCCGCCTGCTGGACGCTGCTGCGCAGCACGCGGCGGAATTCCTCCTTGAGCTCGGCGAACGGCAGCGCGGCCTGCTCCTCGAAGCGGATGCGCCAGTAGGTGTGGACGGTGCTGCGGCCCCGGCGGTAGTGCAGGCAGCTGCCGGGCTCGAGCCGCAGCTGTTGCCGGTAGACGCTGCCCGGCCCCGGTATCATGTGGAAATACACGTAGTTGTACAGGCCCTGGGGATCGATGCCGGCCGGCGTCAGCGGGTGGCGCCGCAGCGCGTCGGCCGAGCTGGCGAAGACCAGCGCCTCGCTGGCCTCCTGGTACAGCAGCGGATAGGTGCCCATGCGGTCGGTCGCCAGCAGGGCCTCGCCGGCGCGCTCGTCGACCACGCACAGGGCGAAGGCGCCGGACAGGGCCGCGCACAGCCGCTGCGCCCCGACCGAGCGCCACAGCGCCGCCCACGCCGGGCCGGGCGCGCCGCCGCCCGGCGCCGGCTGGACGCCGCGCAGCTGCGCCTGGCCCCACAGCATGAACACCAGCCCGTCCTCCCGGTACAGGCGGACGCCGGCGCCGGCCAGCGCGCAGGCGCCGCCCGCATGGTATTCCAGCGGCGCCTGCGGCGGCAGGTCGAAGCGGCCCAGCGGCGCCGCCATCGTCTCGAGCAGGGCGCGATTCTCGGCCGCGCCGCGGCCATGGCCGATCCAGCCGCACAGTCCGCTCATGACGCGTCCCCGCGCCGTGGCAGCGCGCCGACCAGCACCTCGGCCGCGGCCGGATGGCCGAGGAAGGCGCCGGGGCTGGCCGTCAGGCCGTAGGCGCCCGACTGCAGCACGGCCACCAGGTCGCCCGGCTCGGCCTGGGCCAGCTCCATGCGGTCGCCCAGCAGGTCGAGCGGGGTGCACAGCGGACCGACGACGGACGCCGTTTCACGCGTTCCTCCGGCCACCCGGTTGCCGATCAGCACCGGATAATTCTTGCGGATCACCTGGCCGAAATTGCCCGAGGCCGACAGGTGGTGGTGCAGGCCGCCATCCGTGACCAGGAACACCTGGCCGCGCGACACCTTGCGTTCGATCACGCGGCTGACGTAGACGCCGGCCTCGCCCACCAGATAGCGGCCCAGCTCGATCACGATGCGGGCCTGGGGCAGCGACCGCCGCACGTCCGGCAGCAGGCGCGCCAGGTGGGCGCCGACGGCCTCCACGTCGAGCCGCGTCTCGCCGGGGAAATACGGGATGCCGAAACCGCCGCCGATGTTCAGCAGCCGCAGCGGCGCCGGCGCATGGGCGGCCAGCCGCAGCGCCAGCGCGAACGTCTGCTCGTGCGCTTCCTGCAAGGCGGCCGCGCGCAGGTTCTGCGAGCCGCTGAATATGTGCAAGCCGTGCCAGTCCAGCGCCATCCCGGGCAGCCGGTCCAGCAGCGCCGGCACCGCCTCGGCGTCGATGCCGAACTGCCGCGGCCCGCCGCCCATCTTCATGCCGGACGACTTGAGCTCGAAATCGGGATTGACGCGCAAGGCCACCTGCGGCCGCAAGCCGAGGCGGCGGCCGATGGCGTCGATGCGCTCGAGCTCGGCGCCGGATTCGACATTCAGCAGCACGCCGGCGGCGACCGCGCGTGCCAGCTCGCCATCGCTCTTGCCGGGCCCGGCGAAGCTGATGTCGCGCGCCGCCATGCCGCAGTCGAGCGCCACCGCCAGTTCGCCGCCGGAGGCCACGTCCAGGCCGTCGACCAATCCCGCCAGGTGCTGGACCATGGCCGGCATGGGGTTGGCCTTGATCGCGTAATGCAGTTCCACCGCCGGCGGCAGGGCGCGCCGCAGCTCGGCCACGCGCGCCGTGACGGCGGCCCGGTCATAGGCATAAAACGGGGTCCGGCCGACGCGCTCGGCCAGCTGCGGCAGCGCCACCCCGCCGATGTGGAGGCAGTCGTCGATGACCGGGAATTGCAGCAGCGGCGCGTGGCGGGCCGGCGCGTTCATGCCGCCGGTTCCGCGAAGCTGGCCGCGTGCTGTATACTGAGCAGCTTGCGGTCGATCTTGCCGTTCGGGTTGCGCGGCAGGCTGTCGGCCGCGATCACCACTTTATGCGGCTGCATATACGCCGGCAGGTGCGGCCTGCAGGCCGCCAGCAACGCGCCGCCGTCGAGCGCCTGCCCCGGCCGCGCCTGCGCCACCACGACGATGGCCTGGCCCAGCGTCGGATGCGGCACCCCCAGCGCCACCGCCTCGGCGATCGGCGCGTGCGCGTACAGCACGGCTTCGACCTCGCCCGGACTGACGCGGTAGCCGGAGGTCTTGATCATCTCGTCGTTGCGGCTGATGAAATACAGATAGCCCTCCTCGTCGCGGCGCACGGTGTCGCCCGACCACACCGCCATTTCCTGCAGCGTCAGGCCGCCCTGTTCGGAGCGGTAGGGCTTGAAGCGCTCGGCGCTGCGCGCCGCGTCGTTCCAGTAGCCCAGCGAGACCAGCGCGCCACGGTGCACCAGCTCGCCGGCCTCGCCCGGCGCGCAGACGCTGCCGTCGGGCCGCAACACCAGCACCTCGGCGTTCGGGATCGCCTTGCCCATCGAGTCCGGCCGCCGGTCCAGCTGTTCGGGCGGCAGATAGGTCGAACGGAACGCCTCGGTCAGGCCGTACATCAGGAACGGCCGGGCCGCCGGCAGCGCGCGGCGCAGCGCGTCGAGCGTGGCGCGCGGCATGGCGCCGCCCGAATTGGTCAGATAGCGCAAGCTGCAGTCGGCCGGCCAGTCCAGCGCCGACAGCTGCATCCACAGCGGCGGCACGGCCGCCAGGCCGGTGATGCGCTCGGCCACCACGGCGCGCACCACGTCGCGCGCCAGCAGGTGGTTGAGGAGCACCACGGTGGCGCCGCTGCGGAAGGCCGTGGTCAACTGGCTCAGGCCGTAGTCGAAACTGAGGGGCAGGAGCGCCAGGATGCGGTCGCCCGAATGGTTGCCCAAATAGCCGGCGACGCTGGCAGCGCCGGCCATCAGGTTGCGATGCGACAGCACCACGCCCTTGGGCTGGCCGGTACTGCCCGAGGTGTACAGGATGGCGGCCATGTCCGCGTCGATCGCCGCCGACGCCGGGGCCGGCGCGGCCGCGTCGATCGCGCGCTGCCAGTCGCGCACCGGCGGCAGCCCGGCCGGCCAGGCGGGCGCGGCGTCGGCGCCGAGCGCCAGCACGGCGCGCAAATCGGTGCAGTCCGCCAGTGCCGGCGCCAGCGCGCGCAGGCGGTCGGCCGTCGTGACCAGGACGCGCACATTGCAGTCATTGAGGATGTAGGCCACCTGCTCCGGCTTGAGCAGGGGATTGACGGGGACGAAGACGGCGCCGGCGGCGGCCGCGCCGAACAGCGCCGCCACGTGTTCGCAGTTTTTTTCCATGTAGACGGCGACGCGTTCGCCGCGCCGCACACCCTGCGCCAGCAAGGCGCCGGCGGCGTGGCCGACCAGCGCCGCGAGGCCGGCGTAATCGAGACGGCGCCGGCCGTCGACCAGCGCCTCGGCAGTGGGCGTCGCGCCCGCTGCGGCAAAAATGAGATCGTGCACAAGATAACTCATTGGACCCTTACTCAACAGTGTCTCTGCGGACCCGGCGCATCACGGAACACGGCAACGCGGCATCAGTAACTAACATTTTTAGCATTCTAATATGTCAATTGTTTAGAGCGCAATCAATTTTATCCGCCACGCCGGGCCGTTGTTGCATTTTTATATAAACGACAGTGTTTACTCTGTATACTTGTTGATATTTAAATGGTAACTTATCTGCCATGCTGACATATCAATCATTCGACCGCTTACGGACAGTGCCCGCCGGGAAATAGCATGAGCCTCTTCGACATCAATGAAACCAGCAGGCTGGGCGCGGCGGCGCCGGCACTGCGGCGCCCCCCGCCACAGCCGGATGCGGCCACCTTCCCGCCGTCGCCGATCCCGCTGGCGCCGGTGCTCAGCGGCGCCTCCTTCCGCTCCGCCGGCCATGGCCCGGTGTCGTCCATCCTGGACGTCGGCGCGGTGCGCTTTGTCACCAGCGGCCGGGTGGCGATCGCCTTGGCGCTGATCCAGATGCGGCTCGCTCCCGGCGACGAGGTGCTGCTGCCGGCCTACCATTGCGCGTCGATGGTGGAACCGGTGATCTGGTCGGGCGCCGCGCCGGTGTTCTACCGCATCCACGCCGACACCTCGGTCAACCTGGACGACCTGGCCACCAAGCTGACGCCGCGCACGCGGATGCTGATGGCCACCAATTATTTCGGCTTTCCGCAAGACCTGGCGGCGCTGCGCGCCTTCTGCGACGCCCACCGCCTGTGGCTGCTGGAAGACTGCGCGCACTCCTTCCTGGGCCAGTTCCAGGGCCGGCCGCTGGGTTCCTACGGCGACTTCGCCATCGCCAGCAGCATGAAATTCTTCCCGGTCTACGAAGGCGGCTGCCTGGTGTCGGCGCGCCACCCGCTGTCGACGGTCAGGCTGCGGTCGGCCGGCCTGGGCTTCGAGGCCAAGGTCGCCATCAACACTCTGGAGGACGGCAGCCGCTATCATCGCCTAGGCATGCTGCGCCACCTGCTGGCGCTGCCGATGTCGCTGAAAACGGCGCTGTGGCGGCGCCTCAAGGCGCGCAATCCGGCGCGGGCGCAGCCGATGTCGCCCGGCTCCTCTGACGGCGGCTTCAGTTTCGACCCGGCCTGGCTGGACAAGCGCTCGTCGCTGTTTTCGCGCCTGATGCTGAAGTTGGTGTCGCGCCGCCGCATGGGCGCGCTGCGGCGCTGCAACTATTTGCGCCTGCAGGAGGCGCTGGCCGGCCTGCCCGGCTGCCGGCCGCTGTTTGCCGCGCTGCCCGAGCACGTCTATCCCTGGGTCTTCCCGCTGTGGCTGGACGCGCCCCAGCGCGTGTTTCCCGAGTTGAAGCGGGCCGCCGTGCCGGTGCTGCGTTTCGGCGAATTCCTGTGGCCGGGGGTCGATGCCGGCGTCTGCGCCAACAGCGTCGAGCTGTCGCGGCGCGTGCTGCAATTCCCCTGCCACCAGGAGCTGAAGGACGAGGAACTGGGCTGGATGATCGGGCGGATCCGCGCCGCGCTAATGGCCAACGCGCGGAGTCAGCCATGAGCTGGACCGTGCTCCCGGCCGCGCAGTTCGGCCGCCACGCCGCCGCCTGGCAGGCGCTCAACGAGGCCGGACCGGCCTCGCCGCTGCTCGCGCCGCAGTTCGTGCAGCCCTTGCTGACCGAGTTCGGCAAGGGCGGTGAATGGCTGGCGCTGTGGCGCCAGGACGACCAGGTGGTGGCGATGACCATCGTCACCGAGCGGCGTCCCGGCGTGTGGGAAACCTTCCAACCTTCGCAGGCGCCGATCACGCTGTGGCTGGAGCGCCGCGGCGCGATCGCGCCCGGGGCGCTGAGCGGCATGCTGCGCGAGCTGATGCGCTTGCTGCCGGGCCGGCCGCTAATGCTCGGCCTGACGCAGCGCGACCCGGCGCTCAACCCGGCGCCGCCGGACGGCAGTTGCCTGCGCTGCGGCCCCTACCTCGAAACGGCGCGCATCAGCCTGCAGGGCAGCTTCGCCGACTACTGGGGCGGACGCGGCAAGAATCTGCGCAGCAATATGAAAAAGCAGCGCGGCCGGCTGCTCAAGGAGGGCGTCGCGAACCGGCTCGACCTCAGCCGCGCGCCCGAACAGATGGCCGCCGCCGTGGCCGATTTCGGCCGGCTCGAAAGCGCCGGCTGGAAGGCCGAGGGCGGCACCGCTATCCATCCGGACAACGCGCAGGGCCGCTTCTACCGCAGCATGCTCGAAGGCATGGCGCAGCAGGGCGCCGCCGCCGTCTACCGCTACTGGTTCGACGAGCGCCTGGTGGCGATGAAGCTGTGCGTCGAAAGCGCCGACAGCATCGTGATCCTGAAGACCACCTACGACGAAACCCTGGACGGCCACTATACGCCGGCCTTCCTGCTGCTCGAGGAGCTGTGCCAGGCCGTGTATGCGGAGGGCCGCCTGGCGCGGCTCGAATTCTACGGCAAGGTGATGGACTGGCACCGCCGCTGGAGCGACGAGATCCGCACCCTGTACCACGTCAACAGTTACCGCTGGCCGGGCCTGCTGCGCCTGCACCAGATATTGAAGCAACGCGGCTGCCGGCGCCAAGCGGCGGCCGCCGCATCCACCATGGAGTAACACCGCATGTACCTGGAATCCGTCAAATCCATCCTCGGCGAGGTCCTCGGCCTGGGCGGCGCGGGCGCCGCGCTGACCGCCCAATCGGGCCTGATGGGCAGCATCCCCGAACTCGACTCGATGGCTGTGGTACAGCTGATCGGCGCGCTCGAAGAACACTACGGCTTCGCCATCGACGACGACGAACTCAGCGCCAGCACCTTCGCCACCGTCGGGAGTCTGGCCGCGTTCGTCGAACGCAAGCTGGCCGCATGAACGCCGGCGCCGCCGCCCCGCAGCCCTCCGCGCTGCCGTTTTTCCTGGCGGCCGCCGGCGGCCGGCGCTATTGCCTGTACCATCCGGCCGCCGGCGACTGCCACGGCGCGCTGGTCTACGTGCCGCCGTTCGGCGAGGAAATGCACAAGGCGCGCCGCATGGCCGCGCTACAGGCGCGCGCGCTGGCGCGGCAAGGCGTCGCCGTGCTGCAGATCGACCTCTACGGTTGCGGCGACAGCGGCGGCGATTTCAGCGCGGCGCGCTGGGCCATCTGGCGCGACGACGTCGGCCTGGCCTGCGACTGGCTGGCCGAGCGCAGCGGGCACCGGCCCGGCCTGCTGGGCTTGCGCCTGGGCGCCCTGCTGGCGCTCGACTATGCCGCCAGCGCCGCGACGGCGCCGCCACACCTGCTGCTGTGGCAGCCGGTCGCCGACGGCGCCAGCTTCCTGACCCAGTTTTTGCGCCTGCGCACCGCCGGCGCCATGCTGGAGGGAGGCGACGGCGCCGAGCGCAACGGCACCCAGGCGCTGCGGGCCCGCCTGCGCGCCGGCGAGACGCTGGAAATCGGCGGCTACGAACTGGCGCCCGAGCTGGCCGCCGCCATCGACGGACTCAAGCTCGAAACGCTGGCCGGCGCGGCCGCCGCGCCGCACTGCTTCGACATCGGCGCGGCCGGCCGCGCGCCGCCGCCCGTCCTGGCGCGCATCATCCAGGCCTGGCGCGCGCGCGGCCTGCAGCCCACCCTGACGCTGGTCGACGGTCCGCCGTTCTGGGCCAGCCAGGAAATCACCACCTGCCCAGACTTGCTAGAGCCGACGCTGGCCTTGATGAGCATGGCGGCCGATGCAATTTGAAGAGCGCGCACTGGCTTTCAGCTGCCTGTCCGAGCGCCTGTACGGCGTGCTCAGCCTGCCGGAACGGCCGGGGCCGCGCGGCGTCGTGATCGTCGTCGGCGGGCCGCAGTACCGCAGCGGCAGCCACCGTCAATTCACGCTGCTGGCGCGCGCGCTGGCGGCGGCCGGCGTGCCGGTGCTGCGCTTCGATTATCGCGGCATGGGCGATAGCGAAGGCGCACCGCGCGACTTCGCCGACGTCGACGCCGACCTGCGCGCCGCCATCGACCAGTTCGGCGCCGTGGTGCCCGGGCTGCGCGACGTCGTGCTGTGGGGCTTGTGCGACGGCGCCTCGGCGGCGCTGTTCTACGCCGGCCAGGACCGCCGCGTCAGCGGGCTGGTGCTGCTCAACCCCTGGGTGCGCAGCAGCGCCGGCGCCGCCCGCGCCACGCTCAAGCACTACTACCGCGGCCGCCTGTTGCAAGGAACGCTGTGGCGCAAAATCGTCAGCGGCCGCTTCGATTACCGGGCCGCCTGGCGCTCGCTGCGCCAGCTGCTGGCGGCCAGCCGCGGCGCGGCCGACGGCGCCGATCCGGCCGACGCCGACGCGGCGGCGGCCAGCGCCACGCTGGCCACGCGCATGTACGACGGCTGGTGCGGTTTCGCCGGCCCGGTGCTGCTGATCCTGAGCGGCGCCGACCTGACCGCGCGCGAATTCAGCGAGCTGGTGCGCGGTTCGCCGCGCTGGCGGCGCCTGCTCGCCGCGCCGCGCGTGACGCGCCACGAACTGGCCGGCGCCGACCACACCTTCTCGCGCCGCGTCTGGCGCGACGAGGTCGCCGACTGGACCGCCGACTGGATACGCACATGGTAAACCCGCCCCGCCCCAAGCGCGTGCTGATGATCGCCTACCACTATCCGCCGATGCGCGGCAGCAGCGGCATCCAGCGCACCCTGAAATTTTCCCAATACCTGCCGCAACTGGGGTGGCAGCCGCTGGTGCTGTCGGCCCATCCGCGCGCCTACTGCAATCCCGGCAACGACCAGATGGATGAAATTCCGGCCAGCGTGCCGGTGTGCCGCGCCTTCGCGCTCGACACGGCGCGCCACCTGTCGCTGCGCGGCCGCTACGTCGGCGTGATGGCCGTGCCCGATCGCTGGATCTCGTGGCTGCTGGGCGCCGTGCCGGCCGGCCTGCGGCTGGTGTGGCGCCACCGGCCGCAAGTGATCTGGTCGACCTATCCGATCGCCACCGCCCACCTGATCGGCTATGCGCTGCACCGCCTCACCGGCTTGCCGTGGATCGCCGACCTGCGCGACCCGATGACCGACGTCGGCTATCCGGAGCACGCGCTGACGCGGCGCGTCTACCTGTGGATCGAGCGCAAAACCATCGAGCACTGCACGCGCGCCGTGTGCACCACGGCCGGCGCGATCCGCACTTACCACGCGCGCTTCCCGCTGGTGCCGCCTGAACGTTTCCACCTGATCGAAAACGGCTACGACGAAGAAAACTTCAGCCGCGCCGGCGCCGGCGGCCTGGGCGCCGCCGCGCCGCAGTGCGCGGCCGGCCGGCCGTTGCGGCTGGTGCACAGCGGCGTGATCTACCCGTCCGAACGCGACCCCGTGCCGCTGCTGGCGGCCTTGGCCGAACTGCGCCGGCTGGGCCTGGCCTCGGCCGCCACCGTGCAGCTGGTGCTGCGCGCCACCGGCCACGACGACTTCCTGGCCGGCCTGATCGCCGCCCACGGCGTGCAGGACATGGTCACGCTGGCGCCGCACGTGCCGTATCAGGTCGCGCTGGCCGAAATGCTGGACGCCGACGGCCTGCTGGTGCTGCAGGCCGCCAACTGCAACCACCAGGTGCCGGCCAAGTTGTACGAGTACCTGCGCGCCGGCCGCCCCATCCTGGCGCTGACCGACAGCGCCGGCGACACCGCCGCCACCCTGCGCGCCGCCGGGATCGATACGATAGCCCCGCTGAACTCGATGACGGGTATCATGGCGGGACTACAAGATTTTTTACGCCTGGTGGCGGCCGGCACCGCGCCGCTGGCCTCGGCCGCTGCGGTGGCGGCCCATTCGCGCCAGGCGCGCAGCGCGGCGCTGGCCGCCTTGCTCGACGAAGTCGTGCGGGACGCCCGCCACACGGAAGGAAGCGACCGATCATGAGTACTCTCGCCCGCATGGCCCTGGCCACCCTGCTCTGCCTGCCGGCCCTGAGCGTCCACGCCGCACCGAAGGCGTATTGCGGCCAGATCGCCAACTCCATCGGCCCCTTCGACTATCGCGATCCGGCCAACGCGAGCATGCTGCAGATGGTCGAGCCCTATCACTTCACGGACGAGGTCGAACAAGGCATCAAGGGCAACACCGGCCCCATAGGCGGCGACATCGATTACACGCTGCGCGCCTTCCCCAACCACCCGCGGGCGTTGGCGGCGATGGCCCGCATCGCCATCCGCGACAAGGTGGTGCTGGTGTCCGGCGCCAAATATCCGGTCGAATGCTATTTCGTGCGCGCCATGGAGTTCCAGCCCGACGACGGGTCCGTACGGGCCGCCTACGCCAACTATCTGCAGGCCCGCGGCAAGTCCGACGCCGCGCTGGCCATGCTGCGCGACGCCGCCGCCCTGGCGCCCGACGATGCGACCATCAATTACAACTACGGCCTGCTACTGTACAAGACCGGCCAGTATGAACAAGCCAACCTCTACGCACAGCTGGCCTACGCCCACGGCTTCCCCCTGCCCGGCCTGAAACAATTGCTCGAGCATGCAGGCAAATGGCGCGAAGCGACTCCATGACGGGCACCGGCGGCGGCATGCTGCCCGGCCGTCTGGCCGCCGGCGCGCTGGCGGCGCTGCTGGCGGCGGCGCTGTGGGTCTATCCGCTGGGCCGGCCGTACGCGGCGGCCGCGCTGCTGATCTATGGCGCCGTGCTGTGGCGCTGGCCGGCCTCCTGGCTGCTGCTGGTGCCGGCCGTGTTGCCGTGGCTGGACCTGGCGCCGTGGAGCGGCTGGTTCTACCTGGAGGAAATCGACCTGGTGCTGCTCGCCACAGCGGTGGTCGGCTACTGGCGTTTGGGCGGCCAGGCGCCGGTGGCTTCGCTGCCGCCGCTGGCGCTCGTCCTGCTGGGCCTGGTCGGCGCGGCCAGCGCGGCGGCGACCGTGCTCGGCCTGCTGCCCGTGCCGCCGCTGGATCTCAACGCCTTCGCCAGCTACAACAGCCATTTCAACAGTCTGCGCATCGCCAAAGGCTGGCTGTGGCTGTTGCTGCTGCTGCCGCTGCTGCGGCGCGGCGCCGGTCCCGAGCTGGCCAATATCGAACGTCTGTTCGTGCCGGGCATGCTGCTGGGCCTGCTGTTCACGGCGCTGGCCGTCGTGTGGGAACGCATGTTGTTTCCGGGGCTGCTCAACTTCTCCAGCGAATACCGGCCGACCGCGCCGTTCTCCGCCATGCATACCGGCGGCGCCGCGCTGGACGCCTACCTGGCGATGAGTTTCCCCTTCGTCGCCTGGTGGCTGGTGGCGCCGCGCTCGCGCCGCCAGCTGGCCGCCGCCGCCGGGCTGCTGTTGCTGGGTCTGTTCACCGGCTTCGCCACCTTCTCGCGTGACGTGTTCCTCGCCTATGCCGCCTCCGGCGCGCTGGTGGCGCTGCTGGTCGGCGGCCCGCAGCTGCGTCGCGGCCACTGGCGGCTGGCGCCCGTCGCCGCCGTGGCGCTGCTGCTGGCGGCGCTGACCGTGGTGCTGATCGCCGTGTTCGCCAGCGGCGGCTACCGCACGCTGGGCGCCATCCTGGTGCTGCTGGGCGCGGCGCTTCTGCTGGGCGGGGTCGAACGGCGCGTGCGGCACCCGGCGCCGGCCGGCGCCGCCGCGCTGCTGCTGATGCTTGCCGACCTCGGCCTGTACGCGCTGCTGCGCGACGCCGCCCTGCCGGGCTGGGCCAAAGGTCCCTACCTGGCTTTCTTGCTGACGGCGGCCGGCGGCGCGCTGGCGCTGTGCCTGGCGCTGCGCGGGCCGGCGCGCTGGCGGCCGACGGCGCTGGCGCTGGCCATGGCCGCCTTCCCGGCGCTGGCGCTGTGCAGCGCCCTGATCGCCCTGCACTGGGGTGGCGCGGCGGCGCTCGGCGCGGCCGCCATCGGCATCGCCATCGCGCTGGCGATGCCGCTCGTCAGCCGCCTGCGGCGGCGGCCGCTGTGGCGCCTCGGGCGCGCCACCCTGACCCTGGCGCTGTGCTACGCGGCCGTGACGGCGATCGCCATCCCGATCACCGGCAGTTCCTACATGGGTGAACGCTTGAGCACCGTCGCCGGCGACTGGTCGCTACGCACGCGGCACTGGCGCGAAGCGCTGGCCATGATGACGCCGGACGTGTCGACCAGCCTGTTCGGCATGGGCCTGGGCCGCTATCCCGACACCTATTTCTGGCACAGCGACAGCGGCGAGATGCCGGGCAGCTTCCGGTATGTGAGCGAGCCCGGCAACGTCTACCTGCGCCTGCTCGCCCCCCACCACGCGCTGGGCTTCGGCGAGGTGCTGCGCAACCTGCAGAATGTGGCGCTGGAACCGCAGCGGCGCTACCGCCTGACGCTGGACGTGCGGCGCGAGTCGCCGTCGGCGCAGCTCTGGCTGGGCATCTGCCAGCGTTGGCTGTTGTATCCGGAAAACTGCCGGGATCCGCGGCTGCAACTGGCGCCGGCCGACGGCGCCTGGCACCACTACAGCGCCGACATCGACAGCGGCGAGCTGGGCCGGCGCGACGGCCTGCTGCGCGCGCCGACCCAGCTCGAACTGTCCAGCAGCGGCGACAACACGCAACTCGACGTCGACAACGTCAGCCTGCGCGACCTGGGCAGCGGCGTGGAATTGGTGCGCAACGGCAGCTTCTCGGATGGCCAGGACGGCTGGTTCTTCAGCAGCGACCGCGACCACCTTCCCTGGCACATCAAGAATTTCTACGTCAACAGCTATTTCGAGCAGGGCTGGGCCGGCAGCGTGGCGCTGGGCCTGCTGTTACTGTACACGGTGGGCCAGCTGGCCGGGCGCGCCTGGCTCGGCCAGACCGGCCCCGCCGTCTGCCTTGCGGCGCTGACCGGCGCGCTGGTGGTGGGCATGTTCGACAGCTTGTTCGACGTGCCCAAGCTAACGCTGCTGTTCTTCCTGCTGATCGTGGTGGCGCTGTTGCGGCCGACGGCGCCCGCCGCTCCGCCCCGCCATGGCCAACGGCGCCGGCGCGCCGCCGGGACCCCGGAGCGGACCCGGCCGCCCGCTTAGGCCGACTTCGCCGACTTGGCCGATTCGGCCGCCTGGGCCGCTCAGGCCTGCAGGACGTGGCGGCTCATCAGATCGTACAGCGTGGGCCGGCTCACCCCCAGCAGTTCGGCGGCGCGCGCGATGTTGCCGTCGCAGCGCGACAGGCCCTTGACGATGGCCTCGCGTTCGGCCTGGTCGCGCACTTGCCGCAGATTCAGCGGGAACTCCGGCCCCGCCGCGGCACACAGGCCGAGGTCGTCGGCACTGATGTGCGGGCCGTCGGCCATGATGACGGCCCGCTTGACGCAGTTTTCTATTTCGCGCACATTGCCCGGCCAGCCGTGGGTCTCGATCGCGGCCAGCGCCTCCGGGCCGAAATGCAGGCCGGCGCGCCCCTCCCTGGTGCAGAACAGGTGCTTGAAATGGTGGGCCAGCAGCACGGCGTCGCCGTGGCGCGCGCGCAGCGGCGGGATCACCACGACGATTTCCGACAAGCGGTAATACAAGTCTTCGCGGAAGCGGCCGGCCGCGATCAGCTGCTTCAAGTCCTGATGCGTGGCGCAGACGATGCGCACGTCGACGGCGATTTCCTCGTGTCCGCCGATGCGCTCGATCACGCGCTCCTGCAGGAAGCGCAGCAGCTTGGCCTGCAAGGCCATCGGCAGATCGCCGACCTCGTCGAGGAAGAAGGTGCCGCCGTGCGCCAGCTCGACCTTGCCCTTGGTTTGCTTGGCGGCGCCGGTGTAGGCGCCCTTCTCGTAGCCGAACAGTTCGCTTTCCAGCAGGTTTTCCGGGATCGCCGCGCAGTTGATCGCCATGAAGCGCTGGCCGGCGCGCGGACTCAGCTGGTGCACCGCGCGCGCCAGCACCTCCTTGCCGGTGCCGCTTTCGCCCAGCAGCATGACCGAGGCCGACGTCGGGGCCACCTTCTCGATGTTGCGGCACACCTTGTGCATGCCGGGGTCGCGGCTGATGACGGCGGCCATCGGCGCGTCGGGCTGGCCTTGCTGCATGCGGCGGTTTTCCAATTGCAGCGCATGCAGGTAATAGGCGCGCTGCAACACCAAGGCCAACATTTCCGGATCGGCCGGCTTCTGGTGGAAATCGTAGGCGCCCATGCCGATCGCGCGCACCGCGTGCGCATGGTCCTGGTTCCCGGTCAGCACGATCACCTTGGTGTCGGGCGCCAGTGCCAGAATGTCGCGCAGCGTGGCCAGCCCTTCCGTGGCGCCGTCGGGATCGGGCGGCAGGCCCAGGTCCATGGTCACCACGGCCGGCTCGTGGCGGCGGATCTGCGCCAGCGCGCTGTCGCGGTTGCCGGCCAGCAGCACCTCGTAGGCGTCAAAACTCCAGCGCAACTGCTTTTGCAGGCCGAGGTCGTCCTCGATGACCAGCAGCTTGGCCTTGTTCACACCGCTCTCCGTATTCATATGACTCCTTGGCCTCAAACCGTTTTCTCGATGGTGCGTTCATCAAACTTTCAATAACTCTCGCCCGGCGGCTGTCTGCCTAGCCGATGCGCATGCCGCTGGCCAGCAATTCCTTCCACGCCGCCACCTTGAATGGGCGTCTGGCCAGCCACTGCAGCGCGCAGCGCAGGGCGCTGCCGTAGCGTTGGCGGCCACGGTAGAAATAGCAGTGATCCTGCAGCACCAGGTCCATGCGGCCGATCAGCAGCGCCCTGTGGGCGCGCCATCCCGGCGCCCGCAGCAGCATGTCCAGCATCGCGTCCTCGTGAAGGAAACGCGGGGCGTCGCCATGCGTCAGGCTGGCCCCGTGGATGCGGTAGTAGGCGATCTCCGTCGGCAGCATCCACAGGTCGGTGTCCAGGGCGCAGCGCAACCACAGGTGGTAATCCTCGGCGCGCTGCAGGCGCTCGTCGAACATGCCCTTGACCACGATCAGAGTGCGGCGTATCAACGCTGTCGTCGGGATCACCAGGCATTCCTCGGCCAGCGCCGCGACCGGGCGCGCCATGCGGCGCGCCGGCGCGACGGCGGCCCCGCCGGCCTGCGCCAGCAGCTGCGTCAGCGGAGCGAAACCGGCCGGCGCGCCGGCCGGCCGCAACAGGCGGATGCGGCCGCCGATCCAGTCGGCGTCCGGATGCTCGGCCTGCACCTGCCAGCGCAGCGCCAGCGCCTGCGGGAACCAGATGTCGTCGGCGTCGAGAAAGGCGATCCAGGCGCCGCGCGCGGCCTCGATACCGCTGTTGCGGGCGCCGGCCGCGCCCTTGCCGCGGCGGTTGCGCAGGACGCGCACGTGAGGATAGTCGACGATCTCGGAGAGAATCGCCAACGTGGCGGGGTCGCTGCTGTGGTCGTCGATGACGATCAGCTCCCAGGTGGGCAAGGGCGTCTCCAGCGGACGCTGCAGCAGCACCGACTGCACCGCTTCGCGCAGATAGGCGCCGGTGTTGAACACGGGCATGATGACGGATACAACAGGCTGGTCCATGGCACGTCCTTGTGCGGTGTGTAAACCATCTTTCTAGCGGCAATTTTGTACCAAAAGGTCGCACGTCGAGCTTGACGCGGCTCAGCGCTTCCGCGAGAATCACAATCATAACTTATTGGCAATCAAGTGACACAACTGTAAATAATTTTATTCTCACAATCAGCGGCGCGCCGCCGGCGCCGCCACCGGAGATTCTCTTGAGCCGTCCGCTTGCCGCACCTGTCATCCCGCAGGCCCGTCGATGACCGCGATTAACCAGCGCATGGGCGTCGGCATCATCTGGATGATCACCGCCCGCCTGACCGACCGTGCCATCGGCATGGTCAGCACCTTGCTGCTGGCGCGCATGCTGGTGCCCAGCGACTTCGGCCTGGTCGCCATGGCGACGGCGATCGGCGGCATGCTCGACGTGTTCGGCGCCTTCAGCTTCGACCTGGCCCTGATCCAGAAACGCGACGCCGACCGCAGCCACTACGACACGGTGTGGACCCTCAACGTCATCTTCAGCGTGTTCTGCGGCGTCGCCATGCTGGCGCTGGCGCTGCCGGCGGCGCGCTTTTACCACGAGCCGAGGCTGAGCGCCGTCATGTGCGTGCTGGCGCTGATCTATGGCATGAACGCCCTCAACAATGTCGGCGTCGTCAATTTCCGCAAGGAGCTGCAATTCCGCCAGGAGTTCATCTTCATCTTCGCTCGCCGCGTCGTCACCTTCGCTATCACCATCGGCTCGGCCGTGATGCTGCACTCGTACTGGGCCTTGCTGATGGGCATGTGCGTGGGCCGGGCCGTGAGCGTCTGGATGAGTTACCACATGAACGCCTATCGGCCGCGGCTGTCGCTGGCGGCGTGGCGCGAACTGTTCCATTTTTCCAAATGGATGCTGCTCAACAACGGCCTCGGCTTCCTGCGCCACGACGGCTGCACCTTCTTCATCGGCCGCAGCTTCGGTGCCGCCGGCCTCGGCGTGTATTCCGTGTCGTATGAGATTTCCAACCTGCCCTCGACCGAGCTGGTGGCGCCGATCAACCGCGTCACCTTCTCCGGCTTTTCGCAAATGGCCGACGCGCAGCTGATCGCGGCCTCCTACTTCCGCCTGATGGGCATCATCACCCTGTTGATCCTGCCGGTCGGCATCGGCATCGCCGCCGTCTCGGAGCCGCTGGTGCGCGCCATGCTGGGCGAGCGTTGGCTCGACGGCGTGCCACTGATCGCCATCCTGGCCATCAGCGGCGCCATCAACGCGACCCAGACCAACAACTCCTCGGTCTGGCTGGCGCTGGGCCGGCCGCACGAGGTGGCCATCGTCCAGACCTGCTACCTGGCGATCCTGTTCCCGGCCCTGTATTTTTTCATGGGCCACTACGGCGTGGTCGGGGCCGGCTATGCCTACCTGACGGCGCAGCTGGTCGATGTCGTCCTGGAAATGAGCGCCACCAAGCGGCTGTTGCATTTCGCCTGGTCGGAGGTGGCGCGCACGGTCTGGCGGCCCATCGTCGGGGTCGCCGTAATGTATCTCGCCGTCGGCCGCTTCGACCCGCTCGTCGCCGCCCTGGCGCCGCTGGCGCGCCTGCTGCTCGACTCCGGCGCCGGCGCGCTGGCCTACGTGGCCACGGTGGTGTCGCTGTGGTGGCTCAGCGCCCGGCCTAACAGCGCCGAACGCTTCTGCCTGCAGCGCCTGAAGATGCTGCCGGCCTGATGCCATGACGACGCCAGATCCCACCTCCCCCCGGCTGGTCACCGTGATCGTGCCGACCACGGCCCAGCTGTCGCGCCGCATGGAAATCATGCGCTGCGTGCAATCGATACGCGACTCTTCGCGGCTCCCGGTCCAGATCATCACCGTCGTCAACGGCCAGCGCAGCGACCCCGGCATCTGCGCATGGCTGCGGGCCCAGCCCGATGTTTACTACGCCTACGTCGAGATGCCGTCGGCGCCCAACGCCGTGCTGGAAGGCCGCAAGCTGGTCGCCACGCCCTATTTCTCCACCGTCGACGACGACGACGAATACCTGCCCGGCGCCACCGACCTGAAACTGGCCGCGCTGACGGCCGCGCCGCAGGCCGATCTGGTCGTCACCAATGCCTATCGCAACTTCAACCACCAGGACGAGCTGCTATACTCGCACCTCGCGGCGGTCCCGGCACAACCCCTGGCGAGCCTGTTCCTGGCCAACTGGCTGCACAACGGCAACGCTCTGTTCCGCTCCGCCACCATCGGCGTCAACTATTTCACCGACTACCGGCCCTATGCCGAGTGGACCTGGCTGGCGTTCAAGCTGGGCATGGACCACAAGCGCGTGCTGACCCTGGAGCAGCCGACCTTCCGCGTCCATTGCACGCCCGGTTCGCTGTCGCAATCGGACGCGTATTTCGACTACTACCTGCCGCTGTACGAGAGCATGCTGGCGGCCCGGCCGCCGCCGGCCATCGCCCGCCTGGTCAGGCGCCGCATCGGCGCGGCCCAGCACCATCATTCTGTGCGCGCGCTGGAAGGGGGACGCTGGCGCGAAGCGCTGGGCTGGCACTGGCGCAGCCTGTTGCTGCCCGGCGGCCTGCAGTACCTGAGCTATACCCGCCACTTGCTGCGCTACCGTATCCGCGGCAAGCCATGACGGCCCGGCCGTGGCCGGATCCGTGATCATGCCTGTGGTGCCTTTATCGGGGAAACAATGCAGATGAACGACAAGCTGGGCCCGACCGTCCTGGTCGACCATTACCGCCAGGCCGCCGGCGCCGCGTCCTCGACCACGTCCTACCGCGGCCTGCCTATCCACGCGCTGCCGGGATTGCACGAGTTCGCGTTCGAACAGCTGCGCCGCCATTGCGCGGCCGGCGCCAGCGTGCTGGAGCTGGCGGCCGGCAGCGGCGCCATGAGCCAGCGCCTGGCCGATGCCGGCTACGCCGTCACCGCCACCGACTATGTGCCGGAGAATTTCCGCCTGCACGCCAGCATCCCCTTCTTTATGAGCGATTTGAACCAGGACTTCGCCGACGGCCGCGAGGACAGCCTAGATGTCGTGTGCGCGCTGGAAATCATCGAACACCTGGAAAATCCGCGCCACTTCGCGCGCCAATGCTCGCGCCTGCTCAAGAAGGGCGGCAAGATCGTGCTGTCGACGCCGAACGTCGATTCGGCGGCGTCGGTGGTGCGCCTGATGCGCGACGGCTGCTTCCAGTGGTTCGCCGAGCCCGATTACGCCCGCGACGGCCACATCACGCCGCTGACCCAGTGGCAGATCGATAAATCCTTCTCCGAGGCCGGCCTGCGCTTTCTCTGGCGCGGCTCCTTCGGCGATCCGTTCGGCCTGCTGCAAGGGTCGCCGCGGCTGCGGCTGCTCGGCAAGCTGGTACACCGACTGATGCCCCGCGACGAAAGCCTGAAGCAGCAAATCTTCGTGGCGGTGCTGCAAAAACCGCTGGACTGAGCCGGGAGAGCGCCATGGCAACCAGTATTTCCGTGGTCATCCCCGCGTACAACGCGGCGGCCTTCATCGTCGATGCCCTCGACAGCATCGCGCGCCAGAGCCGGCCGCCGGACGAGGTGCTGGTCATCAACGACGGTTCGCACGACCAGACCCACCAGGTCATCGCCGACTGGATCGCGCGCTGCCGCCCCGGCTATCCGGTGCGCCTGCACGACCAGAGCAACCGCGGCCTGCCCGCCACCCGCAACTTCGGCATCCGCCAGGCCAGCGGCGAGTGGATCGCCCTGCTCGACGCGGACGACGTGTGGGAGCCCGACCACCTGGAGCGGCTGCTGGAAGCTGTGGCGCCGGCGCCGGCCGCGCTGGCCGCCTATGGCGCCGGCCGGCTGCTGGTAAACGGCGTGGTCGAGCCGCATCTGTACGACGAGTTCTGGGACCATCCCTCGCGCCAGTTCGGGCGCCCGATCGCCGGCTCGTCCTGCCTGGAGCTGGACCGCAGCATATTCCCGCGCCTGGTGCACGGCAATTTCATCAAGCCGTCCAGTTTAATGCTGTCCCGCGCCGCCACCATCGAGATCGGCCTGTTCGACGAGGATTTGCGCACCGGCGAAGACCGTGAGTTCCTGGTGCGCCTGATTTTCAAGGGCAATTTCGTCTACAACCCGGCGCCCATCACACAATACCGCTGGCACGACGATAATATTTCCGCCGCCAAGAACACCAGGCGGAATATGGAAAACAATTTGCGGGTGCTCGACAAGATCATCCGCAACCGCGCTCTGGGCCTGACCGCGGCGCAGCGGCAAGCCTGCCGCCGGGAGCGGCGCGCGGCCACCCACGGCTATCTGTATGTGAGTTCGCTGGCCGGCTGGCACGCCTACCGCGGCGGCCTGGGCGTCGTGCGCCGGCTGTTCGGCCTGGGCCCCATGCTGCGCGCCCTGCATCCCAAACACCTGGCCCACTGCCTTGTGGGCTGAGCCGGCGGGGCACGCGGCAAAAACCAGAAAGTTATTGACTTTATAATGCAGTATTGTTAACCTTCTGTCTAGCGCATCCTGTTTCCGCCGTGCAGTACCCCCTTCAAGCGAGGCCGTTTAATATGCAGCCCACTACGTTTATCTACTGGATCACCGGCCTGTCCGGCGCCGGAAAAACAACGCTATGCCGCGCGCTGGTTAGCCATTTGCGCGCGCGGCAGCGCGCCGTGGTCATGCTCGACGGCGACGAGTTGCGCGCCATTATGGGGGCCGAGGATGTGCATACGGCGGAGCAGCGCCGCCACCTCGCCCGGTGTTACGCCCGCCTGTGCCGCGCCATCGCCTCGCAGGGCGTCGATGTGGCGATCGCGACGATTTCCCTGTTCCGCGAAGTGCACCAATGGAACCGCGCCAATCTGCCCGGCTATGTGGAAATCTATCTGCGGGTGCCCAAGGAGGAGTTGCTGCGCCGCGATCCCAAGAATATCTATCAGCGCGCCGCGCGCGAGGAACTGTGGCATGTGGCGGGCTTCGACGTGGCGGTCGATGAACCGGAAGCACCCGACGTACGGGTCGACTGGCTGCCTGGCATGACCGAGGCCGACACGCTGGCGCAGGTCATTGAACAACTCGATTTATCACTCTAAGAACGGAGCACGCGATGAAGCACGGCGATTTCACCGGTCTGGCCGCAGACTACTCGGATTATCGGGCCGACTATGCCCCTGTGGTGCTGCGCACCATCCTGGGCGCGGTCGGCCAGCCGCCCGACACCATAGCCGCCGTTGACGTCGGTGCCGGCACTGGTATCTGGACCCGCATGCTGGCCGACGCCGGCCTGCGCTCGGTCACGGCGATCGAGCCAAATGCCGATATGCGTGGGCGCGGCCAGGATCATGCGGCGCGGCGGCTGATCGCGTGGCGGAACGGCAGCGGCGAACAGACCGGCTTGGCGGCGCATTGCGCCGACCTGCTGACCATGGCCTCGTCCTTTCACTGGGTCGATTTCGACCTCGGCACGGCCGAATTCAGCCGCGTGCTGCGTCCCGGCGGAACCTTCGCTGCCCTGTGGAATCCGCGCTACATCGCAGACAATCCCTTGCTGCTGGAAATCGAATCCCATCTGTCCACCTTGAAAGGCGCCGCCATCAAACGCGTCTCGTCGGGGCGTTCCGAATTCACCGATACGCTGAGCCAGCGCCTGGCCAGCTGCGGGCGCTTCAGTGAAGTCGCCTATATCGAATCGACCCACACCGTCCCCTTCACGCAAGAGCGTTACCTGGGCGCGTGGCGCTCGGTCAACGACCTGCGGGTGCAGCTGGGAGCGGATAAGTTTGCGCAATTCATGGACTGGATCGCACGCCGTATCGAAGGCATCGACGTGATCGAGGCCCGCTACCTGACCCGCGCTTGGGTCGCGCGCACTCCGGCGTAATGGCCGTGGGTACCGGCTCCGCCATCCTCTCAACCAAGGCGCGCACCCTGGCCTCGCTCGGCGCGGCGCTGCATCACGCCCGCATCCCGGCGCTGGAGTATTTCACCGTCGGCGAGTGGCTGGCCGACGCCGATGCCGTGCTGGCCCGCCTGGCGGACCAGTTCGGCGAAACAGCCGCGTTGGCGGTGCGCTCGAGCGCGCATAACGAGGATATGGCGACCGCTTCGATGGCCGGCCATTACACCTCGGTGCTGCAGGTCTGCGGCCGAACCGCCCTGCGCGCGGCCATCGGCGCGGTGCTAGCCTCCTACGGCGTTGGCATCGAGGCGCGGGACGAGGTTCTGGTGCAAGCGATGCTGACGCAGGTGGCGCTGTCCGGCGTGGCGTTCAGCCACGACCCCGCCACAGGCGCGCCGTATCGGGTCGTCAATTACGCCCTGGGCGCCAACACCGCCGCCGTCACCGGCGGACTGGGCACCACCCGCACCTTCGTAGCGGCCGTCGGCGCGCGCCAGGTGCCGCCGAACATGGCAAAGATACTGGCGCTGCTCGACGAACTGCACATCGTATTCCGCGCGCGGCCGCTGGACATCGAATTCGCGCTGGCCGGGCCGCAGGAGGACCTGTACCTGCTGCAGGTGCGGCCGCTGCTGATGCAGCAGAGCGTGGCCGAAGCGCCACACCACGAGCAGTTGCAGCGCGTGGCCGACAAGATCCGCGCCGCGCAGCAGCCCCACCCCTTCCTGCGCGGCCGCTCCACCGTGTTTGGGGTCATGCCGGACTGGAATCCGGCCGAAATTATCGGAATCCGTCCGCGGCCGTTGGCGCTGTCGCTGTACCGCGAACTGGTGACCGACGCCATTTGGGCCTACCAGCGCAACAACTACGGCTACCGCAATTTGCGCAGTTTCCCCTTGCTGGTTAATTTTTCCGGCCAACCGTATATCGATGTGCGGCTGTCCTTCAATTCCTTCGTGCCCAAGGACGTGAAAGACGGCCTGGCTGACCGCCTGGTGGACTATTATATGGAGCGCCTGGTCGCGGCGCCCACCCTGCACGACAAGATCGAATTTGAAATCGTCCTGTCATGCTACACGCTCGACCTGTCCGACCGCCTGCAGGTGCTGGCTGCGGCCGGCTTCAGCGAGGACGAGCGGACCCAGCTGAGCGACAGCCTGCGCCTGCTGACCAACCGCATCATCGGCCAGGACAACGGCCTGTGGCGCGACGACGCCGCCAAGCTCAACAAGCTGATCGCGCGCCGCGAGGAAGTCCTCGCCTCCGGCCTCGATCCGGTCTCGCGCATATACTGGCTGCTGGAGGACTGCAAGCGCTACGGCACCCTGCCCTTCGCCGGACTGGCCCGCGCCGGCTTCATCGCGGTGCAGATGCTCAAGTCGCTGGTCGCCGTCGGTGTCTTCAGCGAGCACGATTATGACAGCTTCATGGGCGGACTGAATACCGTCAGCAGCCAGCTGGCGCGCGACCTCGGCGGCATGGAGCGCGCCAGTTTCCTGTCGCGCTACGGCCATTTGCGTCCCGGCACCTACGACATCCTGTCGCCGCGCTACGACGAGGCGCCGGAAAAATACTTCGGCGGCAAGCAAAAGCGCGGCAGGAAGGCGCCGCCCGCGCGCGCGCCGTTCCGCCTGAGCCTGGCACAGATGCGCACCATCGCGGCCCTGTTGAAACAGCACGGCCTGTCGTCCGACGTGGTCGGCCTGTTCGACTTCCTGCAGGCTGGCATCGAATTGCGCGAATACGCCAAGTTTGTTTTTTCGCACAACCTGTCCGACGCCCTGTCGCTGTTCCGCGTCTGGGGCGAAAGCCAGGGCTTCAGCGAGGAGGAGCTGTCCTACGCCAATATCTCCTGCATCCGCGAACTGTATGCCGGCTCCGACGCGCCGAAAATCGTGCTGGCGCAATCGATCGCCGAAGGCCAGGCGCGCCATCAGGAAACCCGGCAGCTGTGGCTGCCCCCGCTGATCACCCGGCCCGAGGATGTCTGGTCGTTCCTGGTGCCGGAGTGCGAACCTAATTTCATCACCCAGACCAGCGTGACGGCCGCCGTCGTCGGGCCACAACAGCGCGACCGCCTGGCGGGCGCCATCGTCTGCATCCCGAGTGCCGATCCCGGCTTCGACTGGCTGTTTTCCAACCGCATTGCCGGCCTGGTCACCGCCTACGGCGGCGTCAACAGCCATATGGCGATCCGCGCCAACGAGCTGGGGCTAGCCGCCGTGATCGGCGCGGGCGAGGCGCTGTTTACGCAGTGGTCGCGGGCGCGGCGTTTGCATATCGATTGCGCCGGGCGCCGCGTCGAAGTACTGGCATGAAAGTCGTCGCCGTCAGCCAGCGGGTCGAACTGCTACCGGAGCGCAATGAGCGGCGCGACGCCCTGGATCAGCGGCTGTGCGCATGGCTGATCGGCGCCGGCTACCTGCCCGTCGCCGTGCCGAACGCCTATCTGGCGGCGGACAGCGCGGGCGCGCCGGCGCTGCAGGCCTGGCTCGAGCGCGTGCGGCCCGACGCCGTCCTGCTCTCCGGCGGCAACGGCATCGGCGAAGCGCGCGAGCGCGACCGCACCGGGCTCCATTTGCTGGCGTACGCGCAAGAACGGTCTCTGCCGGTGCTCGGCATCTGCCACGGCATGCAATTGATCGGCGCCTGGGCCGGCGCCATGCTCACGCCGGTGACAGGACACGTGGCGACACGCCACGCGCTGCGCGGCGGGCCGAACGCCGATGTCAACAGCTTTCACCACTACGCGCTGAGCGCATGCCCGGCCGGTTTCACGGTGACGGCGGCGGCGCCCGACGGCTGCATCGAGGCGATCCGGCATGTCAGCCTGCCGTGGGAGGGCTGGATGTGGCACCCTGAACGTGAAGCCGCATGGCAGCCTGGCGATCTACAACGCCTGCGGCACTTGTTTGGCGCATGAGTTTTACATATGAGCGGGCACATGAGTGCCCCCAACCATCCGATTCAATCACGCTGCGACGGGACACGGTGAACCGATCATGAAAGCCATCATACTTGCCGCCGGACGCGGCAGCCGCATGAAAAACCTGACCGAGCAGCGCCCCAAATGCCTGGTGGAGCTGCACGGCAAGCCGCTGCTGGAATGGCAATTGGCCGCGCTCGAAGAGGCGGGCATAGCCGAGGTCGGCATCGTGACCGGCTATCGGCGCGAATTGCTGAGGGGCCGCGCCGATGCCGAATTTCATAATCCACGCTGGCGGCACAGCAATATGGTAACCTCGCTGGCCTGCGCCCGGCCGTGGTTGGAGAGCGGCCCGTGCATCGTCAGCTATTCGGATATTTTTTACGACGCCTCAGCGGTTCGCTCGCTGATGGCGTCGCCGGCCGCGCTGGCGATCACCTACGACCCCGACTGGCTGCCCTTATGGGAAAAGCGCTTCGGCGACCCGCTGCTCGATGCGGAAACCTTTCGCCTGCATGCTGACGGCACTCTGGCCGAGATCGGCAACCAGCCGCGAGCGCTGGCGCAAATACAGGGCCAATATATGGGTTTGCTGCGCTTCACGCCGCAGGGTTGGGCCGAAGTGGAACGCGTCCGCGCAGCACTGACGCCGGCGCAGTGCGACAGTCTGCATTTGACCGGCACGCTGCAGCGCACGATAGACGCCGGCCGGCTGGCCGTCAGCGCCCTTGCCTATCGCGGTCCGTGGGGGGAGGTCGACAGCGCAGACGACCTGGCGGTCTATCAGGGCCGGGCGGTGCCGCGCCGAACGGGATCGGCCGCATGCTCAAAGGCCGAGAAATGACAGGGCCACTGGACGCCCTCGGGCGGATCAATTTGCTGGTGACCCACCCGTACGGAAGGGGCGGCTCATTGTTTGTGCATAGCTTGTTCGACAGCCACCCGGCCATCCTGACGCTGCCGCGCTGCGGCGTCCTGTATTCGTGGTTGCCAGAGGTAGTCGGCGCAGCGGAGCTGGAGCGGCGGATCGACGCCGTCATCGCCCACTGCCCCGGCATTTTCGACTCGTCCAAGGAATACTTCGGCAATATGAGCGGCATCGTGACCGGCCGCTTTGGCACCCATGGCGAGCAAAACCTAATCGTCGATCCGCGCGAATTCAAGCGTAGGCTGCTGGCGCTGTCTACCCAGCAACTGCGCGACAGCGGCCAGATGACGCGCAAGATGTTCTTCATCTTGCTGCATGTCGCCTATGGCGAATGCACCGGCCAGCAACAGCCGTCCCAGATCCAATATATCTTTTACCATCCCCACGCGCGGCAGGAGATCGATGTCCTGGCGCCGGACTTCCCCGACTTGCGCCTGATCGCGATGACCCGCGACCCGCGCCAGAACTGGATCTCGTGGAAAAAAATACACGGACTGCGCATGGGCCGGAACGACTCCGGCATCCCACCGATCTGCCTGTTTTTGGAAGCTAAGATCTATGCGGACAGCTGCCATCATTTGCACCGCCTGTTCGACAAACTCCGGCCCGACCATATCCGCATCGTCGATCTGGAATCGTTCCACATCATGAACCGGCGCGCGATGGAGCATCTATGCGCATGGCTGGCCCTTGAATTCGACGAGATCCTGATGCAGTCGACCTTCAACGGCCTATGCTGGTACGGGAACGCCACGAATATGCAGAAGACCAGCACGTTCAATGCCTGCATCAAACGTGGCGCCTGGCGCGACGAGCTGCCTGTGGACGAAATTGACGCGGTCAACAAAATCCTTCCGGGAACGATCAACTATCTACGCTACGATATCGAGCCCGGTCGCCGCCATGATTTGTTCGACGTGCTGCATGAGTGCGTGAAATACGACAGCGCCCCATTGCTGGCGCTGCACTGCATCTTGCATGTCTCAGGCAATCCGCTGGTGGTTTTTCCCGGCTTGGAATACGACTACTCGCTGCTCAAGCGGACGCGCGGATGGGTGCGCAAATGGTTGAACGTGACGAAGGCCATGCCGTACTCGCTGAACTTGGCACGGCAACTCAATGGTGGCCAGCTCAGGACGCTGCTCGGGGAACTGTCGGCGAACGAGGAGGTGCTGCTGGGCGCCCCCCCCCCCGCCCAGGCATTTATCGATTACTACGACACGCAGCCAGATCGGCAACGCCGCGCGGACGGCGCAGAACCGGCCTGAGCGACGGCGCCGCTACGGACATTAGGTCGTCTCGAGCGAGTGCTCGACGTACCAGTTGGCCGTCAGCGTGTGCTCCTTGTCGCCAAGGTTGACGCGCTCCGGCAAAAAACCGACGTGAAAATCATCCCGTCACTGGAAGCCGGTATGGCGCTCCAGCACCGGGATACACACCTCCTCGGTCGCGCTGGATGTACGGCCGGATAGGCGCTCACATCCAGGAACGTCGCCGCTCGGACCTGTCCGCCGGACAGCTCGCCAGTGGGATCGACGCCATTCCACGACGGCAACGACAAAATCTGTTTTTATAGACCTTCTTTCTGGCTTTTATTGCTATAATAACCACTATTTAATTTAACAAACGCTGCGACCTTCCTCCTCCTTTCTTTGCGGGCTAAACGACGTCGCGACCGGGCGCTATCAGTGCCACCCTTCCCGAACTCAAAGCCGGACCACGTATGACACTGCACGCGACCGCCCAGCTGTACCGCATTCCGTGCGTAGCCGGACGGACCGCGCCTCCACGCTGAGCTTGCCATGACCTTCATCGAACGGCGCTCAAGGCCGCAACGGACCATGGCCCTAATCGTCGACGTCGGCATCGGCCTGATCGTCGCGCAAGGCCGCCACGTGGCGGCCCAGTTCATGGCGGAGGCCGGCGTGCCGTTGGCGGTGATTTGCCGGGTAGCCGACGAACAGGGGCGGCGGCCGGACATGGCTGGCAAAAGCCGGCCGGCCTAACCGGAGCCGCCCCGGTTGCCGCAGATACTGGAACGAGGCGCTGGCCGATGTGATCGTGCCCTATGCCGCGCGCTCCAGCGCCCCCTGCCGGTGCAGCGGCAAATGGATGGTGAAGGTGCTACCCAAGCCGGGCCCGCTATCGACCGTCAGCTCGCCGCCCAGTTCGTGGATGTATTCGCGGCTCTCAAAAGCGCCGATGCCCATGCCGGCCGACTTAGTGGAGTCGAAGGGCTTGAACAGGCGCTCGCGGATGAAATCGTCGTTCATGCCGCTGCCGGTGTCGCGGATTTCCAGCTTGACGCGCTCGCCGTCGCGGCTGAGCGTGACGCTGACCTGACCGTCCTTGGGCGTCGCTTCGATGGCGTTCTGGATCAAATGGCCCAGCACCCGCTCGAGTCGCTCCGCATGGGCCAGCACATCGAGGCCGTTGTCGTCGATGCGCAGCTCCGGTATCGGGCTGAACAGCGCCTTGCGTTCGACCGCCTGCAGCAGCAACCGTTCCAGCGCCAGCGGCGCGGCCGGCTGGGTGGAGGCGCTGCGGCCCAGCTTGTGCAGCATGCCCTGCATCTTTTGAACGGAATAAACCATGGTACGGCGCATGTCGGCCTGGAATTCCAGGTTGTCATGATGCTTTTCAGCGTTAGCCGCTAATAGCGACAATTGCGCCACCAGGTTTTTCAGGTCGTGCACGACGAAGGTCGACAGGCGGTTGAAGGAGTCGAACTGGCGCGCCAGCATCAGCGCTCTGTCGGCCTGCTGCTGCGCCAGATAGCTGGCGGCCTGGCTGCCGGCGATCTTCAGCAAGTCGATCACTTCCCAGTTCAGGCGCACCGGGCTGCGCGCCCGCAGCAGCAGCACGAAGCCGATCAGCTGGCCGTGCAGCATCAGCGGCACCACCAGCCAGGCGCGCGGGATGGCGCGCAACCAGTCTGGCTCGTGTTCCGCCCCGGCCGGTGGCGTGCCTTGCAGGTCGACCAGCCACTGGCGCTGCTCGATGAAGCGGCAAAACGCCGAGTCGGCCGGGGCCGTGTCTCGCTGCGGCGCCATCTGCCACTGCGCGGAGGGTGCGTAGGCGCCGCTGTCAAGGCGCATCCACAGCGCCCCGCCCGGGCTTTCCACCAGCGCCGCCAGCGCCTGGATGCTGCGCTCGGCCAGAAGCGGTCCCGGCTGCGACAAGGTCCCGGTGAAGCGCAACCATTCTTCGCGGTAGTCGTAGTTGTAGCGGTAAAAATGCTTGCTGATGAAGATGCGCAGCCAGGCCCGCATGGTGCCGGAGAAAAGCGCGCCGGCCAGCAGCACTGTGGCGCCGAATAGGAACACCAGCTGCATCAGCGAGCCCCAGCTGCCGCCGACGTAGCGCAGGTAGTAGCCGGCTAGGCTCATCGTCAGCAAATAGGCGGCGGCGCCAGCCAGCGTGGCCGAGCGGTACAGCATGCGGCGTGACACGGCCAGCGCCGGCAGGGCGGTGGCCTGGCGCGACACGGCCAAGGCCAGCAACGGCGCCATCAGGGCGTTGACGGCGCCGCGTCCGGCCCACAGGTCGGGGCTCAGCTGGCGCAGCAGCAGGGCGTCGCTATACATATAGAAATCGTAGACGAATAAGCCGCCCATGCCCAGGCAGGCGAACTTGACGGCCCAGCGCTGGCCGGCGCCGGTGTTGCGGTAGAGCTGCTCTGCCAGCGCCAGCCCCAGCACGGCGACGCCGATGCTGCCCAGCGTCGCCAGCCTGACATAGTCGGCCACCGGCAACCACGGCCGTAATAGTGCCGACGCCAGCGCCAACAGATAGACGACAGCGGTCCAGCGCGCCAGAGGCGCCGCGCGGCCACTGGCGCCTAGCTGGCCAAGCATGCTAAGCAGCGCGGCGCTCCAGGCGGCGTCGCGCAGCCATTCGCTGAGCATGACCGGCAGCGGCGGCAAGCCGCCGGGGCCGGCGGCGCTGTCGAGCGCGCAGGCGCCAGCCCAAAGCACCGTGGCGGCGGCGGCGGCGGCCAGCCAGCGGCTTGGCGCGCGGCGCCACCACTTGCTCAGCAATAACGCCAGCAGCGGCAAAAACGCCAGCGCGGCGCTGGCGTAGCTGTAGGCGGCTGTGCCGTCCATCGTCATCAAAGCGGGCGCCGCGATGTCCACCGCAGCGCCTCAGCGCCCGACGCCAAACACGACGACCTCGAAAGTGTCGATCAGCACCAGCAAATCGAGCAGCAGGCTGTGGTTCTTGACGTAGTACATATCGTATTGCAGCTTTTGCAGCGCGTCCTCGACCGAGTCGCCATAGCCGTAGCGCACCTGGGCCCAGCCGGTGATGCCGGGCTTGACGCTGTGACGCACGTTGTAGTATGGCACGCACTGGTTCAGCTGGTCAACGAAATACGGCCGCTCGGGACGCGGACCGACGAAGCTCATCTCGCCCTTCAGCACGTTGAAGATTTGCGGTAGTTCGTCGATGCGCAGCTTGCGGATAATGTTGCCGACGCGCGTGATGCGGCTATCGCGCCGCGCCGCCCACTGCGGTGCCATGCCCGCCTCGGCGTCGCGCCGCATGCTGCGGAATTTGTGTACCACGAACACCTTGCCGTCGAGGCCGACGCGCGCCTGCGAATAAAAGACCGGCGTGCCATCCTCCAGCCTAATCACCAGCGCCGTCAGCAGCATCAGCGGCAGGGTCAGCACCAGCAGGACGAGGCTGACGACGAGGTCGAAGGCGCGCTTCATGAAAGTGCGCAAGAAGCTCTGGTCGAAGCCGCCGCCGAAGACTAGCCAGCTCGGCTGTATGAAGCCGACCCGAATCTGGCACGTTTCGCGCTCGAAGAAGTTGGAGGCGTCGGTGACGGCGATGCCGTTCAATTTGCATTCGAGCAGGTCGCGGATTGGGATGGCGCCGCCGCGGCGGTTCTGCACGGAGACGATGATTTCCCGCACGCGCAACCGCAGCGCCAGCGTCAGCAGCGAGTCGTCCGGCTCCAGCGACAACAGCTGCGACGACGGCACGCAAGCCTCTTCCGACGCCATCGCCACATAGCCGGCCAGCTTATATTTGCGGTAGCCGCCGCGATCAATCAGCTGGCCGCAAGTTTCGGCCAGGGCGCCCGTGCCGAGCACGATGATGCGAGATTCGAGCAACTGGCTGCGCGAGGTGTGCATCAAGGCGGCGCGCGCGACTAGGATGCCGCCGGCGGCGAACACGTAATCAAAGATCATGATGCCGCGGCCGAAATACAGCGACGGCATCACGTAAAACAGCAGGGTGAGCAGGCAGAAGCCCATGCCGAACGAAGGCAGCAAATGGCGCAGCATTTGGCTGCGCAGCGAGCCGTCGAGCTCATGCTGGTACATGCCCATGGCGCCCATGCAAAACATCAGCACGCCGGCGAACAGCAGCGAGGAAATGAAGGTGTGCTCGAGCTTGGGCAACGCAAACGCCTCGCCGTCGAACACGCGCACGCCGGCGCCCACATAAAACGATCCCATCAAAATCAAAAATTCTAGCAACAGCAGACCGCAAACGACTTTGGACACGTAATGATTGGAAATCCTCAGCATGATTCCACCTGCTTTTTGGTATGGTTTTTTTGGCCGGATGAAAGGCCGCGTTACCTACGCTGCCGCCCCGGAAATCTTTTTAATGTGTCTCCACCAGATGATGGACATACCAGTCCATCGCTTCGTACAGTCCATCTTTGATGCTGTGGGTCGGCGCGTAGCCCAGCAGCGCGCGCGCCTTGCCGATGTCGGCTTGCGAATGGCGGATGTCGCCGACCCGGAAATTCTGATACTGCGGCCGATGCTGCGCCACGTGCGCGAAGCGCTCGCGCAGCAGCGCCTGCATCATCTGGTACAACTGCAGCAGCGTGGTGCGCTCGCCCAGCGCGACGTTGTAGACCAGCCCGGCGGCGCCGGCGTCATCGGCGGTCGCCGCCAGCAGATTGGCTTGCACGACGTTGTCGATGAAGCAAAAATCGCGGCTGGTCTCGCCGTCGCCGTTGATAAACAGCGGCTGGTTGCCGATCAGCGCCGCCACCCATTGCGGGATCACGGCCGCGTAGGCGCCATGCGGATCCTGGCGCGGCCCGAACACATTGAAGTAGCGCAGTCCTATCGTCTGCAAGCCGTAGCAGCGTGTATAGACGCTGGCATACAGCTCGTTGCAATACTTGGTGACGGCGTAGGGCGACAGCGGATTGCCGATCTGGTCCTCGAGCTTCGGCAGGCCCGGATGGTCGCCATAAGTCGAACTCGACGCGGCGTAAACAAAGCGCGCCACGCCGGCATCGCGGGCCGCCGTCAGCATGTTGAGGAAGCCGGTGATATTGGTGTCGTGCGTGGTCAGCGGATCCTCGACCGAACGCAGCACGGAGCCGATCGCCGCCTGATGCAGCACATAGCGCACGCCGGCGCAGGCGCGTGCGCAGTCGGCCGGACGGCGGATATCGCCCTCGATGAAGGTGAAATTGTCCCACAGCGCCTCGCCGACCAGCTCCCGCACCTGGTCCAGGTTGTGCTTGAAGCCGGTGGAGAAATTGTCCAGGCCGCACACACGCTGGCCCAGTAGGAGCAGCGCCAGCACCAGGTTCGAGCCGATGAAACCGGCCGCGCCCGTGACCAGCCAACGCTGCGGCGCCGCGCGCAACTGCAGTTTTACGTGCTCTACCTTGCTTACCATGTCGACCCCGCTCTATAAACGCCAGACGCGGAAACCGGCTTCGCGCAGCGATTCGGCATGGAATTGCGACTTGATATCGATGAAACAGCCACCCGGTTTCAGCTTGGCCATGACGTCGGCCAAGCCCAGGGCGGCCAGCTCGCGATGCGGCACGGCCAGCACCAGTCCGTCCGCTTGCGGCAGCGCATCCCAGCTATCGAGGCTGATCCCGTATTCGTGCTGAGCGGCGGCAGGGTCGGCCACTGGATCGTGCACGTGGACGCGCAGGCCGTAGCTTTGCAGTTCCATGATCAGGTCGGCCACCTTGGAGTTGCGCAGGTCCGGGCAGTTTTCCTTGAATGTCAGGCCGAGGACGTTGACCTTGGCGCCCTTGATGTGGCAGTCGCGCGCAATCAATTCCTTGACGGTCTTCTCGGCCACGAACTTGGCCATGTTGTCGTTGATGCGGCGACCGGCCAAAATCACTTGCGGATGGTAGCCCAGCATGTCGGCCTTGTGGGTCAGGTAATACGGATCGACGCCGATGCAGTGGCCGCCCACCAGTCCGGGCCGGAAGGGCAGAAAATTCCACTTGGTGCCGGCCGACTGCAGTACTTCCAGCGTGTCGATGCCGATCTTGTCGAAGATGATGGCCAGCTCGTTCATCAACGCGATGTTCAGGTCGCGCTGGGTGTTTTCGATCACCTTGGCCGCCTCGGCCACTTTGATACTGGAGGCCCGGTGCACGCCGGCCCGGATGATGCGCTCGTACAGCTTGGCAACCGCGTCCGTGGTCGGGCCATCGTCGCCGGCGACGATCTTGACGATGGAGGTCAGCGTGTGTTCCTTGTCGCCCGGGTTGATACGCTCCGGCGAATAGCCCACGTGAAAGTCCAGTTTCCACTTGAGGCCGGAGTAGCGTTCCAGCACGGGGATGCAGATTTCTTCGGTGGCGCCAGGATAGACCGTCGATTCATAGATGACGATGGCGCCGCGCCTCATATGCTTGCCGACACTGGCGCTGGCGCTGATCAGCGGACTGAAATCCGGATTGTGCGCCTGGTCTACCGGCGTCGGCACCGCCACCACGATAAAATCGGCCTCGGCCAGGATGGCCGGATCGGTGCTTAGTTCGAGGTGGGTGGCGGCCTGCAGCTGCTCGCGCGACAGTTCGCCGGTAGGGTCATTATATTGCCGGTATTGGGCAATTTTGCGCTCCGACAGGTCAAATCCCAACGTCCTGCCTTGCTTGCCAAATTCCACGGCCAAGGGTGCCCCCACATAGCCTAATCCAGCCACCGCAACGACGAAATCCGAGCACATAGAATCCTATCCCGTATTGAATAAATTATAAATACAACAACTTGATTTCCAGATTAACTCAACTTGGCGATCTCTGCAATCCCCCCCCTTCCGGGCGATTCCCGGGGCAAACCTAGTCACGTTCATAGGAGAGAAATTATTTAAAAAACATGCAAAATATATATTTTGTTGCTAATTTTATACATTTAAAATCGTAACAGGATTCCCGTGGCACACTGTGGACCCGAACTGGCCTACCACTACCACTACCGCCATGCCTACTGCCTCAGCCGCGCCGCCCTATCGCATCCTGTGTGTCGTTGGGGCCCGTCCCAACTTCATGAAAATTGCCCCCATCTTGAGCGCGCTGGGACGCCGGGCCGAGTTCACGCCGCAGCTGGTCCACACCGGCCAGCACTATGACGCGGCGATGAACCAACAATACTTTACGTCGCTGGGCATTCGGCAGCCCGACCTGAACCTGGAAGTCGGTTCGGCCAGCCACGCCGTGCAAACCGCCAACGTGATGCTACGTTTCGAAGCTGCCTTGGACCAGCTCGGGCCACATGTCGTGCTGGTCGTTGGCGACGTTAACTCCACGCTCGCTTGCGCTCTGGTAGCGCGCAAGCGCGGCGTGCCCGTGGTCCATGTTGAGGCCGGGCTGCGCAGCGGCGACCGCAGCATGCCGGAGGAAATTAACCGCGTGCTGACCGACCAGTTGGCCGATCTGCTCTTCACCACCGAGCCCGACGGAAAGTCCAATCTGCTCAAGGAAGGCATCGACGAGCGCCGCATCAAGTTCGTCGGCAATGTCATGATCGACACGCTGCTCGGCCATCTGCCATGTGCGGTGCCGGCGCAGCGCATCATCACCGACGCCGGCCGCGCCGGGCTGCTCGATGGCGGCCAAGGCTACGTGCTGCTGACCCTGCACAGGCCATCGAACGTGGACAACGCCGACACGCTGGCAGCGCTATTGCGCACCGTCGCCGAGATCAGCCTGCGGACGCCCGTGCTGTTCCCCATCCATCCGCGCACGCTGGCGGCGATAGATCGCATGGGCTTAGGGCAGCTGATTGACCATCCATCCATCCTGGCCTTGCCGCCGATGGGCTATCTGGAAATGCTGGGCCTGATGCGCGATGCGCGCGTCGTGCTGACCGATTCCGGCGGCATACAGGAAGAGACCACGGCGCTGGGCGTGCCCTGCATCACGCTGCGCGATAGTACCGAGCGTCCCATCACCATCCATGAAGGCAGCAACGCGCTAGCCGGCAGAGATCCGCAGCGCATTCTGGCGCTGTACGAAGCTGCCCTGAACGGCGGAAAGGTTGGCCGGATTCCCGCCTACTGGGACGGCCAGGCGTCAGAACGCATCGCCGAACAGCTGCTGGAATGGCTGCGCCCCGAGGCCGGCCGCAGTGAGTAGCGTCGGCGTCCTCTGAGCGGGCCATGGACCATATCGAACGGCGCTCGCCCCCCCACAACGGACTATCGCCTTGCTAGTCGATCTCGGCTGCGAGATCTGCGCCTTGCACGGACGCTATGCAGCGGCCCAATTTTTGTACGATGCCGGCGTACCGCTGCCGATGATTTGCCGGGTGCTGGACCAGCTGGGCCAACGCCGCGGCGTGGCGCTGCAGCCGCTCGCGCCCGCGCTGCCAACGGCAACGTCGGCCATCGAGAGCTGAGCTCGTGCTGATATGCCTGTCGATATTTTTTACACCTATTCAGCGAAATCGGCCCGCAGCCACCAGTCCTCATAGGAGCGGCCGCCATGGGCATCATCTTTGCTTACACCACGGCGGCGTAGCTGCACTCGGTGCCGCCGCTTTTGCGTGAGGGGTTATGGACTGTAGCAAGGAAGCGCGCAATTCCCGCGCACCGTCCGCGAATGAGCAAGAACCGTGGGAGGCGGAGCACGCCGGCGGGCCATCAAAGCCGACGCTGCAACAATACATCGAACATTTGCAACTCACCAATGCCCATTTGGTGCGCGACGCCATACACGCGGAGGCGATGACCGACCAGATGCGGCGCGCTCAGCAGCAATTAAGTCATCTGGCTCACTACGATTTCCTGACCGATTTGCCGAATCGAATGCTGTTAATGGAAAGGCTGGCGCAGGCGACCGCGCAGGCCCAGCGCAAGCGCCAGCGGATGGCGCTGCTGTTCATCGATCTCGACCGTTTCAAGCAGGTCAACGATACCCTAGGCCACGCGATGGGCGACTTACTGCTGCAATTGGCGGCCAGGCGCATTCGAACACTAGTGCGTGGCACCGATACGGCCAGCCGCACCGGCGGCGACGAATTCGTTGTGCTCCTGACGGACGTTCGCGATGAGAGCGACGTGGCGGCGTTTGCCAACAAGATGGCGCGCGCACTGTCGGCGCCCTACCAGTTGGACGTTGACAGCGCCTGCATCGGCGTCACCATCGGCATCAGCATGTTTCCAGACGACTCGGACGACGGCGAACGGCTGCTGCGCCTAGCCGACATGGCCATGTACCACGGCAAGCGCCGGGGACGCAACCTGTGCTGTTTCTACCGGCCGGAAATGAATACGCGCGCCATTGAGCGCCATCAGACCCGTGCGGACCTACAGCGGGCGCTGGCACTGGGCGAGTTCGAGCTGTACTACCAGCCGCGGGTCAGTTTAACCAGCGGTACTATCGTTGCTGCCGAGGCGCTGCTGCGATGGCACCATCCGCTCCACGGAGTAATCGCGCCGCCGCGCTTTATCGCAACCGCCAAAGAAAGCGGGATGATCATCCCCATTGGTCATTGGGCACTGCGCGAAGCCTGCCTACAAGCCAAGCGCTGGGCAGATGACGGCTTGGAGCTCGGTCCCGTCGCCATCAACATCTCACCAATAGAATTCCACCACCGAGACTTTTGCCGCAATCTGCGCAGCACTCTGGAGCAATCCGGCCTGCCACCACACCGTCTTGAGCTGGAAATTTCCGAAACGACGCTGGTGGACGATTCCGACACCAGTAACGCAATCCTGACGGAATTGAAAAACGCCGGCGTGATACTGACTCTTGACGATTTCGGCGCCGGGCACTCGAATCTGCGCCATTTACACCGCTCTCCAATCAACGCGCTGAAAATTGACTTGACTCTCATGCGATTCATCGGCGACGTGGCGGATGACGGCGTCGTGATCGGCGCTGCGATAGCGCTTGGCACCAGCCTCGGCCGTCGAATCGTGGCCAAAGGTGTGGAGCAGGAGGCGCAACTGCATTTCCTTAAAAAGCGCCTCTGCGATGAAGGCCAGGGTATGCTGTTCAGTCCCCCTTTGCCAGCACCCGACTTTGCGGCTTTGCTGATACAAGAGCGAGGGCCTAACACGAAAGCCAGCAAGACCATGCCCTTACCGTGAAGGCGCATGGATTTACAACCCGCGTTGCAGCGGGTTTCGGCGACAGCTGGCAGCATGAAATTCACGTCGAGAAAATTGAACAACGTCCGGAGCCAATGGGCAGCGCCTGGATCATCGATGGGAAGCGAGCATGCCCGCCTGAAGACGTCGGCGGCATCGGAGGCTACGACGACTTCCTCACGACACTACGGGACGAGCCTGAAAGCCAGGAAGCAAAGGATTATTTGAGATGGGTCGGCGGCGGCTTCGATCCCGAGGCCTTCGATCACCGAATGGCGAACGCGACGCTGCTGCGGATGGCTTGGAATGGCTGGGGGCGGAAGTAAGTCGGCGTCAAGACGGTGCTGATGCCACGCTTACCAATATTGACTGCCCCGGTCCGAGTGATGAATCAATCCTGGCGCCGGTCGTTTATTGCGCACGGCACGCCACAGCGCTTGCGCCGCCAAATCCTGGGTCATGCGCGGCCCCATCGCATAGCCCACCAGTTCGCATGTGAACACGTCCTTCACACCAGCCAAATAAAGCCAGCCTTCGCCAGTGGCGATGTAGGGGTGAGTAGACCGTGGGAATTTCACCCACAGCCCCTCGCAGAACCGGACGTGAGCCTCTCGACTCATCCGGCTCCCATCATCCAGCATTAGGTAGACATCCCAGTTTCCAATGCCAGAAGGCATTTTGAAACTTGCGCGCAAGTCGCCCAAGAGCGTGCCCTGCACGGGTTTTGTGCCGAGCAAGGTGTTTGTACTTGCGCATCATCCAGCGCGTCAGGTAGCGGCCAGACTAATCGCAGGGCAACATCACTCCCCGGTTTTGATGTCATCTGAGTACTTTCGACACTTGAACGGCAGTTCACGGTTGTTCGTCTTCCTTGATCCATACCTGATGCCTCGAAGGCACCTTTTCCATAACGCTCACGACCCTGGCTTTTGACCAACTCCGCTTATGGTGGTTTGCAACCCGCTCCTGCAAGCCGATTGCGAGGGGCCATACCCTCATCTCTTACGCCGCTTGCTGCGGCACACTGATATCGGTTACCCAGGCCTCGTTCGGGCGCATCGGCACAAACGACTGATTGAGCACATTGTCAGCAATCGGGAACGCATGGTTCGAATTGGTGGTCGCCTTGAACTTCCTCTTCTGCTTGCAGCGCAAGCCCAATTGTTTCCGCAGACGCGTAATCCGGTCGCGTCCGGCTTGAAAACCTTGGGCCGCCAACTCCGGCTGGACGCGCAACGGCCCATAGGTCTCGCGAGTTTGCACATGCACGGCTTTGATTGCGACCTTGAGCCGCTCATCTTCCTGGCTGCGCAGCGAAGGGGCGCGGCCCAGCCATGCATAGAACCCGCTGCGCGAGACGCCGGCGACGCGGCAAAGCAAGCCCAGTGGGTAGTCGAATCGCACCGATTTTATGAACGCGTAGCCCGCTCGGCGCGCACGTTGGCTAGCCTTGCTACCTGGTCCACAAATTTTGCCAAATCCGCGCCAATCGTTCTCATCTTCATTTCGGGTACCCACTTCGGAATGTGGTTGAGTGACATCCCCACTTTGGCAGCCGACTACGTCGGCTTCGAACACGCGGCAAGCAGGCTTAAGTGCGCCACGTCCACTGTCGGATTTCCGGCAAGTCCTGGCCGTGCAGATTGATATATCGCCGGTGGTCCTGGAGTTTTTCCTTCAGCTGGCGTTTCAATATCTGTCCCCGCGCCCCGCAAACAGGCAGGCGGTCGATGACATCGATCACCA
>Ga0105856_1000118_pt1 | contig 41043 bp, 34 predicted proteins | sample OrgsoiDNA_201060_FD_89681 | JGI IMG/M metagenome (GOLD analysis project Ga0105856, IMG submission 89681) | Permafrost soil microbial communities from the Arctic, to analyse light accelerated degradation of dissolved organic matter (DOM) -... | ecosystem: Environmental > Terrestrial > Soil >...
CAAGGCAAATGTGCATTGGGTTATAAACCTGTCGCAACAGGAAGCCAGGAGTTGGCAGACGGTATCCGAAATAAAGATGCGGTGACGCTGCAAAACTCATCGTCTGTTTCCTATCCTTTTGAAAAAATAACGCCATTAGCATTATTAAATGAAGATATTTTTGTCAGTGACACCCCTGACAATATTTTCGAAATAATGACGACAGGCCTTAAATTTATGCGCGAGGGCGGAGATGCGGTGGTGATTGAAGGCTGTGATGGCTGGAGAACGTTAATCACACCACAGCGTTTTTATTCCGACTGGGTTCGTCAGCAAAATATACCGGTTATTCTGGTCGTGGGTATTCAGGAAGGCTGTGTGAGCCATGCGTTATTAAGCGCACAGGCTATTATTGCCGATGGTTTACCTTTGGCGGGGTGGGTCGCGAATCGTATTAATCCGTGCCTGTCTCATTATCAGGAAACTATTGATGCCATTGGCCGCAATATTCCTGCGCCATTACTGGGCGAGATCCCCTATTTACCGCGTGCTGAATCGCGTGATATGGCGAAATATATCGACCTGTCACTGCTGCATATCAAAAGTGAGCAGTCCGCCTAAGGGGTAACTCGTCGTTTTTAGATGAAATTCGACAGGGCTCTGCGTGCAGAGCCTTTTTATTGCCTCATTTCTTCTGCTTTTCTCCGGCGCTGGTATACTCAAAAATCCTCCGATACCATGACCGCCTACGCCTGGATGCAATGAATCAGACTCACGCACAATCTCCCGTACCTCATAAGCACCGTCCTCTCATTCTTATGGCCTGCATGTTGTCGATGTTTATGGCAGCAGTGGAAGTCACCATTGTGGCTACCGCCATGCCGACCATCATTGCCGATCTCGGCGGCTTTTCGCTGCTCGGCTGGGTGTTTGCGGTCTATCTGCTGACGCAGGCGATCACTGTCCCCGTTTATGGGCGTCTGGCGGACCTCTACGGCTGCCGGAAAATCTTCTTCATCGGTACCACGCTGTTTTTGGTGGGCTCCGTTCTGTGTGGTTTCGCGCCATCACTGACCTGGATGATTGCCTTTCGTGCATTGCAGGGGCTGGGTGCCGGTGCCATCACGCCGATTGCCACGACGCTGATTGCCAATGTATACGGGCCGCAGGAACGGGCTAAAGCGCAGGGGTATCTCGCCAGTGTCTGGGCGGTATCAGCCATCGTCGGACCGCTGCTGGGCGCGTTTATCGTCTCACATTTTCCGTGGGCGGTGGTGTTCTGGGTAAATGTGCCGATTGGTCTTTTCGCCATGGCGATACTCATGCGTTATTTGCCGGCGGACAGCCAGCGTAAACAGCACCAGCTTGACCTTGCTGGTACCGGCCTGCTGACGCTCTCTGTTGCTTCGCTGCTGCTGGCGCTTTTACAGGCTGAAGCGTTGGGATATTGGGCGCTGGCGCTGATCGGCGTGGCGGCACTCAGTGCCTGTTTACTGGTGCGACAGGAGCGAAAAACGCCGGAGCCGCTGTTTCCGCTTGCGCTGTGGCAGAGCAAAGTGATCATCGCCGGAAATATCGGCGGGCTGGTGATTGGTGCGACCATGATGGGGATCAGCGCCTTTCTGCCCACCTTCGTGCAGGGCGTCATGGGGGGAACACCGTTGCAGGCGGGCACTACGCTGGCGATGATGTCTATCGGCTGGCCCGTGGCCAGTATGCTGAGCGGGAAGTTAATGCAGGCCACGTCTTATCGTGCCACGGCGCTTACCGGGGCGCTGCTTCTGGTCAGCGGAAGCCTGATCTTACTGCTGCTGACGGCCGGTTCAGGGCTGTGGTGGGCACGGCTGGCCGCACTGACCATCGGAGCCGGAATGGGGTTGTGCAATACGACGTTCCTGGTCTCGGTACAAAATGCGGCCGAAATATCGATTCGCGGCATCGCCACGGCCTCGACGCTGTTTACCCGTATGCTGGGTTCTGCCATCGGCACCGCATTACTGGGCGCGACGCTAAACCTGAATCTTGAAAAGCGCCTGCCGGACATAACCGATCCGGTGCAACAACTGATGGAAAAACAGAGCCGTCTGTCGATGGATCCAACGCAGCTCGGCACCATCACGGACAGCGTGTCGGCGTCACTGCATTGGGTCTTTATTGTAGCTGCAGTGATCTCCCTGTTTGCGCTCGCCGCCGGAACCTTAATCCCAGCTGGAGAGCGGCCAAAAGGCGAACCGCAAAGGGAAGGGTGATTATTTTGCGGGCTTAAGGACAAAGCTCTCGTCGAACGTATCTTTCACCTCAAGTTTTACCGGCAGCAAACCCTGCTCGTGACAAAAATCAGCGGTTTGCTGCTGCCTGACTTATAAAAAATTGCGCATTAAGGTTTGTCGCCGCCTGAAAACCCCGCTTTTACGGGTGTGGCAGATTGACCGCCAGCGGCGCGAGATCCAACCCGTGGGCAATGGCGGCGGCAAAAGCATCGATGGCCGGGATCTGACTGGCGGGAACGTTGGGATATACCAGCCACAGCTGGCTGCGCGGGGCGAAATCCTGTAGCGAATAGATTTGCAGCAGCGGGCGCAGGGCGTGGCGCTCAACCAGTGCGCGCGGCATCAGGCCCAGACCGCGACCTTCAGCAATCAGCGACAGTTGTAGCGTCACGCCAAAAGCTTCCAGATTCAGCAATAAGGGCAGACCCTGCTCGGTCAGCGCCCGTTGCAGCGCCGCGCGAAAACCGCAGCCTTCAGGATTTAAAATCCAGCCGCGCTGATAACCCTCTTCCAGCCTTTTCAGCGCGGGGACCGTGGGATCGTTCGGCCCGACCACCACCAGATCTACTGACCCCAACGCCTGACTCTCCAGTCCGGCGGGAAATTGTTTACTGGCGGGAAACAGCACCACGGCGGCTTCCAGCTCCTGACGCTGTGCCCGCAGCAACAACTCTTCACCCCAGCCGCTGGAGAGGCGCGGCTGAATTTGCGGGAAATCAGAAGAGAGCATTTTCAGCGCGGGCAGCAGGCTGGTTTCGCTCAGACTTTGAGGAACCGCCAGCCGCAGCAGGCCCGAGGGCGGGGTATCTGCTGCCACTAAATCATTCAACGCTTCGACCTCACGCAGAATATTGCGACATTGCTGGAATACGCGTTTACCCATCAGCGTCGGTTTCAGAGGTTTGGTTTGCCGGTTGAGCAGCGGTAAACCCAGAGATTCCTCGAAATTCTGTACGCGCCGCGTGATCGCCGGTTGCGTCAGCCCCAACTCTTCCGCCGCCAGACGGGTGGATTGCAGGCGGATCACCGCGACGAACGCGGTCAGGTCTTCAATTTTCATCAGTAAAAGCCGTCTCTTTCGGTAACGCCGTGTGGGGCATCCATGAAGGGAGCATAAAACAATTTGCGCCACGAAGCCGGAATGCACTGCACATTTTTATGTGTCATTTGCATATTAGCTTACCCATAAAATGAATTTACAAAATATAATCTCACCTATTTTTAAAATCCATTTTTGTCTATGACGGTTAATCTTAAAAATATACCGGCATACGAAATGGTTAAGCAATGTACTTGGCGTAGGTCTTCTTACAGTTGGGCTTCAGACCCCCGTTAACCACTGCCCGCCGCACGGCGGGGCAGTGGTGTCCTGGGTTACTCAGTTAAAAGCTAAAGGAAATCCCCGCGTTGACGCTGTAGGGCTGTTCGATATGCCGGCCGTGCATGTAGCTGACATTCACCCCCGCCGCGATACCATGCGCGAAAGTGGCGTTTACGCCGGTCTGATAAATTTCACGCGTACCGGATAAATCATTTTCTAATTCATCGTCGTTAATCTGTACGCTATTGCCGTTCTCCAGCTCGTCAGCCAGCGCCACTTTCACAAACGGAGCAAAGGTTCCGGCGCGGGTATCAAATCCATGACCGGCCATTACCCCGGATTCCACCAGCAGGGATTTTGTGGCGTCTGTGTGCGCCTCCATACCGTTAGATAACCCGTAACCCTGTTTATCCGTTGTGAAGCCTGTCACGGCCACGTAAGGGGCCAGGAATGAGGCATTAGCCCTAAAGTATTTTCCCGCCTCAAGGTGCGCCGCGTAACCGTTCTGATCGTAACTGCCATCAGCTGCGCCGCCGCTGGTCATTTGTGCGTTGACGTCATTGCTAAAGCGTTCGGCTTTGATGATCGAATCCACGTAATAACCGGCGTTATTTATCCAGCTTGCATAGACACCGGCTGACCAGGCTTTAACATTGCCTGAGCCGTCGCGGTCAAAATCCACATCGGATTCACTGTAGCCAAAGAAGCCGCCAGCGGTTAATTTGTTGTTTTCTAAATCGGTTGTTTTATCGAGGCCCAGCAGCACGCCGTTTAAATTGAGCTGATAGCCTGCGCCGTTGTCGCTGTCTGCGTGCTGTTCGCTGCCCACATAACGCGCCCATAAGTTGATATCATGTGATATCTCCCGCACGGCATCCAGACGGGTTCTTACCGCGTCGATTTCAACCTGATTAATCACCGGCGCAGTGGAGGCCATCGCCAGCACAGCCGCCGTGCTTGGTGTAATAGTCGGGTTAACCGGCGTTGGGTCAGGTATCGGATCCGGTGTTGGGTCTGGCGGTGTTGGCGTCGGCGGCGATGGATCTGGCGGCGTGGGGGTTGGTGGAGTTGGGTCTGGCGGCGTCGGCGGTGTTGGATCCGGTGGCGTTGGGTCTGGCGGCGTTGATTTTTCAGTTGGGGTTAACAGCCAGTCGCCTTTACCGTCAGAAACTAAGTGATATTCATAGGTTCCGGCGTCCACAATATTATCTTTATTAGCCAGGATAAAATTAGTCGAGCCGCCTGCGTTAGATACCACCATGAAAGGGGCGTTATCTTTCGGACTCAGGCCGGAATCTGTAGCGTATAAGTTGAAATTACCCGTTCCCGAACCGGTGATGTTAATCAGCGCGGCTTTCTGTTCCGCTACGCTGGTATACATGTAGAAATCACCCACGCCGGACAGTGAACCGGTGTTGAGTGAATCATAACTTTCCTAGTCAAAATAAATACTGCCGGTATCCATCGCAATGGTATTCACGTTGTAATCGTGTGCGGTGCGGGTATTCGTGGCGTTTAAATAAAATGAGCCTCTTACTGTCAGATCGGCGGCGCTGGCGTCAGCCAGCTGATCGAGCGTCGTTACTCCGTCTTTTTCGGTGGTAATATTTCCGGCAATGGTTGTGTAGCGACTTACAGTAAGAAAACCAGAATTATCGATATTGGTTGTCGTACCGGCCTCAAGCGTGGCGTAACCCGTTGTTTCAATTTTTAAATCATTCAGGCGTGAATCACGTGTCAGATCTAACGTTCCCCCTAAATCCATATCATTCGCGGTAACATTCGCTAAAATTTTCACGGTCGATCCGGCTTCAATTGTGGCGCTTTCTGACAACGTAGCGTGATAATTTCCTGTATTGAAATAATCCCCTAAAACATAAACTCCGCCGCTTTTAACGAGAGTGTTTGTATCCGTTCCCCCGTTGTTCTGAAATTGCCCTGTAACGGTTGTATCGTTAGCCGTGCCATAAAATGTGCCTAAACTTTCCTTTTCAGGATGGGGCGATGCGTTGATCTGCATTGCGCCACCGTTCTCTACTGTAGCCCCTTCGCTGATTCCGCCGTTTTCTACCCGCATCGTCCCGCCATCGGCTACAATAGCATTCTCTGATTTACCCGTGTTTGCCTTCCCGTATTCGTCACTGTTTCCCACTTTGAGCATCGCGCCATCGCTGATATATGTTCTGTTATCAATACCAAATCGATTTATTAAAATCGTTCCTTTTTCGCTTATTGTAACGTTATTAGATGATCCGCCATTCTCAGGAATTAGCCCCCCCTTACCGCCGACGGAATTTATATAGATTTGCCCCCCCGTACTACTAACATCATTCATAATGCCGTTAGTTTGCAATAAACCCCCGCTCATAATAATGTTATCAATAGTTGCACCAGGATAAATCATCGCATCACCGTTTATTATAGTAAGGTTTTCAGCACTCCCCCAGACTGTAAGACTTGAATTATTATTCGTTAACAATAAATTTATTGATTTTCCGCCGGTTTCCACATTTTGCGTTCCCCCTTCATTATTAATGTTATCGGCCACCCCACCGGCATGTATATTTTGAATTCCATTGTCAATAATAATGGAGTCCGTGACGGTGCCGTACACCTCCTGCGAACTGTGATCGCGGTTAATGACTTCATTTGAAACCGTGGTATCTGTCATAACAGTGGTCGTATAGTCAGCGAATGCTGCTTTCCCTTGAATAATCAAAAAAATCAGCAAAGCGATTTTTTTCTTTTCCATTTATTAATCCTTTAATGTATGTGTTTCTTTTGCTTACACTTCTTCCTAAATTATTTTGTTTCGCCAACTCTAAAATGCACGTTCCTTTGTCTAAAAGGCGGCTGATTATTTCTTTTGCCGGCCAGTCTTTTTTTCATCTTCCATTAAAACCCCTTTAATCAGAACAGTCCTAAAATCCCATGAAAAATAAACACAAGGTGAATTAATGTCAATATTGTATATGTGGGTATGTCATGTGCATTATATTTCGTATAGCAGAACGCTTTACTGGAGAGGGTACCAACTGGGATATTTCCATATTTGCGGCACTTATGAAGCAGGCGGCCTTGTTCTATTTTAGAAGCAATATTAAGGTGCTTTTGCTGGCGTTCTTCGGCCTATTTTCCGCTGGAACATGGGGAATCAGTCTGGACTGAAAATTAGCAGGATCGTTACCGCCGTCCTTATGAAGGCACGGACGTCAGCCCTCAGGCGATGCAGGATTATCCCGACTGGGAATAGCGTCTGGTGGCGCAGCGGGAAAAGGACGGGACTCACGGGTTCAGGCTGTTGCAGAAATAAGGCGGTGAATAAATGGAGGGGCTCAGCGTACTGCGGAGCCCGTTTTTAATCTCTTAACGACGGCCGCGTGGATGCGTTCTGGCGGTCCAGTCGTAGGTCGCTGACGTACTGGGTACGGCTTTGGCGCGGCGTTTCTCCGCACGGGCCTTGGCAGCAACTTTCTCTTTTTCTTCCATGAGTTTATCGATGTAGTTGTCTTTAATCTTGTTCGTTTCTGAGTTAGTCAGGTCGCGCCCCTGAGCTTTACGGCTCTGGTCAAGCAGCGTTTTAAGCTCGCGCTGTTCGCTTTCCGTCATATCTTGCTGAGTCAGTCTTTTCATTTACGGGCATCCGTGTGAGGAAAGTGTTCTCCAGTGTAGCCTTTTTCCGCCAAAAAACTCAGCGATAACGCGTTAAACCACAAACTTGATGCCGAAATACCCCAAAGCGATTTTTTATTGAGCACATCGCTCACAACCGCGTGATAAACCTTCAACTATAAGTTTTACTTATTATCCAATTTTTCGACTCAGGCATATTCTTTCTTTTAACAATGAAACCCTTATCCCTGACGAGAGAAAGAATCATGTCCGTTTCACTGCGTGAGACCATCACGCTCCACGATGCCAGTATTGCCGATATGGCACAGATTCAGGCGATTTACGCCCACCACGTGATCCATGGAATTGCCTCATTTGAAACGGAGCCGCCGACGCTTGAGGAGATGCGATCGCGGCGTGAAAACATCATCAGCAAAGGCCTGCCGTATTTGGTAGCCAAACGCGCTGAACAGGTATTAGGGTACTGTTATTTGGCCCCTTACCGGCCGCGCTATGCCTACCGTTTCACCTGCGAAGGCTCGGTGTATATCGCCGAAGAGGAACAGGGACAGGGGATTGGCAAACAGCTAATGCAGGAAGCGATCCACCGCGCGACCGCCGGCGGCTGGCGCCAGATGATTGCCAATGTCGGCAACAGCAGCAATTTTGGTTCCATCAGGCTGCATGAATCGCTGGGTTTTGAAATCATCGGCACGCTCAAAAGCGTGGGCTTCAAGCACGGCCGCTGGATTGACACTGTGCTGCTGCAACTGGAACTGGGCGAAGGGGATATTACGTTACCGGTACCGACAACGCATCGGTGATTTGAGCGTTTTTTACAACGTAAAGAGGAATGGGGGATGGTGAGTAAAAGTCCTGAATTCCTCTGTAACGTCAGGTAAAAAAAGGATATTCGCGTTATCAACGATCGTTATTAATACTCAGAGGCATAAGAAAAAGTACTTACCTTTGGGAAATTTCAATGATCAACAGAAGAGACCTTCTTAGTGGTATTGTCGGCGGGGCCGTTTCTACGGGTTTATTTTCCGCCGTAAAAATAAATACTGCTGATACTCTGGTCGCCAGTAATGTTATGGCACTGAAAAAACTACGTGTCCCGGCAGATCGTACCTGTGCCATTGTGTTGGGCTATGGCTTTGCCGGTGATGGCGGAGACAAAGTGATGTACTGGGATGCCAATAGCGAGAAAACCGATAACCAGGGTACGGTGATCGCTGCGTTGAACACGCCCAAAGGACGCTGGTTGCAATTGCATGATGGAGTGATGGACTTTCGCCAGTTTGGTATTTTCAACGCACAAAATCCGGCAGATATTGCTCTGGAAGCGATGGTCAATGACCCGCTGATTCAACGTATTGAAGCACATTCTGCACTGAACTTTACCCGTCGCCACCGTTTTTCCCGCTCCAACATTACATTAGATTTTGGCGGTCAGGTGATCACTACCGTTGGCCTTGAGCCTTTAGCCTTTAGCTGACCACAAAGACAATTATCTCTCCGCCATTTTTGCCTTCAGAGGGATAGTTGACACAGAAACTGTTCACTCATCGCTTAAAGAACCTCTGGCGCTATTAACAGAAGTTTACCCAGTAGAAAACAGCGCAGACTTTCCTGTAGGGCAATGGCTTTGTCTTGAGTCAGACTTACTCCAGGGGCGTTGGGAGCGTAAGATCCAGCGGCTGGTTCAGGTTACTGAACACGTCAATGAGCGACACATCCGGCTCAATTATAAGTGCGGTTGGCCTATTGATGCCGGGGGACAACTGCATTGGCGCAGAGTGACGCCGGTAGAAAACGTGACTATCACGAATATGGTTTTTATTGGTGAGGGGCGGTACGGTTGTAGGTTCCGAACACACCATGCACGGACGTTGGTTATTGAATCATCAAGGTATCGGTGATTTTAGACTTTTTGGTATTATGGACAGTACTCATCCCGCCGATGACGCGCTGGACGCCATGGTAAATGATTCGGCCATCAACCAGATTTATGCTTTTTCTGACCTGCTATTCCAGCGGCGTCACCGTTTTAACCGATCCCACATCCAGCTGGATTTTCAAAACAATACGCTAAGTACGCAGGGGATTGAAGATGCGCCCCAGAACGATCCCTTTGCCGCAGTGATGTTTTTCCAGGGGGATGTTACTGGTACGCCCATTACCTTCCAACTGACCACCACGTTGCAGGAACAAACTGATATTTTCCCGGTCGCTGACGCTACGCTGTTTAAGGTCGGCGACTGGTATGCCGTTCAGGTGACGCCGATAAAAGGCGCCGCAGAGCGCGAACTGCAAAAACTGGTGCAGATCACCGCTATTGCTGACAACACCCATATCCAGATTGGCTACTACAACGGCTGGGAATTGCTGGCAGGACGGGTGATTAACTGGCAGAAGGTGGAGCCAGTACAGTTTGTCACCATCAAGAATTTACAGTTTATTGGGGCAGGCAGTGATCTGATCACCGGCAGTCACCCGGTAGCCTTTGAATATGCGGTGTATGCCAATGTGGCGGGTATCCACTCAACCGGCTCTTTCTGGCCGGTTGTCATGCGTCGCTGGAATACACACTACCTGACTCAACAGTGTTCACTGATTAACCCACCCAATACGGCGTATGGCGGTGCGGGTTACCTGACGCAGCAAATTTACTGTCTTTACGGTCATGTCAGTGATTGCAGCGTTGCCAATGCGCGCCATTTAAATGACTTTACCGCCTCGGCCTACTGTCTGGTAGAAAATTGCCATGCCACCGGGCAAAGCGCCGAAAAAGGGCCTTTTGTTAACCACGGGCAGTACGAACACGATCTGACCTACAGCGGGAATTCCGGACTGATGACCTTTGCCAATTCAGGTGTCACCTGGGGCGGCAGCGCGAAACGTATTAACGTGCGTAAGCATGTCTGTCCGTGGTTTGTGGCGCGTTTTGGTGTGAGTGAGCTGACGCTGGAGGACGTGGTAGTGATTGCCAACGAGAACATTCCGCAATCCGGCATGTTATGGGTCAATGCTGATGGTCTGCGGATGACCGGCTGTAGCGCCGACCGCACATTTATTATCAGTCAGGCTTCACAACGTGCTGCGCGGAAAAACCTTATCCAGCAGTGTCAGTTTTCCCTGTCAGATGACCAGACAGCGGTGATTCAGAACAACGTCACCTCATCCATTACCTTTTCAGATACGGTATTTAAAGGCATTAACGGTCATCCTTTTGCCAGTAACGCTCCACTCAGTTTTGTGCGTTGTGATTTTTATGGTGGTGAGGATACAACGCCGGTCAGCCTGGCGACTTCAGCGCTGGATTTACAGGCGTGTCAGTTCAACAACACGTTGTTTAGTTTACGAGGAGAGGAGCCTAAGCAAATCGGTATCCATTTTTCAGCGCTGACACAAAGCACCTTCGACTTCAGCGCTTTTACCGCACAGCCAACAGCTTCGCTGATGTTTACTCATAACCGCCTTTCCGCCAGCACAATAATCGCACAACCGGAAGCTGGGGAGAGGGTGATATGGCAGCAAAATATATTGCTTAATTAGTTCAACCTTAGGCGAATCGCTGCCACGCAAAGCCGCCGGGATTGCGTGGCAGCAATTGCGGAAATTAACGATAATCATTATCATCCTCAGCCTGTTCACTGGATCCTGAGACGTTATGCGAATTTCCTGCCGGATGTTGTTACTTGCAACCCTGATGATCACGGGGCTGGCGCAGGCCAGAACGGTGGTTGACCTCTACGGCCGCACCGTTGAAGTGCCAGATCATCCTCAGCGTATAGTGCTGGGGGAGAGCCGAATGCTCTATACGCTTAGTCTGGTGCAGGAAGGCAACCCGGCCAAAAACGTGGTGGGCTGGCCAGGGGATATGCAAAATCTCGATCCGCAGAGCTGGCAGCTCTACGTCAAGGCCTTCCCGGATATCGCCAATATTCCTCAATTTGGCAAAAATAACTTCACCCAGATGAACCCGGAAAAAGTCATCGCGCTGCATCCGGATCTGGTGATCCTACCGCGTTACGCCAAACAACCCGCCGATCACGACCAGATGCAGGAGAGCCTGACCCGCGCCGGTATCCCGGTGATCTACGTTGATCTGCGCGTTGATCAAATCAACAACACCGTACCGAGCGTCAGACTGCTGGGCGAGGTGCTGAACAACCCGCAGAAAGCGGAGCGCTTTATCGCTTTTTATCAGCAACATATGGATCGGGTAAAAGAGCGCATCGCGCAGTATCACGGTACGAAAACCCGCGTCATGCTGCAACTGCAACCGGGCCGCCGTGAAGGCTGCTGTACCACGGTGTCTCACGGCAATCTGGCGGATTTACTCAACTTTGCCGGGGGTGACAATATTGCCCGTGGCGCATTTAAAAGCGTGTTTGGCGAAATGAACCCGGAAGCGGTGATTGCCGCCAACCCTGATGTTTATATCAGTACCGGTATGGGGAGCCCGCAGGCAAATCCGGGGTCAGAGATCATGCTCGGACCGTTGGTTTCTGCCGTTCAGGCGCAGGGAAGTTTTCGTCTGATGATGGACAAACAGCCGCTGCTCTCGCATCTGGCGGCGGTCAGGGAGGGGCGTGCATATGCGGTCTGGCATAATTTCTACCTCAGCCCCTACCATATGGTTGATGTCGAAGTCTTTGCCAAAGCGCTCTATCCGCAACTGTTTCAGGACGTCAGTCCGCAGCAGACAATAAAAGACCTTTACGCGCAGTTCCTGCCTATTCCATTTAGCGGCACGTACTGGACGCAGCTTCGCCCGCGCGCAAATTAAGCCAATATGTTGCTCCTCCCTTTTAGGCTGGGAGGAGCAACGCCGTCAGTTACATCACCAGCGCGGCACCATCTTTCCTCGATTCCGTCCCCGCCAGATAATGCCCGTCCGGATGCCGGACAATCACCTGCGCGCCGCCAAACGAATGTCCGCTGAGTGGATCTTCGACGATCAGCTCATGCCCCATGGCGCGCAGCGCGGCCAGCGTGTTGTGGTCAAACGTCGATTCAATCGCCACCTGACGCCCGCCGTTGATACGCCAGCGTGGCGCGTCAATGGCCGCCTGCGGATTCTGCTTATACAGCATCACGCGCAACGCCAGCTGCAAGTGGCCCTGAGCCTGCATCGGGCCGCCCATCAGGCCAAATGACATCAGCGGTTTGCCCTCAGAATCGTGGGCAAATGCCGGAATAATCGTGTGCAGTGTGCGTTTGTTTGGGGCCACGCAGTTGGCATGTGTCGGGTCAAGCAGGAAACCGCAGCCACGGTTTTGCATACTGATCCCGGTGCCGGGCACCACAATGCCGGAGCCGAAACCCATATAGTTTGACTGAATGAATGACACCATCATACCGCTCGAATCGGCTGTGGTCAGATACACCGTGCCGCCCGGACGCGGAGCGCCGTAGGTCACGTCGCTGGCCAGAGTGCGGTCAATAAGCCCGGCGCGCTCGGTCAAATAGTCATCATTGAGGAACAGCTGCGGGTCGAAGCGCATATGTTCGCTATCGGTGACGTGCTGATCCAAATCCGCCAGCGCCAGTTTCATCGCCTCGATGCACAGATGGGTAGTTTCTACTGAATCCACCGGCTGGCTGCCGATGTTCAGCTTGTCGAGAATACCCAGCGCAATCAGCGTAGCGATCCCCTGACCGTTTGGTGGCAGTTCGTGGACCGAGCCTCCGGCGAAGGATTGCTGCATGGTATCCACCCAGTCGGCCCGGTGATTCGCCAGATCGTCCAGCGTCATCGCACCGCCACAGGACTGGCTGTGGGCGACCATTTTCTGCGCCAGTTCACCGCGATAAAACGCTTCGCCATCGGTTTTGGCAATCAGTTCTAAGCTATCTGCCAGCGCCGGGTTACGGAAGATTTCACCCGTTTTTGGTGCACGGCCTTCGGGCGCAAAGCACTCGCTGAACCCCGGCTGATCACGTAATTTTTTCACCGCGTTTTCCCACAGACGGCCAATCAGCGGCGATACCGGGAATCCGTTACGGGCATAATCGATGGCCGGTTGTGCGAGTGTGCTCAGCGGCAGGGTGCCGAAGCGTTTTGCCAGCGCCACCCAGCCGGACACCGCACCTGGAACCGTGACCGCATCCCAACCATAGGTTGGCACCCTTGCATGGCCTTTGGCGGCGAAATAGTCCGGCGTCCACGCGGCAGGTGAACGGCCTGAAGCATTCAGGCCATGGGCTTTTTTGCCGTCCCAGATAATGGCGAAGGCATCGCTGCCGACGCCATTACCGCTCGGCTCCAGCACGGTCAGCGCCATTGCGGTGGCGATAGCGGCATCCGCCGCATTGCCGCCCAGCATCAGCATTTTCATGCCCGCCTGTGCGGCCAGTGGTTGTGAGGCGCAGACTGCATTGGCGCCCATCATAGTCGGGCGCAGGGTCGGATAAGCGACGTTAAAATCGTAATTCTCAGACATATCAGTTCCTTAAAAACAGTAAACGCGTTATTCGGAGCGGGGATCGAGCGCGTCGCGCAATCCGTCACCCAGTAAATTAAAACCCTGTACGGTCAGGAAAATCGCCAACCCGGGAAATATTGACATCCAGGGTGACTGTTCGAGGAAGCTGCGTGCGGTGTTCAGCATGGCGCCCCAGGAAGGATTCGGCGGTTGCTGACCGAGGCCAAGGAACGACAGGCTGGCTTCGGCAATAATTGCCGACGCAATCGCCAGCGTCGCCTGCACCAGAATCGGCGAGAGCACATTGGGCAGCACATATTTGAGCAGGATCCACCGGTCCGGCAGGCCAATCGCCCTGGCACCCTCGATATACTCTTCGTTACGGATGCTCATGACCTGCGCGCGGGTCAGGCGGGCAAACATCGGCATAGCGGAAAGGCCGATGGCAATCATGGCGTTCCCGAGGCTCGGGCCGAGAAAGGCGCCCAGCGCAATCGCCAGTACCAGAAACGGACATGACAGCAGTGCTTCGACCACGCGGGAAATTATGTTGTCCAGCCAGCCCTGCCAGTAACCGGCGACCAGACCAAGCGGAACGCCGATGACGATGGCGATGACCACCGAGACACAACCGGCCATCAGCGAGGTGCGTGCCCCCCAGAACAGGCGCGATAAAATATCGCGTCCCAGTTCGTCAGTGCCCAGCCAGTGCAGGAGGGAAGGCGCCTTACGCACTGCCATAAAATCCGCTTTGATCGGATCAAAAGGCGAAATCCACGGTGCCAGCAACGCCAGCAGCGCGAAGAACAGCACCAACACCGCGCCCATCACGGCAGTTTTATTACTTATGAATTTGCGTAATATCCGGTTGGGTTCGCGCGCAGGTAGTGACGTTGTCACCGAAATAACAGAAACACTCATGTCAGGCTCTCCGCATACGTGGGTTAACCAACACATACAGTACGTCGGCCAGCAGGTTCATCAGCAGAAAGCCCACCGCGACCACCATCACCACACCCTGAACCACCGCGTAATCACGGTTGAAAACGGCATCGACAATCATCTTGCCGAAACCCGGAATGGTGAACACCTGCTCGCAAAGCACCGCGCCGCCGAGCAGTTCGCCGAACAGCAACGTCGTCAGCGTAATAATCGGTACCAGCGCATTGCGCAGCGCGTGTTTCATGATCACTTGCCCGGACAGTAACCCTTTGGCGCGTGCGGTACGGATGTAATCGGCTTTCATGACGGCGATCATCGCCGCACGAGTGTGGCGCATCAGCGTGGCAGACAGTCCGGTGCCGAGCACCGCCGCCGGCAGCAGCATCGTTTTCAGGTTTTGCAGCGGATCTTCCGAAAACGGCACGTAGCCGGAGGCTGGAAGCCAGTGCAATTTCACCGAGAACAGCATAATCAGCAGCACCCCAAGCCAGAAATGGGGGATTGAAATCCCCGACAGCGCCAGGAAATTGGTGCTGTTATCGATCCAGGTTCCCTTATTCACTGCGGCCACCACACCCATGGTGATACCAATAATCAGCGCCACAATCATCGCCAGCAATGACAGTTCGAGGGTCACCGGCAGCTTGCTGGCTATCAGCTGCAACACCGGTTCCTGCGTGCGCAGCGACATACCGAAGTCGCCGTGCAGGGCGTTGCCCACCCAGTGGAAATACTGGCTGGGGATGGGATCATTGAGATGATACTGTTCACGCAACTGGGCAATCACTTCGGGATTACGTTCCTCGCCGGCCATGGCAGTGATGGGGTCCCCCGGCAGCAATTTCTGCAAAGAGAACACCATCAGCGTGACCAGCAACAGCGTCGGTATGGCTGAAATCAGCCGTTTTACCACCAGTTCTAACATGGTCGTTCCTCAGGCAATTAGGGGTTCAATGCCAGGCCCTGCAGACGGATCAGACCGTCGGCGTAAGGCACAAAGCCGGTGACTTTTTTATTCATGCCGAAAATGCGCGGTTCGAAGTACAGATAGATCAGCGGATTATCAATATTGGCTTGCTCAACTACCTGCTTGTACAACGTTTTACGTTGCGCCACGTCGCTGGTCAGCCGCGCTTGCTGCAACCACTGATCGACCTGCGGATTGCTGTATTTTCCGTCGTTTAGGCCGCCTTTGGTCGAGAGGAAAGAGAAGATATCGCCGTCCGGATCCGGACGTCCTGACCAGCCGGACATACTCATGCTGAATTCGCCACTTTGCTGGCGATCCAGCAGCGTGGCGTATTCGGTCATTTGCAGATTCAGGTTGATACCCGCTTCGCTGACCATCGCCTGAAGCACCTGCGCCACCTGCTGAGACGTCGGATTGTTGGCGACCAGGAAATCAATGTTCAGCGGCGTTTTCACCCCGGCTGCGGCAAGCAATGCCTTGGCTTTTTCGATATCACGTTTTTGTATCGGCACATCGGCGTGATAAGGGCTGACGGGAGAAAAGGCCTGATTTGCCGGAGTGTATTGCCCCTGGAAAACCACCTGATTCAATGCATCACGATCGATGGCCAGTGACAGTGCCTGGCGGACGCGGGCCTCTTTCGCCAGCGGCGTATTAGTATTGGCGGTGCCGTTGGCAATATTGATAGTCAGACCCATGTAACCGAGGCCGATAGTACTGGCGAGCTGCAAATTGCTGTCGGCTTTCACTGTTGCTGTATCGCTGGCGGCAATGCCCTCGGTGATGTCCAGATCCCCCGCGCGCAGGTTGGCTAAACGCACGGATGCGTCAGGGATGGGCAGGAACACCACTTTGTCGAAGTGATACGCGGCTTTATTCCAGTAGTTCTCAAAGCGCTTAAGGACGATTCTGTCCTGCTGCACGCGGCTGACAAACTCGTAAGGCCCTGAGCACACCGGGTGTGCCGACACATTGCCTTTAGCGGTGGCAGCCGGGGCCATCATGGTGCCTGCGCGATCGGTCATTTGCATCAGCAGGGCGGCGTCGGCGGTTTTCAGGTGGAGGACCACGGTCAAAGGCGCGGTAACGTCGACGGTATCAATAGAAGACAACTCACTTTTACGCAGCGATCCCGGCAGCGTCAGATAGCGTTCGATATTGTATTTCGCCGCATTCGCGTCGAATTTTTCACCGTCGTGGAAGGTCACACCTTCGCGAAGATGTAGGGTCAGCGTTTTGCCGTCGTCGCTGTATGCCCAGTCTTTCACCAGACCCGGCACAATTTGCAGATGCTGATCGACATCCACCAGGCGCTCACACATGGCACTGAAGATGAAACGGCCGTAATAGGTGCGGGCGGTCGCGGGATCCAGCATATCCGGATCGCTGCCAAGGCCGATGCGCAGGGTGCCTTCTGCGTGGGCGAGGCCCGCAGTGGTCAGCAACAATAACGCCGGAATGCAGGCGGTTAAGCGGGGGGCAAATTTCATGGTCGGGTTTCCAGAGGTGATGTTGAAGGAGTGACAGAAAGTGACAGCCGTGACCGGCTCGCTTGTTCGAACAGCGCACGCCGTAAGGTAAAAGCGGCGGAGGGCGGCGGTATCAGCACAGACGTGCGGTCCTGTTGCAGCTCACTCCAGCGGTGGCAGGCCACCATGCGGTTGTCGCTGACCGTTTGCAGCGGCGGTTCAACCTGACGGCACTCGTCGGTGGCATAGGCGCAGCGGGTATGGAAACGGCAGCCGGAGGGCATATTGGCGGGATTAGGCATATCGCCCTGCAACAGCGGTACCGGGCGCTTTACGCCGGGCGTCAGCAGCGGTGCGGAAGCGATCAGTGCCTGAGTGTAAGGATGCAGGGGGTGATCGAAAATATCATCCGTGTAGGCCAGTTCGACAATTTGCCCCAGATACATCACCGCCACGCGGTCACTCATATGGCGGATGACCGCCAGACCATGCGCCACAACGATCATCGTCAGTCCGAACTGCTGCTTGAGGTTCTCCAGCAGATTCACCACCTGCGCCTGCACCGAGACGTCCAGCGCCGAGACCGGCTCATCGCCAAGCAGTAGTTTTGGTGATGAGGCCAGGGCGCGGGCGATACCAATGCGCTGACGCTGACCGCCGGAGAACTCATGCGGATAGCGGTTGCTGAACGCCGCAGGCAGGCCGACGGTGGTCAGCAGCTCGCGGACTTTGGCCTGGCGGTCAGCTTTGCCACAGACAATATTGTGTAACCACAGAGGCTCACCGACGATCTCTTCCACGGTCATACGCGGATTCAAAGAGGCAAAGGGATCCTGGAAGATGATTTGCAGATCACGGCGCAGGTTCTTCATCCGGGGCGCCGAAAACAGCTTCAGGTTTTCTCCCTCATAAAACACATCTCCATCGCTGGCGCTCAATAACTGCAACAGCAAACGCCCGAAGGTCGATTTACCTGAGCCGGATTCGCCGACGATAGCCAGCGTTTCGCCGTGCCAGACACGCAGCGACACGCGATCGACGGCCTGGACGGTTTTCGGTTTGCTGAAAAGGGATGACGGACCTTTAAAGACTTTGCTGAGCCCGGTGGCTTCCAGAATGGGACGGCGTGTGAGGTTCATGCACAGGCTCCTTCAGCGGATAACGCGAAAAAATTTTCCAGCGGCGCGTAAAAACAGGCGACGTGGTGCGGGGAGTCGTGCAGCGGGCGCAGCGGCGGTCGTTGCTGATGACAGCGCGTATCCGCGAACGGGCAGCGGGTCGAAAAGCGGCAACCTGCAGGCATATCACGGGGTAAAGGCACTGCGCCGGGAATGGTCGACAGCGCACCCTGTCGCGGAGCGAGAGAAGGCATCGATCCCATCAGACCTATGGTGTACGGGTGTTGCGGGTTATTGAAAATGTCCGCCACCTCACCCTGTTCGACGATTTGCCCGGCATACATCACCGCCACGCTGTCGGCGACCTCCGCTACCACGCCCAGATCGTGGGTGATCAGTAACAGCGCACTGCCGGTTTCTTTCTGAATGCGGTTGAGCAGGGCGAGGATCTGCGCCTGAATCGTCACATCGAGCGCCGTGGTGGGTTCATCGGCAATCAATAACTGTGGATGGTTTATCAGCGCCATCGCAATCATGACGCGCTGGCGCATTCCGCCGGAAAGTTGGTGCGGATAGGCTTCCATCCGCAGTTCCGGGGCCGGGATCTGCACTTTTTTGAGGAGTTCCAGCGCTTGCGCGCGTGCCTGCTTTTTATTGGTGTTCTGATGGCGCATGACTGCTTCTGCCAGCTGATCGCCGAGCGTCAGCGCCGGGTTGAGTGACGTCATCGGCTCCTGAAAAATCATCGCCAGTTCCAGACCTCGCAGGTCGGCGTACTGACGCTCAGACAGCCCGAGGAGGGAATCGCCGTTGAGACGGATATCACCCTGTAAAACTTTGGCGGAAGAGGGCAGCAATCCCATCAGCGCCAGCGAGGTCACGCTCTTCCCGCAACCGGATTCCCCGACCAGCGCCAGCGTTTTTCCGGCTTCCAGCTGTAGGGAAATCCCGTCCAGCACGCTGGTGGGAGAACCGGAAAACTGTACCTGCAAATCTTTGATGTGTAACAGCGGGGGGACGGGCTCATCCGGGTTAGTCATCAGTAAATTCCTCGTCATCATTCAGGGTGGAAAGGAACGCCTGTTGCAGGGCCAGAAGGTGCTCACGCATAACTCTGGCGGCTTCTTTTGGCTGGCGTGCGGCGATGTGTTCAATGATGCGGTGATGGTGGTCGCCGTAACGATTGAGGCGTTCCTGATTGCGTGCCGCGTTGCGTACTGCCTGCCAACTCGGATCGCGGCGGATGGCATCAATCGCATCAAACAGCCCCAGCAGAAGGCGGTTGCCGGCGGCATCGGCAATCGCACGGTGAAAAGCACTGTCCCACAACTCAATTTGATCCCGATCGTCAGGTGACAAGGTGTTCAGGCGATCCAGCAGGCGGCGCATCAGCTGAATCTGCTCGGGCGTGGCGCGCAGGGCGGCATATTTCGCCAGACCGGGTTCTATCTGCAGACGCGCTTCCATCACTTCCTGCAAATTGGATTGTTTCGGCAGCGCTTGCAGACTCAGCGGTTGGGCCGGACCATTCGGGCCGGTAAAAGTGCCTTTACCCTGCTTGCGCCACACCCGGCCTTCTTCCTCCAGCACATCCAGTGCACGGCGGATTTCACGGCGTCCGACGTCAAACCGCTGCATAAGCTCGCGTTCTGCCGGCAGTGGTTGAGTCTGATCCGGATGTTGCTGGATCAGCTGGCGCAACTGCTCGAGTGCAGAATTTGACGTTCCGTTTGACGAAGGCGCTGTCCCGGCGTTTGTTGGCATAAGGCGTATTCCCGTGCGGATTAATTTCGTTAAATAACGCTTAGCAATTTCCGAACCAATCATGCAAAGGTTCATGTGAAATTGTTGCAAGTAGTCAAATTTGTTTTTAATTTCAAGTGAATAAAATTTGTGCGCTTCATACCTGTAACGTTGAGATAACTGAATAACTCATTGAAATAACGAAGGTATGCACAAGCATAGTGCGTTAAATTAATGTTAATGCAATGTTGCTGTGCAGATTTTTTTTGGGATGAGACGTGTGTCAAGAAAATGAATGAGTCACTGAATGGTTCAGTCAGGGCTGGCCGGAGGGATAACGGTGAAATGAAGTGCTGAATGGGGCGCTGGCAGGACTTGCTTAGATAAAATATCCTCCCCTTTACGGGGGAGGGACAACATAGACTTAAAAATCGACCACCGCAGACAACACCACATTGCGCGGTTCACCTTCAATAACCCGCAGGTTACCGGCGCTGGACGAGTAATATTCCTTATTGAACAGGTTATTCACGTTCAGCTGCAGCTTGGTGTGTTTACCCAACAGCGGGCTGTCCCAGGCAACAAACGCATCGGCCACGGTGTAGGACGGCATGGTGAAACTGTTTTCAGGATCCCCGGCGCGGCTGCCCACATAACGGGCACCACCGCCGACGCGGACATCGCCCGGTACCGGCACCCAGCGCAGGGTATGGCTCAGGTAGAGACCGCCCATCTGAGTCGGCGCATTGACCAGCCGGTTACCGACGTTGTCCTGATTGACGTTATCCTGTGTGATTTCGGTTTTGTCATAGCTGTAGTTGGCACTGACGCTCCAGCCGGTAGCAATTTCGCCATTCATTTCCAGCTCTACGCCCGTAGAACGCGCTTTAGGAATACTTCGCGTCACGCCGTTGATAAACACCGACATATCTTTTTCATCGATACGGTAGAGCGCCAGCGTGGCATCCACGCGCGGGGAGATCTGCCATTTGGTGCCCACTTCATAGGTTGTCCCCAGTTCAGGCTGCGCGACGTTGCCGTCGTCATCGGTATCGGTGGAGGGTGTAAACGAGCGGCTGAAACTGCCATAAAACGACACATCCTGCGTCAGCTTATATACCAGCCCCAGCTGCGGCAGGAATTTAGTGTCGGTGTTGTCCAGCGTTTGCGTCGGGTCAACAAAACCATACGAGGACTTCTGGTTATATTGCTGATAGCGGCCGCCCAGCACACCAATCCACTGGTCGGTAAAGTGAATGCTGTCTTTCACATACACAGATTTGTTGTAGAGCGTATTGCGCAGATTACTCAGCTTGTCGTTGTAGGTGCTGCTGTCGGTGGTCGGTGACAGTCCATACACCGGGTTATACATATTGAACTGATTGTTCACTTTGCCGCGATACGAGTACTGCTTATAGGTTTCATTTTTCTCATAATCCACGCCGAGCAGCAGGTCATGGGTCATGCCGAAGATTTCTGGCGTACCGATCCAGTCCCACGCGGTGTAATCAGTCTGATGATTAAATCCGCGGTTGGCATCGGCCCGGCGGGTCACGGCGCCGGTAGTGGTATTAATGGCTGTGGCGCGCACTTCATTACTGTCATAGCGGCGCTGCATCCAGGCGTAGGTCAGACGCGTTTTCCACTCCGGGCTGAGTTCATATTCCCAGGTGGTATTGAGGCGCTTATTTTTGCCCCAGGCGTGGTTTGCCTGTTCGTCAAGACGGCGCTCATAGGGAATATCCACCGGCTGGCCGTCGATAAAAGCGGTACCGCGGTCGTAAGGAATATCGTATTTGTACTCCTGATAGCTGATGTTGAAACTGGCTTTATCACCAAACCAGCTGAGAGATGGAGCGAGCAGGGTGTGCTGATCTTTGCCGAAGTTACGCCAGTAGTCATCAGATTGCCTTTCAGCGATCAAGCGAAAAGCAAAACCATTACCCAGCGGGCCGGTGACATCAATCGCGCCGCTCCCTCCACCCGATCCCCCGGTGCTGCCGCTGACCTGCGTATTCCAGTCGTACTGCGGTTTCTTGCTGATGATATTGATCACGCCGCCGGGATTCTGAATGCCGTACAGCAGTGACGCCGAGCCTTTGAGCACTTCGACGTGGTCAGTGGTGGCGTTGAATCCCAGCCCCTGATTACTGCGCACGCCGTCGAGCAAAACAGACCCGTCACTGTTAGCGCCAAACCCGCGTTTAACGAAACCATCCTCCGTCCCGCCCAGCGTATTGCCCTGAGTCACGCCGCTGACAAATTTCATCGCGTCGTTCAGAGACTTCATCTGGTAATCATCGATCATCGATGCCGTCACCACGCTGACCGACTGCGGTGTATCAAGAAGGGGAGTTTCGCCTTTACTGGCGGTAGAGGACTGACTGGCGCTGTAGTCGGTAGCGTAAGGTGAATTGTCGTCAGCGATGACCGTGAGGGTATCTGCCTGTGGTGCGGATTCAGTCGCCGCCAACAGCGGTGAGCAGTGAAGTATTGCCAACGCCAGTACGGATTTTCTCAATCCGCTCGTGGCGAGTTGTTGATTTTTTTTAGTTAACACGTGAACATTCCCTGAAATGCAAATAATAACGATTTGCATTCTAATTAAGAATGTCACGATGGGAAGCAAAATATTGGCTTTTTAGAAAAGCCTGTAAAATTTTCACTTCAAATTCAAATTCAAATTCAAATTCAAATTCAAATTCCAGTTCAAGGCCGTGGGCTCGCCGCCCACGCTGGTGAACCTTGGGCTGCCGCCCAAACCCGCCCAAGAGGAGGCGTAAACGCGCCTCCTCTTGGAACTCCTGCGTTTTTTCTCTGGGGCACCGACAGCTTCGCCGCTGGCAGGGCACGTGTTTCAGTGACTTCCGTTCACGGCGCAAAATGTCACGGCTCCGCCGTTCCCGTATTTCGGGTTCGAGCCATAGGTCTCGAACCTCTCATCCGGTGACATTTTTGACTGCACCTTATCGGCTATGTAGGTCAAAAGATAAAAAATAGAATAAAAGACAATAAACTTGTCTGGTTTTGAATTTAAAAAAGTGTGGGCCGCATTCAAAAATGGCGCTGAGCAAGCGGTTCGAGACCTGAGGCTCGAAACCCGCAGCGAGGGTACCGCCTACGCGGCGGCATTTTGCGGCTATAACAGCGGTGCCTGAAACACGGCCATTGTGACCAGCGCAGCTGGAGGAGTTTCATAAAAAAACGCAGGGGTCCTGGGGAGGCGCGTTTACGCCTCCCCAGGTCGGTGTGGGCCGACGCCCACGACCTTGAAGTTGAATTTAAAGATTTGAAAATTTAAAGATTTGAAGATTTAAAAGCGGGTTTGGGCAGCCGCCCATGACTAACAGCAGTTAGTCGACCGTCGAATACTTGATGTAGTGGTTTGTGCAGTTAAAATTCCCCACATAATGCAATTCACCATCCGGGCCTTTGGCGCTGAAAGGGATACGGTAGGTGCCCTGATCTTCTTTCGCATCTTCTTTAATAAATGACAGCACAGGTACGGCGGTGCCGATGTGGTCTTTATCGTTGCCCCAGTTCGGAATGCGATTCTGCATGAAATCTGCGGTGACGCTGTCGATGGCATTTTGCGGGGTGATGTCAGCACAGGCCTGCGGCGTGGTGCGCTGCATCCACATCGGGTAGACGTAAACGGACCCTAACATCACCACCATGATGATAAAAATGGCTGAAATCATACCGATGAGTATTACTTTGCTCTTATTTCCGACCACGTTCTCTCCTGAGCAGCCCGCATTGATTGATAGACCGCGTTGATAATTCGATGTAAATCATAACGTCATAGCGTGCATGTTACGATAGAACGCGATCTATGATCCATTTTCACTTTAACCGGAGGAGATTTTTATGAGTCAACAACCCACCGTCGCCGTGCTGGGACTGGGCGCAATGGGCCATGCGTTTGCGGCCAACCTGCTGAAAAAGGGCTTCGAAACCCACGTCTGGAACCGTACCGCGTCACGGGCGGACAGTCTGGTTAAAGGTGGCGCGATCCAGGGCAAAACCGTACGCGAAACCGTCGAAGGGGTCGATGTGGTGATCACCATGCTGACCGACGGCAAAACCACACAGGCCGTGTTTGAAGGTCATGACGGTTTACTGGCCGGGCTGAAGCAGGGCGCGATCATTGCCCAGATGGGAACGCTGGGCGTGGAGGCGACCGACACGCTGATTGCACTGCTCGGGCAGCAACGCCCGGACGCCGTGTTTATCGATGCGCCGGTGTCAGGCACCAAAACCCCGGCTGAAAATGCGCAGATTGTAGTGTTAGCCAGCGGTGACCGTGCCGCAGCCGCCAACGTTGAACCGGTATTCGCCGCCATCTCCAAAGGCGTGAAGTGGCTCGGCGAAGCGGGCAGGGCATCAAAAATGAAACTGGTGGTCAATGCCTGGCTGATTTCCATGATGGAAGGCATCGCCGAAAGTGCCCAGCTGGCCGAAGAGCTCGGTTTCACCACCGATGAACTCTGGGACGTGCTGGAAGGCGGTCCGTTAGCCGTACCTTATATCAAAGGCAAAATGGAGATGTTCAAAAGCGGCGACTACACGCCGCAGATGCATCTGACCTGGGCGCTGAAAGATATCAACCTGGCGCTTAAGGCCGGTGAAAACCGCCAGTTGCCGGTGATGAAACGCATCAGCGAAACCTGGCAAAGCGCGGTTGATGCTGGCTATGGCGAACAGGATCTCAGCGTGGTTTACCGCTATTTAGGTTCGAATATAAAATAACTCCCCGCCCGCGCCTTCCTCTCATCTCAGAGGAGGGCGATATAAAACCCCCTTTCTTCTCAATCTTCTTAATGCCCTTAGTCATTAATCGCAAAACCTCGCCCGCCTGCTGAATATAGCCAGATTTCGATCTCTTTCGTTTTTATAAAATCGTTATAAATCATGTTTATATAATAATATTTATTCAGTTTGTTTTCGTCATTCCCGCTATTTCAATTAACGTCATAACTTAGTTCTTTTAAATATTAGAGAGGCTGAGTGCGCCAGTGTTAGCGTTATTTTATGACTCCGTACCGGAGGCGATATATTGAAAAATTTTGGAGAATTCTATGAGCAGCATCCCTTTAATTGATTTCACCTTGTTTTCCAAAGAGGGGGAAGCCCGTGAGACGTTCCTGTTGCAGCTGCGCACGGCGGCGCGGGATATCGGTTTTTTCTACCTGAAAGGCCACGGCATTGATAAACAGCTGCTGAGTGATGTGCAGCAGGCTTCCCGCGCCTTTTTTGCCCTGCCGGATGAGCAGAAACTGGCAGTGGGCATGATCAACTCCCCGCACTTTCGCGGCTACAACCGGGCGGCGTCTGAAATTACCCGCGGTCAGCCGGACTGGCGCGAACAGTTTGATCTGGGCGCTGAGCGTCAGCCTTTACCGCTGGAAGCCAAAACGCCGGGCTGGGCGAGATTACAGGGGCCGAACCAATGGCCGGACTCCCTGCCGGAACTGCGCCCGCTGTTGCTGCGCTGGCAGCAGGAGATGACGCAAATGTCGCTGCGCCTGCTGCGCGCCTTTGCGCTGGCATTGGAATTGCCGGAGAAAACGTTCGATCCGCTGTACGGCGATAAACCGAATGAACATATCAAACTGATCCGCTATCCCGGCCACAACGAAGGCCAGAGCGGACAGGGCGTCGGCGCGCATAAAGACTCCGGATTCCTGAGCTTCCTGCTACAGGATCATCAGCGCGGTTTGCAGGTCGAAGTCGAAGAGGGTCAGTGGGTGGATGCCCTGCCGCTGGAAGATACGCTGGTGGTGAATATCGGCGAACTGCTGGAGCTCGCGACTAACGGCTATCTGCGGGCTACCGTGCACCGCGTGGTATCGCCACCGGCCGGACAGGAACGCCTGTCATTAGCCTTTTTCCTCGGCGCGCAGCTCGACGCCGTGGTGCCTCTGTTCCCGTTACCGGCAGAACTGGCCCGCGATGCATGCGGCCCGGCCAGCGATCCGCTCAATCCTTTATTCCGCGATGTGGGCTTTAACTACCTTAAAGGCCGCCTGCGTTCGCATCCTGACGTGGCTCAGCGCTACTACGCTGACATTCTGACCGCTTCGGCCTGAGGCTTTTTTTCATGACACGGTTATACATTCGTTTCTTCACACCATAAAACAACAATACTAAGGGTTCTCTATGCTGAAAAATGTGGTTGCAGGTTGGTCTCTTTCCCCGTCGGTAATCGGGCGTTTCTCCGCAGCAGCGGTGCTGGTTGCGTCAGTGTCCGCCTTTGCTGCCGAACCTTTACGGGTTGCCGCCGATCCGGTGCCGCACGCTGAAATTCTGGCTTATGTGCAGAAAATCGATCCGGGCCTGGATCTGAAAATCATCGAAATCCCTAACGGCGTGAACTCTAACGAACTGCTGGCACATGGCGACGTCGATGCCAACTATTTCCAGCATCTGCCGTACCTGCGTTCACAGGAGCAGGCGCTGGGCGTGAAGTTTGCCGTGGCTGCTAACGTGCACATTGAGCCGCTGGGCGTCTACTCCAGCAAATACAAAAGCTACAAAGAGGTACCGGACAACGGCAAAGTGGCGGTGCCTAATAACGTCACCAACCTGAGCCGCGCACTTTATCTGCTGCGCGATCAGGGGCTGATCACCCTCAAACCGGGCTTTGATGATCCGTCCAAAGATCAGGCGACGCCGAAAGACATAGCCAATAACCCGAAACACCTGAAAATCATAGAGATTGAATCGCCGCAAATTCCGCGTTCGCTCGATGACGTCGATCTGGCAGTGATCAACGGTAACTACGCGCTGGAAGCCGGGCTGAGTCCGGCCAAAGATGCGCTGGGTTTGGAAAAAGCCAAGGGCAATCCGTACGCCAACATTCTGGTCACCAGCGAAAAACTGGCGTCTGACCCGCGAATCAAGCAGCTGGCCAAAGATCTGGAGTCACCGGAAGTGGCGAAATTCATTACTGACAAATATCAGGGCTCGGTCATCCCGGTCTCCGCGGCAGGCGATAAATCATGATAGTTGCCGAACATCTGACCAGACAGTACGCAGGACAGGGCGCTCCGGCGTTACAGGATGTCTCTCTGACCATCAACGACGGGGCGGTGTTCGGCATTATTGGTCGCAGCGGCGCAGGGAAAAGCACCCTGATCCGCTGTCTGAATTTACTGGAGCGGCCCGATTCGGGCCGTATTCTGGTTGACGGGCGCGACCTGACGCAGCTCAGCGATAAAGACCTGCGGTTGCAGCGTCAGCGTATCGGCATGATCTTTCAGAATTTCAATTTGCTCCATGCACGCAACGTCAGCGATAACGTCGCCGTGCCGCTGCAAATTGCCGGTATTGGCCGCAACGAGCGTAAAAAGCGCGTGGCGGAACTGCTGGATTTAGTAGGCCTTAGCGATAAAGCCCACGCCTTTCCCTCACAGCTTTCTGGCGGTCAAAAGCAGCGCGTTGGCATCGCCCGGGCGCTGGCGGCACGGCCCAGCTATCTGTTATCAGACGAAGCGACCAGCGCGCTGGACCCGGAAACCACCGAGTCGATTCTGGCCTTATTGCGCAGTATTAATCAGCAGCTCGGGCTGACCATTGTGCTCATCACCCATGAACTCAACGTGGTGAAATCCATCTGTGACCATGCCGCGCTGCTGTCAGACGGAAAATTGCAGGAGAGCGGGCCGATAGCCCGGTTGCTGGCAGACCCCAATTCCTTGCTCGGCAAAGCGCTGATGCCCGACTGCGGTTTGCCGGAGTTGCCGGTGAATCCGCTGTTGCCGGTGGCGGAGCTGACGTTTTACGACATTTTGCGGGCCTCTCCGGTGCTCAGCTCGCTGGCGCAGGTGCACGGCGTTGGCGTGACCTTATTTGGTGGCGGCGTGGAGTCGATTGCAGGCCAGCGTGTGGGTCGTTTACGGGTGGCATTCCAGCCGCCAATGGGCGGTGTGGATCTGTCTGAAGTGATGCTGTTTTTGAATCAGCGGGGAGTGAAAGCCGAATGGGTATAAGAAACAGTTTGTCGTGGGATGAACTCTACGCGCTGGTGCTCAATGCAACCGGCGAAACGCTCTATATGGTGACGCTGGCGACCTTCTTCACGCTGCTGGTTGGTTTACCACTTGGCGTGCTGCTGTTTATCAGTCGTCGCCACGGGTTAGCGCCGTTGCCGAAAGTGAGCGCTACGCTCGGCACGGTGGTCAATATTGGCCGTTCGCTGCCGTTTGTGGTGCTGCTGATTGCCCTTATTCCTCTGACACGTCTGATTGTAGGCACCACGCTCGGCAGTACCGCCGCCGTCGTGCCTATTACGCTGGGGGCGATCCCGTTTTTTGCGCGCATTGTCGAGAACGCGCTGGATGAAGTGGACAAAGGCCGCATCGAAGCCATTCAGGCGATGGGTGGCGGGTTGCGTTACGTGATTTTCACCGTGCTGCTGCCCGAGGCACTGCCCGCGCTACTGGCGGGGCTGACGCTGACCGTCGTGATGTTGATTGGTTTCTCGTCGATGGCGGGGGTGATTGGCGGCGGCGGGCTGGGTGATCTGGCGATCCGCTACGGTTATCAGCGTTTCAACAATCAGGTGATGGTCGCCACTATCGTAGTATTAGTGGTGATGGTACAAATCATCCAGATGTTGGGGGACCGGGTGGTCAGGGCGCTGGCCCATCGCCGCTGACTTTATTCTTTAACGATCGACTCCCTCGTGGCGGTATCGACGTCAACCACCGCCGACATCCCCGGCCGCAGTTGTTTGCTTTGCGGCTGGTTGGTGTCTATCTCAATTCGGACCGCAATACGCTGTGAAATCTTGGTGAAATTGCCGGTGGCGTTATCGGCTTTCAGCACGCTGAATTCAGAACCCGTCGCCGGGGAAATCCGCGAGATATGCCCGTTGAATTTATGATCGTTTAGCGCATCCACCGTAAAAGTGACCGGCATCCCGGTGACCATCTCAGCCAGCTGACGCTCTTTGAAATTAGCATTTACCCAGACCGTTTCCGGCGTGACAGAGGTCAGCAGGGTCCCCGCCGACACATACTGCCCCGCACGAGCGCTGACCTCGCCGAGCTGGCCGTCGGCCGGGGCTATAATCCGCGTGTGTTGCAGGTTAATGCGCGCCACGGCGACCTTGGCCTGTGCGGATTTTAAGGCGGCCTGCAACGATGCTTTACCGGCATCAATTAAAGCCAGATCCTGGCGAGCGATATTGACGGATGCTTTGGCTTTCGCCACGTCTGCCTGCGCTTTGAGCTGGGCGGCGCGCACTTCATCCCCGGTAGTTTTCGCCACCACGCCGCTGGCCAGCAGCGGACCATTACGGCTTGAATCCAGCGAGGCTTTATTCGCGGTGGCCTGTGCACTTTGTAACTCGGCTTGTGCCAGTTGCAGGCTGGCTTCGCCCGATGCCCGGTTCTGGCCGAAATTATCCAGTGTCACCTGTTGCTGCGCTTCAGCGGCTTCGGCCTGCAATAACTCCTGACGGTAAGTGCTGTCGTCAATGTCAAACAACACGTCGCCCCGTTTTACCGGCATAAAATCCTGCACCTGCACGGCGGTGATATATCCCGACACCTGCGGGCTAACCAGCGTGACGTTGCCGCGTACATACGCGTTGTCCGTGGTCTCAACCTTTGAGCTGAACGGGAACAGTTGCCAGGTGTAGAGCACGATAAACACCCCGATAATACCCAGACACAGCACCGCGATAATGGACGGATAGCGGAAAATATTTTTCATAAAATAGATCACATCTCTGGATGAAGAATTGAAAAAATTGAATAAACATCACGCGGCCGCAGCGTCGCCCGCCTGTCTGGATGCACTTATTTTTGCGGTAATTTTCGGTACCACGATGTGCAGTGCCAGCACGGCGAAACAGCCCCATGCCATGTAAAACACCACCATAAACACGTCGTTATAGGCCAATAATCCGGCCTGCTGCGTAGCGCTGAGACTCAACCGCGCCAGCCCCTGCGCGTTCAGCTGCGAGCTGTCGCCAATCACCGGTTTCAGCGCCTGGCTGTAGTGCGCCACGCGTTCAACCACGTACGGGTTTTGCAGCGAAATCCCCTCGACCAGCACGCTGGAGTGAAACTTCTCACGCAGAATCTGAATCGTGCCGAGGAAGGCGCTGCCAACCTGAGCGCCGATGTTTTGTGTGGTCAGAAACACCAGAATAAAGCTGATGATCTGGCTCTGGCCGAACTGCAACGCTCTCGCAAACCCCAGCCACAGTGAGGTCGGCAGGAAAATGGCACCGGCAAAAGCAATCATTCCCTGACTGATGTAAAACTGCTCAGGCCGCGTATCGACGGTGGAGTGGGCGTCCATCCACGCGCCGGTGGCGATCAACACCATGGCGAACAGATGGATATAAACGATGCGGTCGGCGCGATGAATAATGCTGACGAACACCAGTCCGGCGAACGTCATCGCCAGCACGATCCAGAACAGCGTCACCAGCTGGTCATTTTGCAAACCGACCAGCGTCAGAAACCCCACCATGCCGGTGGTCTGCTCGCTCAGCAACATGCGCACGAACAGCATCGAGCCGGTAAACATCAACATTTCGGGCGTCATCAGCCAGCGCAAATCGATGATCGGATTCTTACGTTTCAGCTCCACCATAAACGCCAGCGTCAGCGTAATAATGCCGAGCACCAGCACTTCGCCAAGCCATGCCTTTTCAAACCACCAGTAATAACGCCCAAGCGTCAGCACGACAGAAATACAGGCCACGGCGGTGCCAATCAGCGGATAACTCAGCCAGTCAATGCGTTCGAACACTTTCACGCGCGGCGGATGGGTCAGCGGCAGGATCCAGATGATGGCCAGACAGATCAGCGCGAGGCCAGACTCCAGAAACGCCAGCTGATACCAGTGGCCCAGATCCAGCAGGTGCGGCGAAATAATGCGTGAGATCGGCTGGGCAATCTGGCTTCCCGCCAGCCCCAGACAGAGCCCGGCGGTCAGCTTTTTGGCCGGCGGGAAAATTTCAAACATATAGAAAATCGCCAGTGGCCCAAGTGAGGCCATCGCAAAGCCCATCACCGCACGCACCGCGACGGCGGTCTGAAAATCATGGGTAAAGACCTGCGCCAGCGACACGGCGGCAAAAAACAGCAGGCCATATTCGCCGAAGCGGCGCATACCAAACTGGGTGCGGATTTTATAAAGCAGAATGGTGCCGCTGACGCTGGTCGCGGTGTAGGCCGCCACCAGCCAGTAACTTTCGGTGGCGGTAATCCCGAGCGAGCCCTGAATGCCGGGCAGGTTGGACGCCACCAGATTGATGCCCAGCCCCTGCGTCATGCCAATGGTCAATGACGCCAGCGCATACACCACAATGCGCCATTTGGGAAAACGGCACAGCCAGGTGCTGACCTGAGCGGCAAAAGGGTGATGGGGTGAGGCAGGTACCGGCTGCGGTGTATTCCCGGTCTCTGCGGTGGGATCGATCTGAGGTGCTGGCGTTGATCCCGTTGTCATGAGTAAACCTTATCCGTGAAAATGCGCCAGGTAATTACCCGGCTACATTGTAGCTAGCTACATATATAGCGACAATGTAAACAGAAGTGTCAAAGGTGTCCAGATCAATTATTCATTGTAGTGATTTTTACAGTCGTGAATGCGTGCGAAATGAATGATTGCAAGAGGAGCGTGGCGGCTACATGGCCGCCAGTGTGGAGGCGATACTCGCCATGACCTGACGGGCGACGGCGACGTCTTTTTCAGGGATCCCCTGCATCACGCGGATCAGGATCTCGTCAGTCATCGAACGCACTTCCGTCGCCAGCGCCATCCCAGCTTCGGTCAGCACGATATCTTTCGAGCGGCGATCCTGCTCGCCCGGACAGCGCTCCAGATAACCCAGCGCCTGCAAACTGTCGAACAGGCGAATCGCGGTAGGATGTTCCACTTCCAGTAGCGCTGTCAGTTCGCCCTGTGGCAGACGGCCTTTGGCCGCTTCAAGGTGCAGCAGCACCTGACCCCGCGCCAGCGTCAGTCCGATGGTTTTAAAACGCGCATCGCAATAGGTGCGCAACTGGCGTCCGATGTGAATGGTTTCAGGCAAAAAACGCAGGGTCGGGGAGTGAGCTTCGGGGCGGCTGGAGGTCGTCACAGGTTTCTCTCGTGAATAGTTTCTATCAGAAATAATTATGCCGCTCAGGGTAGCACGTCTTGCTAAGTGGCGGTCAACCCCTATCGGCCATGATCAGACCCGGACCTAAACCCTGTGCTACAGTTAACAGTCGATATGCAAACAGACGTAAACCACGGGAGATGTTATGACCAGGGTCGCAATAGTGGGAGCTCACGGCCAGATTGGCCAGCTGATCATCAAACATTTGGTCGCGCAGGGAATCGATGCGATCGGGATTGTCCGCAAAGAGGAGCAGGTGCCCGCCATGAGGAAACTCGGCGCTGAGCCGGTTCTGCTCGATATCGAAAATGCCACGGCTGACCAGCTGGCAAGTTGCCTGCAGGACGTGGACGCGGTGGTATTTGCCGCGGGTGCAGGAGGTGGCTCCGGCGCCGAACGCAAAAGAACCGTCGATTTTGCCGGTTCAGTGCTGCTGGCCGAAGCGGCGCATAAAGCCGGTGTACGGCGCTTTATCCAGATCTCCGCCATCGGAGTCGATAACCCGATAAAACCGGACACCGACCCGGTTTGGAAAGCCTACGTGGAAGCCAAGCGGGATGCGGATATCGAACTGCGTAAAAGCGCGCTGGACTGGACGATTATCCGTCCCGGTCCGCTGACGGACTCGCCGGCCACCGGTCTGGTAACGCTGTCGCCCGATGCCGGACGCGGGGAGGTGACGCGCGAAGACGTTGCGCTGGTGGTGGTGGCAGTATTACAGGCGCCGAACTCCATCGGCCAGCAGTGGGAACTGCGCGGCGGCGATACGCCAATCCGTGACGCCGTAAGCCAGTAATCGCTGAAGCGGCCTTTCTGAAAATGAACGTATATTGACTCAGAAAGGCCGTGTTTTGCGCAGAATAAAAAGGGAGATCACAAGGTTTTCAGCGGTTCTTTACGGCGGATAAAGGCCACCGTCGCTCCCAGACACAGCACGTACCCCATAAATTCTGTGCCTTCCTCCACGATGTTTTTCACCGCGCGCACGTACTCACCCTCCATCACCACTTTCCAGATGGCGTTCATGCCAAACACTCGCGAAAACACCAGAACCAGCACCAGCCCGCACACCGTATAGTGACAGGCCGGATGGGCGAGAAAAGCCGATAACCCGCGTAAAGTGGTTTTGGGGGTGAGCGCCGCCCGGACGATGCAGAAAAGTGCCAGCAGGCAGGCGAAGTAGACCCAGGATCCGTGGTAGATCAGGTCGAATGCGGCATCGAGTTCACGGATAAACATGCAGCCAAAGAACCCGCCAATCAGCATCATACCGCCGCGCAGGGCGGGCTGGCGTTTCACCTGCCAGAAGAACAGGGCACTGACGGCAAACAGCACGATCTCCTGCAATATTTCGGTCGCGGAGATCTCCCCGATGTTGTTTTTGAAAATGGCGACATCAAGGTAAATCACTCCGACCACCAGAAAGGCGCCTGCGCACAGCAGTAAAATATTCACAATATGATTCAATAATGCCTGTTTCATCGTTTTCCCCGTGTTCTGTTCGTTGCGCTATATCATCACTGCGGGCGTGACGAAAAGTCCGAAAAGGATACGGATGTGAATTATTCAGCGTTGGGCAAAGCGTGCGGGAGTGCTAAAGTTGAGTGATAATACGTGCCTTTTCCATACATCATGTCAATTCCTTATCCGAGGAATCCGTCATCAGCACTCATTCATCAGCAACGAGGCGTCCGGCTTTAATGAGTACACAACCCACCACCGCCAAGCAGCTGGAAGTTCAGCGTATTGTCGACGTTCTGTCTAAAGCCATAGCTCAGCATCTTTTGCGCCCGGGCTCACGTCTGATTGAATCCCAAATTGTGGAAGCGCTGAACGCCAACCGCAACCATGTTCAGGTTGCACTGCAACGTCTGGCGATGCAGCGTATTGTCACCATCGAACCCAACCGGGGTGCAATGGTTGCTCAGCCGACCGCCAAAGAGGCGCGCGAAGTGTTTACCGCCCGCCGTGCCATCGAACGGGCAATTGTCGAAACCATTACACCTGATCTGATGCGCCGCCACCGGCACCGCATCGCCGCACATTTACGTGGTGAACGTGAAGCCACCAACGCCACCGACAGGCGGGCGATTGTCCGCGAACTGAGTGAATTCCATCTGATGCTGGGTGAAATTTGTGGCAACGACGTACTGAGTGAAATCCTTGCCAATCTGATGGTGCGCAGCTCGCTGATCGTGGCGTTATATCAGCGCAACGACGTGCCTTCCTGCCAGTCGGACGAGCATCAGGCCATCATTACCGCGCTGGAAGCCGGTGACAATGAGCAGGCCGCCGCAGTGATGACGGAACATCTTGATGAACTCGAACAGCAGCTTACGCTGGAAGACACCCCTGGCGGGGATGTCAATCTGCGTCAGCTGCTGGCCGATCTCTGAATTAGCGGTACACGGCGTTTAGCGACAAACCACGCTGGCGTCACAGGATGCCAGCGTGACCACCATCTTATCTTCCAGCGCTTTAATCTGTGCGCCGGGAACCAGATAGTTATTGCTGATCATCGAAAACACCAGCGGTCTCCCGGTCGCCGAATCCACATAGCCACTGATCGAAGATACGCCCGTCAGTGAGCCGGTTTTGGCGTATGCGCGCCCGGCGGCTGGCGTATTGATCATGCGGTTACGCAGTGTGCCGCCCACCATCAGTCCGGGTTCACCGGCGACCGGCAGCGCGTTATGCCAGGCGTTAAACCACGGCTGTTTGCGGGCGACCAGTAACACCGACGCCAGCTGTTCTGGCGTCACCTGATTCATGCGCGACAGGCCGGAGCCGTCAACCTGCCGCAGGGCGTCGGTATTAATGCCTTGTTGTCGCAGATACTGATGCAGGGTCAGCAGCCCTGATTCCCAGTCACCTTTTCCCCGCGCCTGACGGCCCATGGCTTTTGTCAGGATCTCGCCATAGCTGTTGTTAGACAGCTTGAGGAACGTGACGGCCAGTTGGGAAAGCGGGGCGGAGGTTTTGCTGGCAAGCACGGTGGCGTTGGCCGGTGCCGTGGCTTTGGCGATCCCCCCGTGCAGCGTGATCCCATGCTGTTTCAGGGCAGCGGACAGCAGCACGCCGAGCGTCTGCGCAGGGTCATCCACCGTGACCTGACGCGACCAGGTTTCGCTCTGTGCGGCAATCGTTCCGCTGACCACAATCTGATTGCTGCCTGCGCGCCGGTTGACGCTTAATGCCGTCGCGTCGCCCGTGGTGGTGTTATTGACGAGCGTGACGCCGGTCGTTGCGGGATAAACCGCGATCAGCGCGGGTGAGCTTTTGCTGGCTCCGGGGCGCACATCCAGGCGCACGACGTTGATATCCCCTTCAGGACCAAAAGTGTAATTCAGCGCAGAAATGGGGGCGGCGAACGCGAAAAGTTCATCGTCCCAGCTCCAGCCCTGACCAAAAGGTACGCTGTCGAAGGCGCTGTCATCTAACAGCAGTCGCCCATTAATTTGGCGGATACCCTGTTGTGCCAGCTGTGCGGCAAAGGCATCCAGATCGGCAGGTTGCAGGGTCGGATCGCCGCTGCCCTGTAAATAAATATCACCTTGCAGTCTGTCGCCGTGCTGGCGGCCAGGAGTCAGCAAACGGGTTTCAAAGCGGTAATCCGGCCCCAAAATGCCGAAAGCGGCTACTGACGTCAGCAGTTTCATGTTCGAGGCGGGTACCATGCGCAGGTCGCTGTGCGTCTGGTACAGCACCTTGCCGGTGCCGGCGTCACGCACGATAAGCCCGGTTGACGCCCCCGCTAACGCCGGAGCAGAACCGAGTGGGGAAAGTGCCTGACTCAGTGTCTGGCCGTTATGCTGGCCGGTGCCTGATGTTGCACATCCCGCCAGTGTCAGGATTGCGGGCAGCAGCCATCCTGCTGTTTTCATGATCTGAAATCCTTATTATTGATTGAAGTACATTCACGGTTAAGCAGCGTCAGGAAATTCGACAGCAGCGGTGACGCAGAACCGGTCCGCTGTAACATAAAAAGCTCAACGCAGGGTGAGAGACGTTCTGTCTGTAAAGGCAAAAACCGCACGCTGTCGCTGAAGGTTTGTCCCGCCAGAGATTCCGGCACCAGCGCCACGCCAAAACCGCAGGACACTAAGGCGATCACCGTGCTGAGCTGCGCCGCTTCCTGCACAATTTTGGGGTAAAACCCGGCCTGAATGCAAAGCCCGAGCAGCTGATGATAATACCCGTCGCCGAGGCGTTCCGGTGTGAAGACAAAATCCTCCTGCGCTAACTGCGCCAAATCAAGGGTTTTCTCTGCCGCCAGCCGGTGCTGCGCAGGCAGGGCCACCCGAATTTCTTCGGTTAAAAACAGGGCTGAGGCGATCTCCTGCGGCATTAGCGCCGGTTTTCTCACAAACGCCAGATCGGTTTCACCTCGTTGCAATGCCTGAATTTGCAGGGCGGACGGCATCTCTTTAATCACCAGTTCAACCTGCGGATAACCTTGTCTGAACCGCCGCAGTGGCTCCAGCAAGGTCGGATAGGCCGCCAGCGAAACCGAACTGATGGTCAATTTCCCTGCCTTTCCCCCGGCAATATTTCGCGCCTGACTGATGCCGTCGTTCAGCGCCTGCAACATAGCACCGGCCGTTTGCACGAAAGACTCCCCGGCGGGGGTCAATTGCACGCCGCCCCGGTCGCGGATAAACAGCGTCAGGCCGAGCTTCTCCTCCAACTGACGGATAGCCACGCTCAGCGGCGGCTGAGACATATGCAGCCGCAATGCTGCACGGTGGAAATTCAACTCTTCAGCCACCACCAGAAACTGCTTTAGCACGCGGGTTTCAATCATTCCCTTTTTTCTCTCTGAGTTGCCATCAATACATTATGCGCAAGGTAAGCCGGGTTAATGATATTAATTTTATATCAGTTAAGCGGTTGAACGGTATTCAACATCGCGGCGGCAGAGGGGTAATCTTGCGTTTTTACAGCGAGGTAACGTATGAATTTTACAAACAAAATTGCGGTGATCACCGGTGCTGGCCGGGGGCTGGGTCTGGCTTACGCGACCGAACTGGCACAGCGGGGCGCAAAAGTAGTGCTGGCAGATGCGGGAACGGATAACAGCGGCGCAGGCAGCGATGCCAGTGTCGTACAGAATGCGGTGACAGCACTGAAGCAGCAGGGCTTTGAGGCGGTTTCCCATCATGGTGACTACGCGCAGGAGGCCGCCTGCCGGGAACTGATTGAGCAGACGGTCGGCCGATTTGGCGGCCTCGATATTCTAATCCATAACGCCGGTTGGGTCGGTTATCAGTCGGTGGAGAAGACAGACCGGACCTTTGTCGATCGCGCACTGGGCATCAATTTGTATGCGCCATTATGGCTCTGCCAACACGCCTGGCCGCATCTTAAAAAATCTGCCGCCCCGCGCATCGTCCTGACTACCTCGGACCGTGCCATGTTCGCTGAATACGCGCAGCCGGGTTTGTGCGCCTACGCCGCCGGAAAGATGGCGCAGCTTGGCATCATGAATGCGCTGGTGATGGAGGGGAGGCCTGAAGGCATTCTGGTCAACGCCATTTCGCCGGTGGCGAAAACCCGTATGTGGGGCGTCAGCGGCAAACCGGAAAATCTGACGGCAGAGTCAGTGGTGCCCGGCGTGATCTTTCTGGCGTCCGGCACGTGTCAGGAGAGTGGCGTGATCCTGCGCGCCAGCAACGGGCAGTTTACCGCCTGCCGCTTTAACGAAAACCCCGATGTCAATTACCCGCACGATCTGGCCCGCATCAGCGCCACTCACGCAGAAGGTGTCCGTGACCAGTGGCTGAACATCAGGGAGTATTAAGATGACGCAAACCAACCGGCCTCGCCATTTTTCACCGGCGCAGACCTGTCTGGGTGAAAGCCCGGTATGGGACGCGCTGACCGGCACGCTGTTTTACATCGATATTACGGCGGGGGAGATCCTTGCTATTCAGGGCAGCCAGCCACCCCGGCGGGTCTACAGCTGCGGGCGGCGGGTCGGCGCACTGGCGATGACGTCAGACGGCAACCTGATCTTTACCGAAGACAGGCAGGTGGTGCTGTTCGATCTGCGGCTTGAAAAAGTCACGGCGCTCAGCGCGCAGGCCAGCACACAGCCCTCGTTCAGGTATAACGACGGGGGCTGCGATCCACAGGGGCGCTTTATCACCGGTCTGATGGATGAAGCGCATTCGGCAGGCTCCGGCAGCCTGCACGGATACGGCGCGGATTTGCAAAAAAACGGGCTGCTGAGTGGCATGGAGTTGCCCAACGGTATTGCCTGGTCCGCCACCGGCGAAACCGTTTATTACGTCGATTCGGTGGCGCGGGCGATATATCAGGCGGACTGGCGTGCCCGTGACGGCACGCTGCACAATGCCCGGCTGCTGGCGCAAACCCCCGCCAACCTTGGCAGGCCCGACGGTATCGCGGTCGATATCGCGGGCAATATCTGGGTGTGTCAGTTCAACGGCGGCTGTCTGCTGCATTATTCTGCCGAAGGACATCTGCTGCAAAACGTCGAGATGCCGGTGCCACGGCCCACCAGTTGCTGTTTTGGCGCAGAAGGGCTGGCGACGCTGTTTGTCACCAGCGCCAGATTCGGCATGACGCCGGATGAGCTGCGTCGCTTTCCGCTGGCCGGGGACATTTTCAGCCTGCCGGTTGCGGTGGCGGGGCTTGCGCCATACAGGTTTAAAGACCCAAATCCATGAATCTAGGGGCGCAGCCCACGAAAAGATTACTCGCTTTGCAGACGCTCCCCGGTCTTAGTATCAAACAGATGGATATTGGCGCTGTTGGCCTCCAGCCAGACCGGCTGGTCAGTGCTGACGCTGGCGCGCCCGGCGCACTGGACGTGCATCTGGAAACCGTTCCAGGTGACGTGCAGCAGGCTGCTTTCCCCTGTGACCTCCAGCAGGCGCAGTTCTGCCGCAGGTTGAAGACTATGTTCCACGATTTTGACATCGTGCGGCCGCAAACCCACCGTCACCGGCTGGCCCTCTGAATGCCGCGCCTGCGCCCACCATTTTTCAGGCAGCGCGAACCACAACTGGCCGCAGCCCACGCCCGGCGTACCGTTGAAGGTGAGAAAAACCCCGGCCAGTAAGTTCATGGGAGGTGAGCCGATAAACCGCGCCACAAAGGTGTTAACCGGCTTGTCGTAAATCGACAGCGGTGAGCCCTGCTGCACGATGTAACCGTCTTTCATCACCACAATATTGTCTGCCAGCGTCATGGCTTCGACCTGATCGTGCGTCACATAGACGGTGGTGGTGCGAAACTGCTGATGCACCGATTTAATCTCAGCCCGCAGTTCCATACGTAACTGCGCATCCAGGTTCGACAGCGGTTCATCGAACAGAAACACTTTCGGATTACGCACCAGCGCACGGCCCATCGCCACGCGCTGACGCTGGCCGCCGGAGAGATCTTTCGGCAGGCGCTGGAGCAGATGGTCAATGCCCAGCACTTTTGCCGCCTGTAAGACTTTGGTCTGCTGCTCGGCTTTCGGCACTTTTTTGACCTGCATATGGAAAGCCATATTCTCGGCCACCGTCAGGTGCGGGTAGAGCGCGTAGGACTGAAAAACCATCGCAATGTCACGATCGGCGGGATCAAAATTATTGATCTGTACTTTATCGAGCAGGATATCGCCGTCAGACAGCGACTCCAGCCCGGCCAGCAAACGCAGCAGGGTGGATTTACCGCAGCCTGACGGCCCGACCAGCACCGTGAAACTGCCATCTTTGATGGTCAGATCCAGCGGTTTCAGCACCTGCTGTTTACCATAATTTTTAGCGACTTTGACTAATTCAACCAATGCCATTTACTGTTTCTCCACCGAAAGCGTTTGTGTCGTAAGGGAAAGCAAATCCTGCCAGTCCGGATAGCGGCGCGGATGGCTGCTGATGGCGCTGCCCGCCACGTGCACACCCCACTGCAATGCCTGCTGATGGTCTAACCCGTAAACCAGCGCCGACAGAAAACCGGCGTTGAAACTGTCACCGGCCCCGATAGTATCCACCACGGTCACGGCGTCAGCCGCCTGGTGTGAGGTTTCCCCCGCAGACCACAACCGCGCGCCATCCGGCCCGCACTTCGCCACCACAAATGCGTCCGGTGCCATGTGCGCCAGCAAGTGTGCCGCACTGTTATCCAGCGTTTTTTCGTTAGCCATGCTGAGGGTTTCGACCTCATTTAACAGCAGCGCATCGCAGTAGCCGAGCCACGGATCAATTTGCTGACGCAGTGCATCGCTCCAGTTCTGCGGCGGCCAGCCGCTGTCCACCGCCACCAGATAACCGCGCTGTTTCAGCGCCGCCAGCAGCTGGGCATATTGCTGAAACAGACGGGTACACAGGAAAGTGCCGCACAGCAGTACCCAGTCGCCGGGCACCGCCTGTGACGGCAGTTGCAGCAGCACATCGTCAAGATTTAACCGGACGATGTTGCCCTGATTGCTGAAAAAAGTCCGTTCGTGGTCCGGGTGTGTCACGCCAAAGGTCAGCGAGGTTTCACAGTTGGCCGTCGGCCAGTGCGGCGCGCTTTCCGGGAACAGGCTCGCCAGCCAGCCGGTGAACTGGTCATTACCCTGATTCGCCACCAGACGGTGCGGCGTACCGAGCGCGGCCAGCGCCAGTGCGCAGTTACCGGCGGAACCACCGGGGCGCAGCGAACTGCTTTCGAGCATCGCTTCCGTGCCTTTTTCCGGCCACTGATGCAGCGTACTCATGATCAAATCGACGTTCAGATTACCCACTACGTACAGCGTGGCTTCTGTTTCTGGTTTATTCATTTTATTAAGCGTTTCCATAAATAAAGGGCCATAGTGCTGGCGCTTAGCCTTTGCTGCCGCCGCTGGTTAAACCGCTGACCAGCGTCTTTTGCAACCACAAGGCAATAAACAGGGGCGGAATGGCCGCCAGAATACCGACGGCGGCAATCAGGCCGTCATCGGTGGCGCGCCCGGCGGTGAATCCGGCAATGGTCACAGGTAACGTCTGGGCATCAATATTGTTGGTGAACAGCAACGCATAAAAGAACTCATCCCACGCCAGCAGCCAGCCAAACATCG
>Ga0105856_1000119_pt1 | contig 40984 bp, 35 predicted proteins | sample OrgsoiDNA_201060_FD_89681 | JGI IMG/M metagenome (GOLD analysis project Ga0105856, IMG submission 89681) | Permafrost soil microbial communities from the Arctic, to analyse light accelerated degradation of dissolved organic matter (DOM) -... | ecosystem: Environmental > Terrestrial > Soil >...
CAGCAGTGAAACGATGCATCGCCGATGGTAGTGTGGGGTTTCCCCATGTGAGAGTAGGTCATCGTCAAGATTAAATTCCGAAACCCCTATCTGCGTATGCAGGTAGGGGTTTTGTTTTGCCCGCAGGAAAGTTCATACAGCATCTTCAGACGGCTCCCGGCTGTCACAGTCTCCCGACAGTGCTAAGGTTCGGCCCTAGCTTTTGTATTTTCCCAAGGAAGCCTTATGCCGGACGCCGCGTCCCTCAATGCTGGTTTTATGGTGGTTCAAAGCAACAGTTTGGATGAACTGCGTAGCCTTGTGATCAGCGTAATGCGGCACTACCCGTTGGCTCCCCTGGAAAATGAAATCGCCTTGGTGCAGAGCAACGGTATCGCTCAATGGCTGAAGCTCGCACTGGCCGAAGACCCTGAAGACGACGATATGGGCGGTTGTGGCATCGCGGCGGCAATCGATGTGCAATTGCCGGGTAGCTTCATGTGGCAGCTCTATCGCATGGTCCTGGGTCGTGACGAAATCCCGGTGAAATCCCTGCTCGATAAAGCGCCGCTGACCTGGCGTCTGATGCGCCTGCTACCGCAGCTAATCGACCAACCTTATTTCGAACCCCTGCAACGCTTCCTCACTCATGACACCGATTTGCGTAAACGCTATCAGTTGTCCGAGCGTCTGGCGGATCTGTTCGATCAATACCAGGTGTACCGTGCCGACTGGCTGGAGGATTGGGCAGAAGGTCGACATCAACTACGTAATGGCAGAGGGGAAGCCAAGGCGCTAACCCCGGCCAACTGCTGGCAGGCAGAGCTGTGGCGTGCGCTACTGTTGGATGTAGGGGAACAAGGCATGGCCCAAAGCCGTGCCGGCGTTCACCAACGGTTTATCGAACGCATCAACCGTCTCGACTCCGCGCCAGATGGATTACCGTCCCGGGTGATCGTTTTCGGGATCTCGTCGCTGCCCGCTCAAGCACTGGAAGCACTCGCCGGACTGGCTCGATTCAGCCAGGTCTTGCTGTGCGTTCACAACCCATGTCGTCACCATTGGGCAGACATCGTCGCCGATAAAGACCTGTTGCGGCATCAATACAAGCGTCAGGCGCGCAAAAGCGGCATGCCGGTTGTACTCGACCCGCAAACCCTTCACCAACACGCTCACCCCCTATTGGCCGCGTGGGGCAAGCAGGGACGGGACTACATCAATCTGCTCGACAGCTATGACGATCCCGGCAGCTATCGCGCGGCATTTCGTGATGGTCGCATCGACCTGTTCAGCGATAGCCAACCACAAAATATGCTCAATCAGTTGCAGGACGACATCCTGGAACTGCGTCCTTTAAACGAAACCCGCGAGCATTGGCTGGCCGTCGATCCACACATCGATAAATCGATCCGTTTTCACATCGCCCATAGCGCCCAGCGAGAAGTGGAAATCCTTCACGATCAACTGCTCGAGCGTTTCAGTGCTAATCCGGATTTAAGACCTCGCGACGTGATCGTGATGGTTCCGGACATTGACAGCTACGCTCCGCACATCCGCGCGGTGTTTGGTCAGCTAGAGCGCAACGATCAGCGTTTCATTCCCTTCACTTTGGCGGATCAGGGGCAACGCGGCCGTGATCCGTTACTGATTGCTGTCGAACACCTGCTCAAGCTGCCGGACAGTCGTTTCCCGGTTAGCGAGATTCTCGATCTGCTGGACGTACCCGCACTCCGTGCTCGGTTCGGCGTCGAAGAGCGTGACCTGCCAACGCTGCACCGCTGGATCGAAGGTGCCGGCATCCGCTGGGGAATGAATGCTGAGCAACGCGCGGGCCTTGGTCTACCCGAGGAGTTGGAGCAAAACAGTTGGCGTTTCGGTCTTCGGCGAATGCTGCTGGGTTACGCGGTCGGCAGCGCCAGTGCCTGCGAAGGTATAGAACCCTATGACGAAATTGGTGGGCTGGATGCTGCGCTCATCGGTCCGTTGGTGGCTCTGCTCGACGCGCTGGAGATTGCGCATCAAGAACTTACGCAGCCGGCTGCTCCAAAAGAGTGGGGCGTGCGTTTGCAAGGGCTGGTTCAGCTGTTTTTCAAGGCCAGTAACGAGCACGACGACTACTTGCTGGCTCAACTCGAAGAGCTGCGTGAAACCTGGCTCGATACCTGTGAATCAGTGGGATTGCAGGACAAGTTACCGTTAACCGTAGTCCGTGAAGCCTGGTTGGCTGGTCTTGACCAAGGCCGCTTGTCCCAGCGCTTTCTAGCCGGTGCAGTCAACTTTTGCACGCTCATGCCGATGCGGGCGATCCCGTTCAAACTGGTTTGTCTGCTCGGCATGAATGATGGAGATTACCCTCGAGCGCAACCGCCGCTGGACTTTGACCTGATGGGCAGTGATTACCGCCCCGGCGATCGCTCCCGGCGTGAAGATGACCGCTACCTCCTGTTGGAGGCTCTGTTGTCCGCCCGCAATCAGCTCTATATCAGCTGGGTAGGCCGCAGCATTCGCGATAACAGCGAGCGGCCGGCATCGGTACTGATTGGCCAATTGCGCGATCATCTCGCCAGCGGTTGGCGGCTGGAGGGCGACGCCGATGATTTGCTTGAGGCAATGACACAGGAACATCCCCTGCAACCGTTCAGCGCCCGCTACTTTCACGAAGGCGATGCGCTGTTCAGCTACGCCAGCGAGTGGCAAGTGCTTCATCAAGCCAGTGAGCAAGCAACTGATGTCGAGGTCCTCGAACCCTACATTCAGGAGGAGCCGCTGGGCTTGGGGCAATTGCAGGATTTCCTGCGCAATCCCGTACGACACTTCTTCAGCCAGCGGCTCAAGGTGTTCTTTGAAGCGGCCGAAGTCCCTTTGGCCGATGAAGAACCCTTCGTTCTCGACGCGCTGCAACGCTACAGCCTCAGCGACAGTTTGCTCGAAGCAGCACTGAGTCAGCTGGATCACTCCGATCAAGCGTTGGAAGCACAGGCCATACGCCTGCAAAACAGCGGCCTGCTGCCCATGGCCGGTTTCGGCGAATGTCTTCAACGAGAGTTGATCGAGCCACTGCCGGATCTGCTGCAACGTTATCAACAACTCCTGACGTTATGGCCGACACTGCTCGCCAGTGCCTTGCCGGTGAGTCTGGAATTGCACGGCTTGCGTCTTGAAGGCTGGCTCAGTGGCCTGCATCAACGCGCAGACGGTGGCTTGCTGTCGGTCACCACGATTCCCAACAGTATCGGCTCGATCAAGACTCGCAAATGGCATCGCTTGACGCGGCCCTGGGTCAATCACTTGGTCGCCTGCGCCAGCGGCATATCGATGACCACCGCGCTGGTCGCCAGCGACGACAGCTTGCTGCTGGAACCTTTGGAAAAGGATGCCGCATTTCAGATCCTCGGTAACCTGCTGCTGGCCTGGCAAACAGGTATGCGTCAACCGTTGCCCATCGCGGTGAAAACTGCCTTCGCCTGGCTCAGTCAAACCGACCCGGTCAAAGCCGAAGCCGCCGCGCGAAAAGCCTACGAAGGCGATGGTCAGACTACCGATGGTGAGCGCCGCGAAAGCCCGGCACTCACCCGGCAATTCGCCGACTACGACAGCCTGACTGCCGACGAGACCTTCACCGATTGGTGCGACGCTTTGTACCGGCCACTGCTCGAAGCCCCTTGGCGCTCACTGACCAGCGAGGGCGCGCGCTCATGACGACGAAGACACCGTTGGCCCTGGCCTTTCCTCTGCGCGGCAGCCAACTGATCGAGGCCAGCGCCGGGACCGGCAAGACCTTCACCATCTCCGCGCTATATCTGCGTCTGGTTCTTGGCCATGGCGGCGAGTCGAGTGGTTTCGGGCGTGAGCTGTTACCGCCGCAAATCCTCGTCGTGACCTTCACCGACGCCGCCACCAAAGAACTGCGCGAGCGTATTCGCACCCGCCTGGCCGAAGCCGCACGGTTTTTCCGGGAAGAGACCCCCGCGCCGGACAGCCTGATTGCTGAGTTGAGGGAGCAGTTCCTTCCCGAGCAATGGTCCAGTTGCGCAAACCGTCTGGACATCGCTGCTCAATGGATGGACGAAGCGGCTGTGTCGACCATTCACAGTTGGTGCCAGCGCATGCTGCGCGAGCATGCCTTCGACAGCGGCAGTCTATTCACTCAGACCCTGGAAACTGATCACAGCGATCTGCTGGGCGAAGTCCTGCGCGATTACTGGCGGCTGTTCTGTTACCCGATGCAGGGCGATGCGCTGAACTGGGTTCGCGGCAATTGGGGTGGTCCTGCGGCATTGCTGCCGCGGGTGCGAGGGCTGTTCGCCAGCGAACGCGAGAGCGTTGAAGGAAAAGAACCTGCCGAGCTCATTGCCGAGTGCCTGCTCGAACGTCGCACGGCGCTGCTCGAACTGAAGATGCCGTGGCGCCAATGGGCGGACGAATTGCTGGCGATCTGTCACCAAGGCGTGGCGAGTAAAAGCGTCGACGGGCGCAAGATGCAGGCGCGCTACTTCGAACCCTGGTTCGAAAAGCTCAAGGCCTGGGCCGACGACGAGGCCCTCGAACAACTGGACATCGGCACCGGCTTCACTCGCCTGACCAACGATGGCATGGCCGAAGCCTGGAAAGGCGAAGCACCTCATCATCCCGGGCTAGACGCTATGCCTGGCCTCAAGGTCAGTCTCGACAGTTTGCCGACGCCTGACGCTGCGGTTCTGCAACACGCTGCTCAGTGGGTAGGTGCCCGGTTCGAAGAGGAAAAACGTCGCCGTGCGGAAATGGGTTTCGATGACATGTTGCTGCGCCTCGACGCAGCGTTGCAGTCCGACGGTGGTGAGCGCCTCTCCACCCTGATTCGCGAACAGTTTCCGGTGGCGTTGATCGACGAATTCCAGGACACCGACCCGGTGCAGTACCGCATCTTCGAAAGCATCTATCGCATCGAAGAAAACAATCCCGAGTGCGGTCTGTTCCTGATCGGCGACCCGAAGCAGGCGATCTACGCCTTCCGCGGCGCCGACATCTACACCTATCTGCGTGCTCGTCAGGCCACCACCGGCCGTCTGCATACATTGGGCACCAACTTCCGTTCAAGCCATGGCATGGTCGATGCCGTAAACCATGTTTTCGAACGCGCGGAGTCTCGTGAGACCGGGCGCGGTGCATTCCTTTTTCGCGAGAAAAGCGGCGAAAACCCGGTACCTTTCCTGCCTGTCGAATCCCAGGGTCGCAAAGAAGTTCTACACGTTGATGGTCAGAGCGTGCCGGCGCTGAATATCTGGCATCTGTCCGCAGATCAGCCGCTGTCCGGCGTGGTGTACCGACAACAACTGGCTGGCGCTTGCGCCAGTGAAATCAGCGCTCTGCTCAATGGCGGGCAACAAGGTCGTGCCGGCTTCATACAGGACGGCAAGGACTTCAGAGGCCTGCTACCCGCGGATATCGCGATTCTGGTACGCGACGGTAAAGAGGCCCAGGCCGTGCGTGGCGAACTCTCTGCCCGCGGTGTGCGCAGCGTGTATCTGTCGGACAAGGACTCGGTGTTCGCCGCCCAGGAAGCGCACGACCTGCTGACCTGGCTCAAGGCCTGCGCCGAACCGGATGTCGAGCGTCCACTGCGGGCCGCATTGGCCTGTATCACGCTGAACCTCTCGCTTGCCGAACTTGAGCGGTTGAATCAGGACGAACTGGCCTGGGAAGCACGGGTCATGCAGTTCCGCCGTTATCGCGAGATCTGGCGCAAGCAGGGCGTGCTGCCGATGCTGCGTCGTTTACTGCATGACTTCAAACTGCCCCAGGCATTGATCACCCGCAGTGACGGCGAGCGCGTGCTGACCAACCTGCTGCACCTGTCTGAATTACTGCAACAAGCCGCCGCCGAACTCGATGGCGAACAAGCCCTGATCCGCCATTTGTCCGAGCACTTGGCACTGTCCGGTCAGGCGGGTGAGGAGCAAATCCTGCGCCTGGAAAGCGACGAACAACTGGTCAAGGTCGTAACTATTCACAAGTCGAAGGGGCTTGAGTACCCCTTGGTATTTTTGCCTTTCATCTGTTCGGCGAAACCGGTGGATGGCAGTCGTTTGCCACTGCATTACCACGACGCCACGGGCAAAGCCCAGGTGACCCTGAGGCCGACAGCCGAGTTGATCGCCCAGGCCGATGACGAGCGACTGGCCGAGGATTTGCGCTTGCTCTATGTGGCGCTGACCCGCGCGCAGCATGCCTGCTGGCTTGGTGTGACTGACCTCAAGCGTGGCAATAACAACAGCTCGGTGCTGCACTTGTCAGCATTGGGTTATCTGTTGGGCGGTGGTGCGGCGCTGGCCGAACCTGCGGGCCTGAAGCGCTGGCTGGAAGACTTGCAAGAGGATTGCCCGGCGCTCCGTTATAGCGAGATGCCCGAAGCGACAGGCGAGCATTACCATCCGCCGCGTAATGAAGCGACTTTACTCGCGCCGTTGATTCCCAAACGCAAGGCCAGTGAAAACTGGTGGATCGCCTCCTACAGCGCCTTGCGCATTGGCGACATCTTGAGTGTGGGCACTGACGAAGCACCGGAAAGCCCGCAAGCGCAAAAACTCTTTGACGACGAACGTCTCGACCCCGAAGCACCACGGGACGTGGTCACTGGCGGCGCTGACATTCACCGCTTCCCCCGTGGTCCGAACCCCGGCACCTTTCTCCATGGTTTGTTGGAATGGGCTGGTGATGAAGGCTTCAGCGCAACGCCAAAAGCGGTGGAAGACGCCGTTGGCCGTCGCTGTAATCGCCGCGGCTGGGAAGGCTGGATCGTCACGTTGAGTGACTGGCTGCAGCACCTGCTCAGATCGCCGTTGCACATCGGCGGAGGGCAGCCTCCAGTGGTCTTCGAGCAACTCAACCAATACCGGGTCGAGATGGAATTCTGGTTCGCCAGTCATAAAGTCGATGTGCTCAAACTCGATGAACTGGTGCGCCAATACACCCACAACGGCGTGGCCCGAGTGGCCGCTGAGCCGGTGATGCTCAATGGCATGTTCAAAGGCTTTATCGACCTGACGTTCGAGCATGAAGGTCGTTACTACGTCGCCGACTACAAATCCAACTGGCTCGGCGTCGATGATTCGGCTTATACCGAGCAAGCCATGGAACAATCGATCCTCGATAACCGCTACGACCTGCAATACGTGTTGTACCTGTTGGCCCTGCACCGTCAGCTCAAGGCGCGGCTGCCCGATTATGACTACGACCGACATGTCGGTGGCGCGTTGTACCTGTTCCTGCGCGGAACGCGAGCGGCCAGCCAGGGCGTTTATTTCGCCCGTCCGCCTCGGGAATTGATCGAGCGTCTGGATCGTCTGTTCCAGGGCAAGCAGGAACTCAAGGCCGAGCCCGCCTGGGAACAGGGAGTACTGCTATGAGCCGCACCTTCGCCGATTTGTTGCCCACGCCATTGGCGGCCGAAAGTCTGGCAGACCTGGCGCCGTTGACTCGCGCGGACGACCTTTTGCTGCTGCTCACCCGTTGGGTCGAACGCGGTTGGCTGCGTGCCCTGGACAAGGCCTTCGTCGCCTTCCTTCATGAACTCGCCCCCAATGATGATCCGCTGGTGTTGCTGGCGGCAGCGTTGACCAGTCACCAGCTCGGTCACGGTCATGTCTGCCTGGACTTGTTCGAGACGCTCAAGGCGCCGGATTTCGCCCTGTCGCTGCCACCCGAAGGCGATCTGCAAAGTGGCGCGATGTTGCTGCCATCACAATTGCTTGAAGCGCTGGACGGCGCTCACTGGTGCAAGGTACTGGCCGCCAGCAGTCTGGTGGCACTGGCGGTAGACGGTTGTGAAGAAGCCCGGCATCGGCCCCTGGTGTTGTCGGGCAAGCGTCTGTACCTGCGCCGCTACTGGGCTTATGAACGGCGCATCGACAATTCCCTGCGTCAACGCCTGGCGGAACATGAAGCAACGCCGGCGGATTTGCTCCAGCGCCTGACCGGTTTGTTCGGCCCCGCCAAGCCTGGTGAGGTGATCGACTGGCAAAAACTCGCGTGCGCCCTGGCCACTCGCGGCGCGTTCAGTATCGTCACCGGCGGTCCGGGGACCGGCAAGACCACTACGGTGGTGCGACTGCTGGCGCTGCTCCAGGCGCCTGCCGTGGAGGCCGGAAAACCGTTGCGTATTCGTCTGGCCGCACCGACCGGCAAGGCAGCAGCGCGGCTGACGGAATCCATCAGTCAGCAAGTACAAACCCTGACGGTAGCCGAGGCAGTACGGGACAAGATTCCGTCCGACGTCACCACTGTGCACCGTTTGCTGGGCAGTCGGCCCGGCACCCGACATTTCCGTCACCACGCCGGTAATCGCTTGCCACTGGATGTACTGGTCGTCGATGAAGCATCGATGATTGACCTGGAGATGATGGCCAATTTGCTCGACGCGTTGCCGGCCCATGCGCGTCTGGTGCTGCTCGGTGACAAGGACCAACTGGCCTCCGTGGAGGCCGGTGCCGTGTTGGGCGATTTGTGTCGCGACGCCGAGGCCGGGTGGTACAGCCCGCAGACTCGCCAGTGGCTGGAGGCTGTCAGCGGCGAAAGTCTCGAGACCAGCGGTTTGCATGAGGACCTGGAGGGCACTCATCCCTTGGCCCAGCAAGTGGTGATGCTGCGACACTCACGTCGATTCGGCGAGGGCAGCGGCATTGGTCAGTTGGCGCGTTGGGTCAATCAGCAACAACCCGATGAAGCTCGCAAGCTGTTGGCCGAACGTAACTACAAAGACGTGTTTTCCCTGCCGCTCAAAGGTGAACAGGACAAAGCGCTGGAGCGTTTGCTGCTGGACGGCCATAACGACGGACCACCAGGTTATCGGCATTACCTGAGTCTGCTGCGCAACCAGCGACCACCCGTTGACTGCGCCCTTGATGACAAACGCTGGACTGAGTGGGCGCGGCAAGTGTTGCAAGCCTTCGATACCTTCCAGTTGTTGTGCGCTGTACGCAAAGGGCCTTGGGGTGTCGAAGGCCTGAATCAACGAGTCACCGACGCCTTGCTCAAGGCCCGGCTGATCGACAGCGATCAGCAGTGGTACGAAGGCCGGCCGGTGCTGATGACTCGCAACGACTACGGCCTGGGCTTGATGAACGGCGACATTGGCATTGCGCTCAAATTGCCGGAGCGCGAGGGGCCCGAGGCAGGCAAGCACGTACTGCGTGTCGCCTTTCCGCGCAACGACGGCCAGGGTGGCGTGCGTTTTGTTCTGCCGAGCCGACTCAACGATGTCGAGACGGTGTACGCAATGACCGTGCATAAATCCCAGGGCTCGGAATTTGCCCACACAGCGTTAATTCTGCCTGATGCCCTGAACCCGGTACTGACCAAAGAACTGATCTACACCGGGATCACCCGGGCCAAGGACTGGTTCACTCTGATCGAGCCGCGTGCCGGTGTGTTCGAGGAGGCCGTGCAACGCAAAGTGAAGCGTTTGAGCGGGTTGATGCTGGAGTTGGAGGCGGGTGATAAGTCTAGCCCTTAAAATGCCAATCGGTTGACGACGGATATCTGTCCGAAGTGCCCTGTTCCGCGGCCTCGCTGGTGTTTCGGTGCTGTGCTATCGTTGCGGCATCATTCCGTTAAGATCGAAGAGAATCCTGCATGAAGGTGGCTGTCCGAGCGACAGAGTGCGTTATTGGCTGCAAGCGCGTATTGCTTGTCGGCCTACTCTGTTTGCTAACTGGCGTCGCGTCCGCTCAGCCTGAAACGGCCGTCAGCATGGCCGATCAACGTGCCAAAGCGGTCACCCAAGTGGTGCTCGGGATTCTCAGTTATGCCCGCTGGCCCGTGGAGCCTGCGCAGTTGCGGCTGTGTGTGGTCGGTCCGACCGAATACACCGACGATCTGGTCAAGGGCTCGACCCAGGCCACCGGTCGACCTGTCACCGTAACCAGACTACTGGCCGACAATCCGGCAATTGCCAGTGAGTGCGATGCCGTCTATATCGGCAAGTTGACCGCCGATGAGCGCAGTCGCTTGTTCACCTCGTTGAACGGTCGCCCGGTGCTGAGCATCAGCGAAGGCAGCGATCAATGCACCGTTGGCAGCCTTTTCTGTCTGCGGGTCAGCGACGATCAGGTGTCCTTCGAGGTCAACCTCGACTCCGTCGCCCGCAGTGGTGTGCGGATTCACCCCAGCGTGCTGCAACTGTCGCGCCGCAAGCCGGCGGCACCATGAGTCTATTCAAATCGGGTAAGCGCCCAACCTTGCGTTCGGTCATCGGTCGCGGTCATTTGATCGTCGCGCTGGTCGGCGTGGCCATGGCCAGCGTCTCGCTGACGTTGCTCGGGGTTCTGGCGTTGCGGGTCTATGCCGACCACAACCTGCACCTGATTGCTCGCTCGATCAACTACACCGTCGAAGCCGCAGTGGTGTTCAACGACAAGGTCGCCGCCACCGAAGCGTTGGCTTTGATCGCGTCCACCGAAGAAGTCGCCGATGCCCAAGTGCTCGACGAGCAGGGTGTGCTGCTGGCCCGTTGGCAGCGACCGGAAACCGGGTTGTTCTCCGATCTCGAAATGCAGATCGCCAAGGCCTTTCTGGAAAAACCCATCAGCATGCCCATTCTTCATCAGGGCCAGGAGATCGGCAGCATTCAGCTCACCGGCCACGGTGGCAGCCTGATGCGCTTCTTGCTCAGCGGGCTGATGGGGATCGTCGTGTGTACGGCGGTCAGTGCCTGGGTCGCGCTTTATCTGGCGCGCCGACAGCTTCGCGGAATCACCGGCCCGCTGCGCAGCCTGGCGTCCGTGGCTCACGCGGCCCGCAGCGAACGTGCCTTCGACCAACGCGTGCCGCCGGCCGACATCGCCGAGCTGGATAACCTGGGCAACGACTTCAATGCATTGCTCGATGAGCTCGAAGCCTGGCAAACCCACCTGCAAAGCGAGAACGAAACCCTGGCTCACCAGGCCAGCCATGACAGCCTTACCGGGTTGCCGAACCGGGCGTTTTTCGAAGGTCGGCTGATTCGCGCGTTGCGCAATGCCAACAAGCTCAATGAGCGCATGGCGGTGCTGTTTCTCGACAGTGACCGGTTTAAAGAGATCAACGACAACTTCGGTCATGCCGCTGGCGATGCCGTGCTGGTGGCGGTGGCCACGCGGGTGCGTGCGCAGTTGCGCGAAGAGGATCTGGTGGCGCGTCTGGGCGGCGATGAGTTTGCTGTCCTGCTGACGCCGTTGCACAAGACCGAAGACGCCGAGCGCATTGCCGACAAGATCATTGCCAGCATGGCGGCGCCCATTTCGTTGCCAGGCAACACCTCGGTGTTGACCTCACTCAGTATCGGCATTGCCGTCTATCCCGATCATGGCGCCACACCGGGTGCCCTGCTCAACGCCGCCGATGCGGCGATGTACCAAGCCAAGCGCCTGTCCCGAGGCGCACAGCACACGGCCGGGTCGGAGCACCCTGTCGTCCATATTCAAACCAGGAGCTAATTTCTGTGTTCTCAATCCCTCAGCGTTCCCTGCGATTTTTCACTCTCATTCTGTTCATGGGCTTATTGGCGTTGACCGGTTGCCAGACCGCGCCACAAAAAGGTCTGACCCCGGCGCAGATCGCCGTACTCAAGCAACAAGGTTTCGAGTTGACCGACGAAGGCTGGGCGTTTGGCCTGTCCGGCAAAGTGCTGTTCGGCAGCGACGTTGAAAGCCTGAATTCCCAGAGCACCGAGATCGTCCAACGGATCGGCAAGGCGCTGCTGGGTGTCGGCATTGAGCGGGTGCGGGTCGACGGCCACACCGATGCATCGGGCAAAGAGACTTACAACCAGCAGTTGTCCCTGCGCCGGGCGAAAAGCGTTCGCAACGTGCTGACGGCGGTCGGGATGAAGGAAGAGAACATCAAGCTTCAAGGACTTGGCAGCACTGAGCCGGTTGCTTCCAATGACACGACCGCTGGCCGCACCGAGAATCGCCGGGTGTCGATCGTGGTGATCGCCGATTAATCGGCGAACAACATCTCCCGAGTTTCCCCCATCAACAGGTCCTGATTTTGCTCTGTAACTTGGCGGATGTAATCCCACAAAAGGGTGATCCGCTTGAGCTTGCGCAGGTCCTCCCGACAGTACATCCAGAACTTCAAGGAATTCAGGTTAACCCAATGATTACGGGGGCTAACCGCCATGAGTATCCTTGCAGCTCAACCTGCTGTTACAAACACTGTTACAAACCTCGCTTTTCCTGTGAGGCCGACGACAAGACTCGCCAAACCGTATCACTTCAGGCGTAACGGGATTTACTACATGCGTCTCAGGGCCACGGCCAGCACCACTGAGTTCGCTTCAGTTTCCCTCAAGACCAGCAATAGGCGGGACGCATTGGACGCTTCAGAGCACCTTGTGGGGTTCGTCAGGGCGTTCCATTTGGAGAATCCTGACGCTTCGTGGAGCAAGCTGAAAGAGCATTTCCGTGTTGTCTCGGTTGAGCTGTTTGAGGCTCGACGTGATGGCAGCGTTACGCAGGTGTGGGGTGGATTGCATGATGGCCATTCAGGCTCTGTGGGCGGTTCTATGCGCCCCATGAAGTCAGTAGCGGACGCTCCGGTATCGATATCTGTATTGGCCCCGGCGATGACCTTTGAGATTCTCTCGGGCCTCTACTTGGCTGACCGTGGACAGGACCAGAAGGCATCGACCCTTAAGGAAACCAAGATTTGCCACGGGACTATCTCTGCGTCTCTTGGAGAGTTGGATATGCGGACTCACTCACGGGCTGACCTCGTGGCGCTGCGTGATCGCCTTTCAGATGGCCGCATGCCTTCGACCGTCAATAAGTTGATCGTGAAGCTCTCGGCTGTCCTTACATGGTCAGTTGAAAATGGTCACATACCCAAGTCTTACGACAAGAAGTTGAAGCTCACAAAGGGCATTGAGTCGAGCCGTAAGGCGTTCTCACAGGATCAGGTAGGTAAGCTGGTGGCCTATTCCAATACGCTGCCAGAGACCTCATGGAAGCGTTGGCTGTTGAGCCTTGGGGCTATCACGGGCGGGCGTCTGAATGAAATCTCACAGTTGACGGTCAGCGATGTTCAAACTCTTGCATCAGGTATCACAGCCATTCACATCAACGAAGCAGGCAAAGGCAAGTCAATCAAGAACAAGCGTAGTGAACGATTGGTACCACTGACGGAAGGCGCTTACGGTTTCGACCTTGCAGCGTTCTTGCGGTACGTCGAAACGTGCAAGCTCAGCGAGTCGGAATCGTTGGCTCAGATTGGCTACAAAACAGGCGGTGAGTGGGCTAACCAACAGGCAATACCTGCGGCCCTTGGGGAATCCTTTGGTCCCGGCTTGGTGTTTCATTCCATGCGACACTCGCTCGCGTCCTTGATGCAAGCCAGAGGCATACCGACGGCTTACGCACAGGCTGTGATGGGGCATGCCTCGGGCACGATAACTTTTGACGTCTACGGTTCAGGTGTGCCCGTTGAGACCATCGCGGAGATGCTTCGGGAATTGTTCGTTGGCGGGGGGCAGTGACCGTATTGGCTGCCTCGAAAACCCCGTCAAAACCTTCCAAAACTCGGTTAAAACGCTCCCTACTTTGGCCACACTTCAATCACTCATCTCAGCTTCATCCCGTGTTTACGGGACTTAACGAGCCTCCGAACCAAGCAAAGGGGGCATTCCGCACCGGAAATCGGTTTTCGTAAAGATTCGCACACCGATGGGCGAGGTATAGGCTCTGCAAGAGCCACTTTCTAGATCAATAAGTTTACGTCACGTCAACTAGAGGATTGACGGCAAGTGCATCCTCGTGTACAGTTCGACACCTACCCAGTAGGTAGACAGACAACTTAGAAGCCTCCACCGCGACCACCGAATAGGTGCCTTGCAAGGGGGCTTTTTAACGCCTGTGATTTACCAAACCAAACCGGCAATACCCGAGGTAACGCCCATGAAATGAACTGAATAGGAGAAATGAAGATGACTAGTATCGCCCCCAATAAAGTGATCCACACCGCTGTATCTGCTCCAGGAGCGGGCAAGACTCAAGCATTCATTGCCCAGATTCCGTCTCTGCTCTCTGCGGGACGCTCCATTGTTCTCGCACTCCCCACCCTCGGCCTCACCGATAGCTTTGTTAGCCGTTTGCCTGCTGGCCTGTCTTACTGCGTCATTAACTCCACTACCTGTGATCACGTTGGCTCGGAGCTGACGGCTGCGTTGAAGGAAAAAGCAAACCATCTGATTATCACGACACATCAGAGCATCTTCGCGGTACGACCCAATTTGCTCTGGGGTTGGACGCTAGTCATCGACGAACTACCACCTGTGGTTGATTTTCCAGCGTTCCCATTCGAGCCTTCGGAGCTTGCACAACTTTTCTTGAATGCAATGGAGCAGGATGGGCGTCTACATATCCGGGAAGGTTGTGCTGGTGCGATTGAAACATCATTGGCGACTTTCAAGGCGGTATCAGCGGGAGCTGAACGCACGTCGATGCTGAGCAAGGAAGGGGCTTGCATCTACGAGTGCTTGAAGGATGGGCATCCTGTCTTTATTGATTCGGAGATTCCCAATGGCAACAGGTATGTTCGATCAGTAGTCGAGTCCAACTGCTGGGACACCTTCGCTGCGGCGGAAGAGGTGCACGTTCTTGCGGCCAGTGTAATTGGTAGTCAGTTCGATGACTTTGCTCAGGTGCATGGAGTCACATACGCAAGGTCGGATTTCACGCCAGCGTTTGATGGCTACACCTCTGCTGTCACGATCTACCCTGTCATGCCCAAGGGGCGTAATTACAGCAAATCCGCAGTGACTATTACTACCCATGGTGGCAGTGCCACGGATCAGCAGAAACAGGGTGAGCCTCTGGTGATTGATAACATTCTGAAGGAAATCCTCCAGCGGACTATCGGAACCCCGCTGCTGTTCAGCAACAACTGGGCAAGCTTCAGATGGCTGCCAAGGGGAGCTGTGCATCGCTGCTCAATCGACAGTCGAGGCTTGAACGAGTATCAGGGAGAAACTGATGCAATTCTTCTGTTTGGTGGAAACCCATCGCCATCCGATCAACTCGCACTGGAATTTCTGGCGACGAAGTATGGTCGTGTATTTCGCCAAGGATTCATCGTCACCAGATTTTTGGAGCCTAGCTTGCAGGCAGCAACTCGAACAGCAGTACGAGACAGAAGCAATATCAGGCCGATACAGTTGTTTGTGCAGGATGGGCGAGTAGCTGAGTATCTTGTTTCGACCTACATGCCAGATGCAGTGATCGATTGGAGCTTGTCTGGGATATGTCCAGTGGGTGAAGATCGTAGAACAACTGTGGACGCACGTAGGATTCATGTCTGCGAGTTGTTTGCACAAGGCAAGAAGAATGCTGAGATTGCTCGCCTCACCGGCGTTCATCGAAATACTCTTTTAAGCTGGAGAGAGGAATGGCGACTAAGTCAAGCAGCTTAAACTCGAATCAGTTGCACATCGCAACCCTAGATTTAGTTTGCGTACAAATTGCACATTGATCCTAAGAGACTTATTAGGAAAGGTGTGCAGCTTTAATTATATCAGTCATATCGTTCCGTATTCTGGATCAGCACTCAGTCAATACAATGAAATCTACACAAATCAAGGCTCTTTGATTTTGCTCTGCTACACCGTAGGTGATGGGTATAGCTGTCAGCGTCCGCTGACGGGGGACTATCGAATACTACCGTCTTCATTTTTGCACCAAAGAGAAGATCAAAGACAAAATCAAGTGCAAAAGCTAGATTTGTGTAAACTTCATTGTGTTACTGAAGTACATCTGAAGGAGCCTCGGCGGCCACGCCGGAGTAGGTGTGCAGTTGAAAACTCACGCTTTCGGTACGAGAACACTGGCGGAGCCAGGAGGTAGTAATCCTTCAAGCTCCGCTTGGCTGACACAATTATCAGTTAAGCTGGTCACTGTGTTATGAACGTTCTATTTGGTGTTGTGTAGTTATAGTGCATCATCTATATCGTCCACTGTGACAGTGAATTTGTCGTTTACTTGGTTTATGGTTAGTCCCGACTTCTTGCAGGTGGCAATGCCTCGCCGATAAATGTCATTGATTTTCTCTTTGTCATTGTTCTTAACGGCTGTCGTGAAGTAGTTGACTATTATGCTGGCGGTATTGCTTGAGGTGTCTGTCATTGTCTGTAGTGTGGTTGCTGGATACTTGTTCTTCGCAGCAACTGCTTTCATCTTGACTCCAGCGATATCGCTAGAACCATCCATCATTTTTGCGTTTATGTACTTTTGTGAGGCAAGGAAACCAACGCATTTCGAAATGTCGCTTTCTTCTTCGGATAATCCTCCTGCAAGGCTGGAGGTGCTGAGTGCAAGTAGGGCTGTTGAAAGAATCAGTTTTTTCATAGAGTAATGTTTCTTCTTGAATTTGGTATCTTGGCTCACGATGGTGGTTTACCGCATGTAAAAGTAGAGGAACACGACAACCAGAATTACGAATATCACTCGGCCTTGAAGCACATCGTAGTCCAATTCATCTTTCTTGATTTGCTTGTACGTATCGGTGTCACTCAGCCCCTTTGTTTTGTAAAGCATGATCTGATTGATCTGCTTGTCAATTCTCTTGTTGTGGGCGTCATTGCTTCGCATGGTTATCCCCCACACCAATAGCCACAGTCCTCCTGTCAGTACCGTCATAATCACGTGCAGGATGTGATTTGTGGTCTTCTTCTGGTTGGTGAGTACAAACAGTTTTTCGTTCATGGGCATCCCTGTCAGGTGCTAGCTGGGTGAGCACCAAGAATACCAATGTATCAGTTAGTGTGTCATCAGTTGGTGTGTTCACGATTGGAGCACATCCGACCATCATTCGGGGATGCAGCCAAATCAGAATCTGAGAAAGGGCTTCGGCCAACGAATACGAGAGCTACGCGCCAGTCAGGGCTTCAGCCAAGAAGCTTTTGCTGATCGGTGTGGGTTCGTTCGAACGTACATGTCCCGCATCGAGACTGGCACTGCCAACCCCAGCCTAGATGCGGCCAAAGTGCTTGCTGATGGGTTAGGAATGACACTGTCGGAACTGCTGGAAGGGCTTTGACTGGTCTTGCCGTACCCAAGCGGCCCTAAGACGGCGTTGCTAGCTAGGTTCTCATGGCGGCACAGACCTTGCGATTATCCTTTGCCTTGATCCCGGCATGTTATCTATTCAATCGAATGCCACAGAAAGAATCTCTCTTGCTCTTCTATGCAGCCAAGCCGCTCCGTCATCGCCCGTCATAAGACCATCGAAATACGTCGCATAAGTTGCGAATTGTGTATCAATCATGTCGTTCCGTATTCTGTCGAATCGGATATTTTTCATCTTAGTGCTTCCGTTGGCTGCCCGCCTAAGTGCAACCAAGTAGCAGCATAGTGAATTACGAAAGATAAATGTGTTAGGAAGCTCCTTAAAACATGGAACTTTTGGCTTTGCGGGATGAGTTCTAAAAATTTCATCAGCGACCTCCATAACAGCCGGAATCAGAGTGGCTATCATTGCAGGGGTAAAAAACTCTCCGCTATTAATTTTCTTGCGAGCATCTTTATTGAAGTCTAGCGCAAGGGTTTCAAAGATAGGAGCAATACTCTCAGCATCTGCGAGCATCCTTTCTATTTGTTCCTTCGCGTCGTTCTTCATCAGGGAAAGCTCATTGAGTAACCGAGCGTCTCCTTTGGCAGCAGCCCCAAGCTTACGCGCATATTGTTGGAACCCAGCAGTCTGAGGCTCGTGTATCAAGCGTCGTTTCAAACCCGCCGCCCTGCCACTAAGCCTGCATATTGATTGGGTGCTTTTAAGGACTAAAACCTGATCTGGATGGTTCCGAAGATTAGACATCTTTGCTATAAAGTCTGATAGGGTATCGGTACTCAAACCTTCCATAGCTACATAATCTGTTAGAATAGCTTTGTTTTTTTTGGAGGCCTGAAGAAACTCTTTAAGTTCTAATCCATCTAATCGGTTTGTATCGATAACTAGCTGCACTATTGTCTCCCGCCTGTTAGCCGCGCTCCCGATCTAATATGTCATACAATTCCTTCCGAAGCTTCTGTGCCTACTGATCATCTCGCTTGCACCGATTGGAGGGCGGAAAGATTTTCTCTGAGTCTTCCAGCGATTGAGCAACCATGCACCCCGAGCACAGGACACGCCCGCCCATCAATGCGAACACAGCGTTGCACACATGGATACCCATGGGTGCACTCTCCTTGATGATAGGCGACAGCGTACCCCTCGAAAACATAACCTCGTACTAGGTAATCGACCCCAAGCGAAATCTTTCAGTACGCCCGCATCCCCAAAGCCAGAGATCGTAGAACGGCGACATGGCTGCACACATTGAACCCGGAGACTAATCCCAAGGCTCAACCCTCTTCGCTGGTAGCTATCAAAGAAGTAGACCTATCCGGTAGTGCGATGGAGGTCAGGAAATCGCTATCAATAGACTCTTGCAGAAAGCTATATGATCATATTATCATTTGGCTATCTTATCGAATGACAAAGGATAGCCAGCCATGAATGCCCATTTGTACCTCCGAGCATCGACCAAAGATCAAGACGCCCATCGTGCAAAAGTGGCTCTGGAGTTTTTCGCTGTCGAGAAGGGTTTGAGTATCGTTGGCGTATATGCCGAGAACATCAGTGGGACCAAGCTCAACCGTCCTGAGCTGCTTTCCCTGCTCGATACTGCCGAGAGTGGCGACGTACTATTGGTTGAGTCCGTAGACCGCCTGAGTCGCCTCTCACAGGCTGACTGGGACACTCTCAAGGCCACTATCAAAGCCAAGGGCTTGCGTCTGGTTGTAGCTGATCTGCCTACCAGTCACATGTTGGTTGAAGCGAAGGGCATCACCGGGCAAATCATGGATGTGATCAACAACATGCTCATTGATCTCATGGCTACCATGGCACGACTGGATCAAGAAAAGCGCGTGGAGCGTATCAAGCAGGGCTTGGAGAACAAGAAAGCTGCTGACCCTGAATGGAAGCCATCAGGTAAAGGAAGGAACGCTGCCAAGTGGGCTGAGGTACAGTCGCTGATGCGGAAGCATCCAACCATGTCTGCTGATGAAATTGCCAAGTTGGCGGAGTGTGGTGTCGCCACGGTGTACAGGATCAAGAAAGAATCGAAGGCGGCGTGATGCTGGTTGCTACGCAGATACTTTGATCAAGCTATCCGGGGCCACGTGCCCCAACTTATTTTAGAAAAGCTGCGGCTTTCATTTTGCCCCCTCGCACTTGGTTAAGCACCTCGGGCAAAACTACCAGAATTATTTTCCAAGCTCGAAAACCAAACGCCTATCGAAGTGCATCGGAAATTTTGGCGGCGGGGGTATGGGACGAAGTGAAACAGTCGCTACTTGCGTAGCGGGTCAATTGCAAGGGAAGGCATCCGAAAGGGCCATGGAAGTCAGCAATGCTGATGGGAAGTGGAGCTGCTTGGGGTTGTTTTCTAGGTACTTCGTTACGATTCTAATCGCTTGACCGCCATTAGCTCCATTAGTGGGCAGACAGATCGCCATGTCTTTGGGTACATCCTTGCCCAGCATCGCGACCATCTCTTCAACGGATTGAATTGTCCCAATGCATACACCTGCCTTGACCCCTTCAACTTCGAGATTATCCATGACCCGAATAGCTGCCTGGCACTCCATCAAGAGCTGAGTCCCATCAGCCATGACTCCACTGCTGACCAGTGCCCCAGCTAGTGCAACCGTTATTACCCATGCTTTCATCTACTTTCTCTCGATACTTGCCTTAAGAACAAAAGGCTTCAGTAGCAATTCGTGTCTACTGTCTGGCCATAAGCAGTCGAGGTGCAATGTGTCTGCCTTGGAACTGCGGATGGTTGCTGGACTGGCATCACATAAGGCTTCTGCTGCTGGCTCTGTTGATTTTGCAGGTTGAGGAGGTAAGCCTGTGCAGCACGCTGCTTTTGAGCGGCGCTTTCGGACTGTTGGTCGCTGCCGATCTTCTTCAATTGAATACGGCAGTTCACATAGGTATCGGTGCCGGGTTGGGCTCCGAATGACTGGCATTCAGCATCGTCGCTGTTCGCCTTCTGGCCTTCGGCTACTGCAAGGTTCTTCAAGCTTTCTTGCCGGATGGCATAACCCTTGGTGCCCGGTAGGCAGTCGTCCCACGCAATCAGCCCTGTAGCACAGTCCAATGGGTGATTTGCACACCCGGACATTAACAACGCTATAGTCGCAATCGCCCATGCCTTCATTGATCAAGTCCTTGTGTTGAATCGGCTGAGCTTACAGTCTCGGTTGGCATCGTTCCATCACGTCACACCTTCTCCCAAGCAGTGGAGAACAAGGCCGGTCACATGTTGCGAATGTCTTCGTCCGCTTTTAGCTCGAACTCAAATCCGATTCCCACTTTTTCTAGCGTCTCAGTAACACGGTCGATGAAGAATTCGGCTTGCTCTGGCAGCTCATACAATCCAAAAATACGAATGATGGGGTGTTTACCAAGAGCACCGGGAATCTCGGTGTAAATCTCACCACTTTCGATGAAAGCGATGTACGTATTGATTTTCTCTTGCAGCAACAGCAGGTGCTCTCCCTGTTGGGCTTTGCCGCCCCATTCGAGGTGGTCAGTGATAACCAGTTCGACATTGCGCTCCTGCTTGGGGATTCCCCAGAAATCAATTACCCGTGTATCTGTGATGGACATGTCTACTCCCTTAGAACGTCGGATCAGGTCGAGGAATTACGACTCTGGCAAATCCACGGCAATACCGGGTTACTGGTACAATTCCCCGCCGCTCGCTCACACCTCCAGTTTTATCTCCATGCAGGATGACAGTCCTTTGGTGTGGGCGGGCTGTCGCTACAGCACGACATCTCTATCATTTAACGCGATTTCTATCACCTGCTCTGGCGATAGTCCCTGCGGGTAATCAGCTTCATCGAAGTATTCGTCTGGCCAGTAAATCAGATCGGATATGCGTTCATTGGGGATATTTATTTCCAGCATGTTCAACCAAAACTCGACAGCATGCTCAGACCCACCGCACTCCATCACCCTTCGGGCCAGCTCTATCAGTTCGTCTTTGGTTACGTCGGTCAGTCGCAACTCGTATGGTTTGGCTAGGACTTTGCGAACCCACGTGTCATGGTCTTGGCCGCCATAAATGCCCTGAAAGTCGATGAACTCAAACTCGGTCATGGCTTCTCGATTGAACGCGGCCAACTGCTCCCGAGTTTGGTCGGGATGTCCACAATCAATTTGTTCAGAAAGGTTCGTCAGCCGAGCGACCAAAGATTCATCCAGCATCGGCGGCATTAAATCAGGGCGAAGCTCCATATGTACTCTCACAGTCCATTGATTATTCTTTGAATCCCGGCAAGCCCTGAGACGCACGCCATTTTTTCAGAATCTGTACGATTTCTTCTGCGGTGTTCTCATCTTTGTTTTCAGGATAAAAAATCAAGTCTGATCCTGCTGGATGGTCAATAATCTTTTTGAAATGAAAAATCAGTTTGTCTTCTGTGGCTTCGTCGTTGGAACCGAACTTGATTTCATTAACGAATTCGATGAATTCAGCTTCTGTGTAATCGGGCAGCTTGCTCTTCAATTCCATTTACTTATTCTCTTTGTGAGTTTGAACGTGTAGTTTTGGTGTCATGACCGCAAGGTTATCAACGTTGTAAACCTCTCCGCCGTTCTTGATGTACACAACGTGGTGAATCTCGAAACGCATCCGCTCCCCCGCATGCTCTGTTTCGATTGCAATTGGTGCTTTGCCTTCTGATATTTTCCTTTGGTTATCTGTACAGAACTGACTTAGTAGCACTGCGTCTTTCGAAACCTCAAGCCAAAATGCTTTCCTAAAGTCGTCAAAGTCGTTGAATGTCCGTCCCCGTAACGCATCAGCGATCTGGGAGGGGATGGGCGAGCCTTCTCCTACACCAGCCCCCGCAAGCCATATGCCCGATACGTTCTGGCCCCTGCCAGTCACGCCACCCGCGTCATAACGGGCACTGAGCATGATGTAGATTGGCTGTATATCGGTGCTGGGGAACCAGATAATCGCATCTTGGTAGTCTGGTGGATGCACCGGATTGACCAGTATCTTATTGGCCTGTTCGGTCGGCGGATACACCCACACAGACGGTAGTTTCGGGGCGCCTTCCAATGCAGGAATACCCAGTAAGCCGTCCGGGTTTGCCACTGGTGTCCAAATGAGCCCAATCCCGTTGCCTATGTCAGCAACGTATTTCTCACCATCTTTCTTGCCCTCAATGACCGGGACATTTTCCCAGTCCGTCCTACCGCCTGTGTAGAAGCCGTAAGCGTTAACGGAGCCATCCGGCAAGGTCTTTACGTTGACACGGACACGCGTGCGTCCTGTCTTAAGCGTTGCGTATTGATCGTTCTTGTAGAAGGCGCTGTCAGGTGAAATGCTGGTGTTCGGGATCAGCATCCCAACCGTACCTGTTACAAAGCCAGCAGCAACAACGCCTGATCCTTTCAGCAGGCCCAGTGATAGCGACCCGCCAAGACGTTTAGCAATTGCACTGCCAGTAGCAGACCCGCCCACCAGTTGCAGTGGGGTGCCTTCGGCGGTAATCGCTGCCCCGGTGGCAAGCACAGCCCACAATCCGTAATCGGCCAGTTTCTCGACAGGCACAAACCCGGAAGGGCTGGTGTGATTGATTACGCCGTCAGGGAGGTTACAGCTCTTGGCGAACACACAGCCCATTGTGTCGGGCTTGTCTTCTGGCTTTGGTGCCAGGTCTTTGAATTCAGCCCAACGCTGGGCATTGATATCAACAGGCTCTACGCCGCTGTTGGGGCTCGTCGCATTAGGCAAAGCTGGTTTTGGTATGTAGCCAGACATGCAGCTTCCTTTCGTCCTTGGGAGAATTCCAGCCTAGAGCTGGGCAGCATTGACGTTACCGGGAAGCTCAAGCGCTGGCTGTAGGACAAATCCCAAAAGCCATGCAGAAAATTCCCTAATCCGTGTCGTGTACTGGTGCGGAGGATATCGGGTTGGCTTCGGGTGTTGAATGCTGGCGACTGGCTATGTGTTTAAACGCTGTGGAACCGATTCGGCTTGATAACATCACCGAAACACGAATGTCGCTCGGGGTTAATGATCAACACATTAAGAACGTGAATCCACACCAAGCGGCCATACAGCCCACCTGCTCTTCTGTCTTTACAACAAAGTGAATACGCTTCAGCCAGCAGCTGCTATTCCTGCTTTCATGCTGATTTCCTTGGGTGAGGCTCAATTCTACCGCATTCGTATCACGCCATCGGCTCGCACACCCGCCCTAGAAATGCATATTGATTGATCTAAAACTAGCGCAGATCAATAGGAGCTACTCAATGCGATGCACCTTGCAAAGCTTCTTCAGACTGCCCAGCTTAAGCGTGTGCTGGGGATGTCCATCGAGCGTAGGCGGGATGATGTCTTGGCCTGTCGCAATCTGAGTGATCACGTTCTCCACTTGAAGCGCATTCCCACGAGCGAAGGCAAGTCGGTACTCTGCTTGATCCGTGTAATCGGTGGTCTTTCGCATAACCATCCGTTCAGGTACTGCCCACTCAGCCAGCGGCTCAGTTTCCGGTGAGTAGTAGTCCACCGAATCGTGTAACAAACGGCCTTGTTTCACCCATTTGCGAAGCTGTAATGCAGATCGGATTTGAGCAATCAGGTATGCAGGCTCTGCAATCTCAACGCAGACATCAGATTTGAACTCCCTAGCCAGCTCAGGTGAGAACACTTTGCTCATGCAGAAGACGAAGATTTCACGGTCTCGGACAGTTGATTCGAACGTCCCTTGGAGTTGCGATGTTTTGCCAGTTGTCGTGTTCGTCACTTCAAGGCCGCCGCTAGGGTTGAACACTCGCTTGCCTTCGTTTCGATCACCGCGAACCTGCATTTCCTCGTAGTTGCTGTAATACGAAAGCGAGCGAAAGAGCACCTCGCCTCTATCGACAAATGCGTCCAGATACTTGGAAGAAAGGTACTTGTATAAAGGTTTCAAGGCGGCACCTGATGGGCTGCTGAAATTGAAAATGGGCCTACCGGCTCGCCGGAACAACGTTCATTTGTCCACACCGTCGTCATACAAAACTCCAGCTCTCAGCATCACGCAGGGGGCTAGCATCTGCCCAGTCAGTGACGGTGTGGGTCTGAAAGTATGCGTCGAGGTGTTACAAGTCGCGTATCAATTCCTGTTACAAACTGTTGGAAAAGGCCTGCTGACCTCGTTACGATGCCGAAGCCTGATTCCTTGAAGAGCTGTTAATCGGCGAACAACATCTCCCGAGTTTCCCCCATCAACAGGTCCTGATTTTGCTCTGTAACTTGGCGGATGTAATCCCACAAAAGGGTGATCCGCTTGAGCTTGCGCAGGTCCTCCCGGCAGTACATCCAGAACTGTCGGGTGATGTTGATCTCTTCCGGCAACACCGGCAGCAGTCGTGGGTCCTGCGCCGCCAGGAAGCACGGCAGGATCGCCAGTGATCGCCCTTGCTGCGCCGCCACGAACTGCGCGATCACGCTGGTGCTGCGCAGGTTGGCGCTGGCGCCGGGCAGCACGTTCGCCAGGTACAGCAGCTCTGAGCTGAAGGCCAGGTCATCGACATAACTTATGAATGAATGCTTACCCAAGTCCGCCGGGCGGCGGATCGGTGGGTGTTTGTCGAGGTAATCCTGGGTCGCGTACAGCTGCAATTTGTAGTCGCAGAGTTTGCAGCAGACGTACGGGCCATGCTCCGGGCGTTCCAGGGCGATGACGATGTCGGCCTCGCGCTTGGACAGGCTGATGAAGTGCGGCAGCGGCAGGATGTCCACCGAGATCGCCGGGTAGGCGTCGACGAAATGGCTCAGCTGCGGGGTGATGAAAAAACTGCCGAAACCCTCGGTGCAACCCATGCGCACATGCCCGGACAACGCCACTCCGGAGCCGGAAACCTGTTCACAGGCCATGTGCAACGTGCTTTCAATCGACTCGGCGTAACCCAGCAAACGCTGGCCTTCGGCGGTCAGGACGAAGCCGCTGGTCCGGGACTTCTCGAACAGCAATGTGCCCAACGCCGCTTCCAGCGAACTGATGCGTCGGGACACGGTGGTGTAGTCCACCGCCAGGCGCTTGGCCGCGGTGCTGGCCTTGCGGGTGCGGGCGACTTCGAGGAAAAACTTGAGGTCATCCCAGTTCAGCGAACCTAAAGACGTGATGTTTTTTTGCATGTTGGACCGGCTTTTATGTGCGTTCTTATTAGAAGTTTGCACATCTATACTCCAAAAACAGTCCGACAACCAATTCGCGACACACGCCTCATCTCAAGGCGACTTACCCGCCTTGGCTCCCTGCATAACAATAAGTATTGGAGACCAGCATGAACGCATCGCTCACGCCAAACGAAACCACCGTCCAAACCGTAAAGCTGTTGATCAACGGCGAGTGGGTCGAGTCCCAGACCACCGAATGGCATGACATCGTCAACCCGGCGACCCAGCAAGTGCTGGCCAAGGTTCCGTTTGCTACCGCGCAAGAAGTCGACGCCGCCATCAGTGCCGCTCACCGCGCCTTCCAGACCTGGAAGCTGACGCCAATCGGCGCGCGGATGCGCATCATGCTCAAGCTCCAGGCGTTGATTCGCGAACACTCCAAACGCATCGCCGTGGTGTTGAGTGCCGAGCAAGGCAAAACCATTGCTGACGCTGAAGGCGACATTTTCCGTGGCCTGGAAGTGGTCGAGCATGCTTGCTCCATCGGCACCCTGCAAATGGGCGAGTTCGCCGAAAACGTTGCAGGCGGCGTTGATACCTACACCCTGCGTCAGCCAATCGGCGTTTGCGCCGGCATCACGCCATTCAACTTCCCGGCGATGATTCCGCTGTGGATGTTCCCGATGGCCATTGCCTGCGGCAACACCTTTGTGCTCAAACCGTCCGAACAGGATCCGCTGTCGACCGTTCTGCTGGTGGAACTGGCGATTGAGGCTGGTGTTCCGGCGGGCGTGCTCAACGTGGTTCACGGTGGCAAGGATGTGGTGGACGCGCTCTGCACCCATAAAGACATCAAGGCCGTTTCCTTCGTCGGTTCGACCGCCGTCGGGACTCACGTCTACGACCTGGCCGGCAAACACGGCAAACGCGTGCAATCGATGATGGGCGCGAAGAACCACGCCGTGGTGCTGCCGGATGCCAATCGCGAACAAACCCTCAATGCGTTGGTCGGCGCCGGTTTCGGTGCGGCCGGTCAGCGTTGCATGGCCACGTCGGTGGTGGTGCTGGTGGGCGCGGCCAAGCAATGGCTGCCGGACATCAAGGCGCTGGCGCAGAAACTCAAAGTGAACGCGGGTAGCGAGGCGGGCACCGATGTCGGTCCAGTGATTTCCAAAAAGGCCAAGTCGCGGATTCTGGATCTGATTGAAAGCGGCATCAAGGAAGGCGCGAAGCTGGAGCTCGATGGTCGCGAAATCAGCGTTCCTGGCTTCGAGAAAGGTAACTTTGTTGGTCCAACGCTGTTCTCCGGCGTGACCACCGAAATGCAGATCTACACCCAGGAAATCTTCGGCCCGGTGCTGGTGGTGCTGGAAGTCGACACCCTCGATCAGGCGATTGCACTGGTCAACGCCAACCCGTTCGGCAACGGCACGGGCCTGTTTACCCAGAGCGGTGCGGCGGCGCGTAAATTCCAGAGCGAAATCGACGTCGGCCAGGTCGGGATCAATATCCCGATTCCGGTGCCGGTCCCGTTCTTCAGCTTCACCGGTTCCCGCGGTTCGAAACTCGGCGACCTCGGTCCGTATGGCAAGCAAGTGGTGCAGTTCTACACTCAGACCAAGACTGTCACCAGTCGCTGGTTCGATGACGACAGCGTCAACGACGGTGTGAACACCACCATCAACTTGCGTTAAGGAGCCGGACATGAAAATCGCTTTTATCGGTCTCGGCAACATGGGCGCGCCGATGGCGCGCAACCTGATCAAGGCTGGCCACTCGCTGAACCTGGTCGATCTGAACAAAACCGTTCTGGCCGAGCTGGAGCAACTGGGCGGCAGCATCAGCGCTTCGGCCCGCGAGGCCGCAGAAGGTGCAGAGCTGGTGATCACCATGTTGCCCGCCGCTGTGCATGTGCGCAGCGTCTGGCTCGGTGAGGACGGCGTACTCGCCGGTATCGGCAAAGGCGTGCCAGCGGTGGATTGCAGCACCATTGATCCGCAAACCGCGCGCGACGTGGCTGCCGCGGCTGCCAAGCAAGGCGTGGCCATGGCCGATGCACCGGTCTCCGGCGGCACCGGTGGTGCAACGGCCGGGACGCTGACCTTTATGGTCGGTGCGACGCCTGAACTGTTCGCCACTCTGCAACCGGTATTGGCGCAGATGGGCCGCAACATCGTCCATTGCGGCGAAGTCGGCACCGGGCAAATCGCCAAGATCTGCAACAACCTGCTGCTGGCGATCTCCATGGTCGGCGTCAGCGAAGCCATGGCCTTGGGCGATGCGCTGGGGATCGACACCGGCGTGTTGGCCGGGATCATCAACAGCTCGACCGGGCGTTGCTGGAGTTCGGAGATGTACAACCCATGGCCGGGCATCGTCGAAACGGCACCGGCCTCGCGCGGTTATACCGGCGGTTTCGGTGCTGAGTTGATGCTCAAGGATCTGGGGCTGGCCACGGAAGCGGCACGTCAGGCGCACCAACCGGTGGTGCTTGGCGCGGTGGCGCAGCAGTTGTATCAGGCGATGAGCCAGCGCGGGGAGGGTGGCAAGGACTTCTCGGCGATCATCAACAGCTATCGCAAACCTCAGTAAAGGTATCCGAGTCTGGTGGTGAGTGAATTTTTTGTGGGGTGGAGGCTTGCCTGTGGCGAGGGGGGCTTTGTGGCGAGGGGGCTTGCCCCCGTTGGAGTGCGCAGCACTCCCCTGCATTTCTTCCGTCACGACCTAGTCGTCAGGTTTTACGACGGCTTCGCCGCCGAACGGGGGCGAGCCCCCTCACCACAACAGCACTCAGCCGCAGGTAACGCGTCATCAGTATTTTTCCGAGAGACCACGTCGGGTGGTCTCTCGGTTTTTTGCATCAGGCAAACACAAAATACTTACGCACGGTCTCAACCACTTCCCACGTGCCTTTCATCCCCGGTTCGATGACGAAGATATCCCCGGCGCGCAGATGGATCGGCTCTTTCCCTTCTGGGGTGATGATGCAGTAGCCCTCGCGGAAATCGCAGTATTCCCACTTCACATATTCCACGTACCACTTGCCCGGCGTGCAGATCCAGGTGCCCATGATCTTGCTGCCGTCTTCGCTGGTATAGGCGTTGAGGTTGACGGTGTGCGGATCGCCTTCGAGTTTTTCCCATTTGCAGGCGTCGAGCACCGGCAGCGGGTGGGTATCGCGAAGAACGGTGATAGGTGCGGACATGTGAACTCCAGACATAAGCAGAAGAACGAAGTCGCCACCCTATAGGGCTTGGTCCGGGATCAGTTGTCTGTACTCGACACTGAGCTATCCAGAAACGCAGCTACCCTCATCAATCCACGCAACGCTTGGCGGATGAGAGTGGCGTTTGAGCGATCTGCTTTTTCCCGTTGAAACTTCCTCTCAAAAAATCCCTGATTCCTGGCAGTTCCTGCGAAAGAACCAGGCGTTTTCGAAGGTTTTCGCAAGAATATTCACGGGTATCACTCGTATCATTCATTTCGGACCATGCCGAGAGTTTGCAATGAAAAAAATAAGATCGTGGTGGGATATCAGCCCGCCCTTGAGCGCGGCAACACCGACCTGGCCGGGTGATACGCCTTTTCAGGAAGAACGCGTCTGGACCTTCGGGCCTGAGTGTCCGGTGAATGTCGGGCGCATTACCCTGTCGCCTCACACGGGCGCCCATGTCGACGCGCCGCTGCATTACAGCGCTGATGGCGCGCCGATTGGGGAAGTGTCGCTGGACGTTTACATGGGGCCTTGTCGCGTAGTGCATTGCCTGGACAGCGGCCGACTGGTGCATCCTGAGCAACTGGCCGGTCGTTTGCTCGAGCTGCCCGAACGTGTCCTGTTGCGAACCTATCGACAGGCACCGCTGACGACCTGGGATGCGGACTTCACCGCGGTCGCCAAGGAAACCGTCGACTTGCTGGCCAGCCTCGGCGTGCGCTTGATCGGCATCGATACGCCTTCGCTGGACCCGCAGCAATCCAAGACCATGGATTCGCACAATGCCGTCGCTCTCCATGGCATGGCGATCCTGGAAGGCATCGTGCTCGACGAGGTCCCGGAAGGGGACTACGAACTGATTGCACTGCCGCTGCGCTTTGCCAATCTCGACGCCAGCCCGGTCAGGGCCATTTTGCGTCCACTCAATCCACCGCCACGTGAGGAGCCTGCGCAATGAGCCAATGTCCGTATTCATCGGGTCAGCCGCCAGAGGAATGGCATGACGCCGAGCTGAATTTTTCCGACTCCATGAGCTATGGCGACTACCTGGATCTTGGGCGCATTCTCAGTGCCCAGCACCCGTTGTCCCCGGACCATAACGAGATGCTGTTCATCATCCAGCACCAGACCTCCGAGCTGTGGATGAAGCTGATGTTGCACGAGCTCAAGGCTGCCCGCGAACACCTGCGCCTGGGAGAGTTGCCGCCGGCCTTCAAGATGCTGGCGCGGGTTTCGCGGATTTTTGATCAACTGGTGCATGCCTGGACGGTGCTGGCCACGATGACCCCGACCGAGTACCACTCGATTCGGCCATTTTTGGGGCAGTCATCGGGCTTTCAGTCGTTTCAATACCGAGAAATCGAGTTCATTCTGGGCAATAAAAGCGCGACTTTGTTGCGCCCCCATGCCCATCGTCCGGAGCTGTTACAGGAACTCGAAAAGGCGATCGCCACGCCGTCGCTGTATGACGAAGCGATTCGTTTGATGGCCAGCGCCGGCCTGCAGATTGACCCGCAGCGCTTCGAGCGTGACCCGACCAGCGCGACGCAGCATGACGCTTCGGTCGAAGCGGCGTGGCGTGTGGTGTACAAAGATCCGTCGCGTTATTGGGACCTTTATCAACTGGCCGAAAAACTCATCGACCTCGAAGATTCGTTTCGCCAGTGGCGCTTTCGGCATGTCACCACGGTTGAGCGGATCATCGGCTTTCAACCGGGTACCGGCGGCACTGAAGGTGTCGGTTATCTACGCAAGATGCTCGACACGGTGCTGTTCCCGGAGCTGTGGCGCGTACGCTCGACGCTCTGATCCGAACCGGATAAAAAAAGCCCCGGCATTCATTGAATGCCGGGGCTTTTTGTTAAGCGGGGATTACTGAGCGACTGGCACAGCCCGATCCCGCGCCACACGCACCCGGTAGAACACGTAGATAATTAACACCCACACCGGTATCGCAATGACCGAGGCGCGTATACCCGGGATCATCCACATTACCCAGATGATCATGGCCATGAACGCCAGGCACAGGTAGTTGCTGAAGGGAAACCAGAACGACTTGAAGCCCGGCACGATGCCTTGCTGGCCCATGACTTTGCGAAACTTCAGGTGGGTCAGGCTGATCAGTGTCCAGTTGATCATCAGCGAGGCGACCACCAGGGCGAACAGCAGCTCCAACGCTTCATGCGGGGCGAGGTAGTTGACCAGCACCGACAACATCGTGATCAGCGCCGATATGCCCAACGCGCGCAACGGCACACCCTGTTTGTTCAGCTTCATCAGCGACTTCGGTGCATCGCCCTGTTCGGCCAGGCCGTAGAGCATGCGGCTGTTGCAGTAGACGCCGCTGTTGTAGACCGAAAGCGCCGCAGTGAGCACCACGAAGTTGAGGATTTGCGCCGCCGTATCGCTGCCGATCAGGGAGAAAATCTGCACGAATGGGCTGCCGCTGTAAGCATCGCCGGACGCACCCAGGGTTTGCAGCAGTTGATCCCATGGGTACAGCGAAAGCAGTACGGTGAGTGCGCCGACGTAGAAGATCAATACGCGATAAACCACTTGGTTGATCGCCTTGGGGATGACCTTCCTCGGTTCGCTGGCTTCAGCCGCGGTGATACCGACCAGTTCCAGGCCACCAAACGAGAACATGATGAACGCCATCGACATCAGCAAACCGGTGGTGCCATTGGGGAAGAAACCGCCGTGGCTCCATAGATTGCTGACTGAGGCTTGCGGGCCGCCTGAGCCGCTGAACAGCATGTAGCAACCCAAAACGATCATGCCGATAATTGCCACGACCTTGATGATCGCAAACCAGAATTCCATCTCGCCGAAGACTTTGACGTTCATCGTATTGATCAGGTTGACCAGCACGAAGAACACCGCCGCGCTGACCCAGGTGGGAATTTCTGGCCACCAGAACTGCACGTATTTGCCGACGGCCGTCAGCTCTGCCATGCCGACCAGCACATACAAAACCCAGTAGTTCCAGCCGGACAGAAACCCGGCATAGCCGCCCCAGTACTTGTGGGCGAAGTGACTGAAAGAGCCGGCAACCGGCTCTTCGACAATCATCTCCCCCAGCTGGCGCATGATCAGGAACGCGATGAACCCGGCAATCGCGTAGCCGAGAATCATCGACGGCCCGGCCGACTTGAGTACACCAGCCGAACCGAGGAACAGCCCGGTACCAATCGCTCCGCCCAGAGCGATCAGTTGAATATGGCGATTTTTCAATCCTCGTTTGAGCTCGCCCTGTTGCAAGATTTCATCCGCCATCTCGTTCCCTTTTGATTATTGTTGTCAGGTCTGATGTGAAGCGTCAGATATTACTCTCGGTGAATTTTTCGTAATACAAATGAACGCTGTCCAGTGCCTGGGATTGCAACCAGCTCTTGATCGATTCGACCATCGGCGGTGGCCCACAGACATACATATCGGCAGGTGCGTCGTGGAGTTCACTGATATCGAAATGTTCGGCAATGTAGCCGCGTTTTCCTGTCCATTGCGGCGTCGGGTCACTCACCACTTCAGTGTAGCGAAACCCTGGAATGCGCTCGGCATAGGCCTCGATGCGTGCTCGTTCGCACAGGTCGGCGGCGTCCCGCACGCCGTAATACAAATGCACCGGTTGCGGGCATCCACGCTCGGCCAATTCGTCGAGCATGCCCAGTAGCGCGGAAAGCCCGGTACCACCCGCCACCAGGATCAGGGGCTTGGCAACGTGACGAAGATAGAAGGCGCCCAGTGGTGCCTCCAGCCCGATTTTGTCGCCCACCTGACAGCGTTCACGGATGTAGTTGCTCATCACGCCGTCGGGTAACAGTCGAATCAGGAATTGCAGGTGATTGCCGCTGCTCGGCCGATTGGCGAACGAATAGGAACGCTTGCTTTCAGTCCCCGGGATCAGCAATCGGGCGTATTGCCCCGGCAGAAAGTCCAGCGGGTTGGTTGGGCCAAGATCCAGATGCAGGATCGCTGTGCTGGCTGAGATCTGTCGGACTTCAGTGACCGTGCCACTGAGTTGCTCAGGCCCCGGTGCATTGCACAGGCTTGAAGCAAAGTCGAAATAGAACGCTGCGTCGGATTTGACCCGGGTCTGGCAGCTGAGCATTTTGCGTTGCTGCAGGTCTTGGGCGGAGAGGGCTTCCTCGTCGACGTAATCCTGGCTGTAGTCTCCCGAGTCGCATCGACCCTGGCAGGTTCCGCAGACGCCTTCGCGGCAATCCAGGGGAATGTTGATGCCGTTGCGCAGGGCGGCGTCGAGCAGTATTTCGTTGGGTTGTACGGGAAAGAACAGCGTTTTTCCGTCGGCAAAGCTGAACGCGACCTTGTGGTTCATGCCCCGGTCTCCATGGTTTCAGAGGTGGTAGAAATCGAGCACCGAGTTGATGGTGTCGTTGAGCAGCAGCACATGCTTGCGGGTGATCCGCCAGCTGTCTGCGTGGGGCTTGAGGTGATACGTCGCACGGCCGAAGAACTGCTCGGAAGTGGCCAGGCGATAGAACAAGGTGTGCCAGTTCAGGCGCACTTCCAGCTCACCGCCGTCGAGCTCGCTGATCCGCACGTTGTTGATCAGGTGCGAGGTGCGCGGCATCGGTGTCGATGAAGCGGATTTACCAGTACGCAAGCGGAAAACCCGGTCTTCCAGCCCCGAACGGTTGGGGTAGTAGATCAGCGACATTTCGCGTTTGGGGTCGCGGGTGTAGACGTGTTCCGAGTCCCATTGCGGCAGGTGAAACTCACTCTGCTCGTCGAACAGGTTGATGTAGGCGTCCCATTCCTGGGCATCGCACAGTTCGGATTTGCGGTAGAAAAACTGCTCGATCTGGTACTGCAATTGCGCATTCATGTTCACACCTCACGCAGTTTCAGGGATTTCGCTTCCAGGCCATCGAGCAGGAATTTCTGCCAGTTGCTGTGCTGGTTGACGTAAAGCCCTTCGTGGGTGAATTCGGTGCCGGTCATGGCCGGTGCGATGCCGATGGACTCGCTGTTGGGCGTAGCGCCGGTTTCCCAGCGGTGGCTGCCGCGGGAAATATCGCTCCAGCGTTCCAGGCGCGCCTGGAAACCACGCTGGGCTTCGCGAAATTCCACCAGGTCATCCGGTGTGCCAAGGCCCGACACGTTGAAGAAATCTTCGAACTGACGAATGCGGTTTTCCCGATCCGCGTCCGACTCGTTTTTAACCCCCAGGCACTGGCTGATGATCTCGGTTTTGTTCCAGGCCACTGGGCGGATGATGCGCAGTTGCGAGCTGATCTGATCGAGGAAAAACAGGCTTGGATAGATGTTCAGATTGCGCAGCCGATGCATCATCCATTCGGCTTTTTCCTGGCCGTGCTCTTCGATCAGACGCGGCATGATCGTGGCGTAGCCGGAGCGCACGGCGGGGTTCGGCATGTCACTGAACAACAGGCTATGGCCATTGTTGAACGCGAACCAGCCGTCATCGGTATTGGCGTCGCCGGCGCCAAGTTTGCTGTAGTCCAGCGTGCCGCTGGAGCTGGTGCCATTCTCGGTGTTGACCTGCTGGCGGTGTTGCACGGTGGCCACGTAGTTATAGTGGACGGTGCTGACGTGATAGCCATCCAGGCCGTTTTCGTTCTGCAGCTTCCAGTTGCCGTCGTAGGTGTACGCCGACTTGCCGGGCAACACCTCCAGCTCTCCGGTCGGCGACTGGGCAACCATCATGTCGAAGAACACCTTGGCGTCGCCGAGGAAGTCTTCGAGGCTGTTATCGGCGTGTACATCCAGGCTGATAAACACAAACCCCTTGTAGCTCTGGATGCGCGCTTTTTTCAGGCCGCGTGTGGCCTTGTCGAAACCTTCGGGGTATTCGCCGGGCGCCTTGACCTTCACCAGGCGGCCGTCGCTTTTGTAGCACCACGCATGGAACGGGCAGGTGAAGGTCGACTGGTTGCCCTTGCCGACGCGGGTCAGCGTCGTGCCACGATGTTGGCAGGCGTTGATCAGTGCATTTAGCTGGCCGTCGCCGTCGCGGGTAATGATCATGGGCTGGCGGCCGGCGCGCATCGTCACGAAGTCGTGATTGTTGGCCAGCTCGCTTTCATGGCAGGCGTAAATCCAGTTCTTTTCGAAGATCAGTTCCATCTCCAGATCGAACAACTGCGGCTCGGTGAAAATATCCCGGGCGATCCGGAATACGCCGTCTGTCGGACGGAAGTCCAGGCAGCCTTCAATAAACGCTTTCCACTGCTCGACGTTCTTTTCGCCACTCATGGGTCTGTACCTTTTTTGTTCGGGCCAATCGGTTGTGCTCATTAGAGGGAGTGGGGCAGGTTGGGGTCTATCCGGTTTGTCGGCGAAGGCAGTCCATAAAATTGGCGGGCAGTGGCGGGCCTAAAAGATCGCAGCCTTCGGCAGCTCCTACAGAGGAATGCGAACTCCCGCAGGCGCTGCCGAAGGCTGCGATCCTGGCAATCTCGTGCGCGTCGGGTAACAGGCCCGCGTATCAAACCGTGCAGCGCCTACCCAAATCCGGAACCAAGCGATAAACGGCCGCACCTGTTTGCAGCATTCAGGTACTGTTTTGTTGGGCGGGTGTACTGTTCGAGGACGCGCCCAAGGTTCAAAGCGACCGCTTTATCCACTTAGTCGGTGATTGCTATCCACTGGGTTGGACTGGCGGTTTAGTGGCTTGGAACTTGCTGTTTTCAAGCCGAATACGCGCCGTCAGAGCGCGCAGAAAAATATCGCCGTGAGTGCACCGTGATGAATAGCAAAACTGATCCGCAGTTTCGCGACATTCGTATTGATCGATTTGACCTTGAGGGTGCGAGGACCTGGATGTCTGGCATCTGCGGGCCGCATCGTCTCGTGACCGCGACCCCCGAGCGCATTCGCTTTCATCACAGCGCCAATGTGTTCAAGTCGATGGCCACCACGTTGGGCACTATCGAATACGGCACCGACGTCACCGTTGACATCGAAGACGCCGAACACTTCAGCAGCTACAGCCTGAGTTTGCCGCTGGTGGGCGAGCAGGAGTTGAGCAAGAACGGCAGTGTGTTGAAGTCCAACCGCGATCAGGGCGTGATCATTTCACCGAATGAAAACCAGGTGCTGGCGATCTCCGGCGATTGCCGCAAAGTCCAGGTGGTCATCACTCGCGCCGCCATGAGTGAGTCGCTGGAGGGTCTGTTGCAGCGACCGCTGGAGGCGCCGCTGCGGTTCGAATCGGTAATGGACGCGGTCGACGGGGCATCGGCTTCGTGGTGGCGGATGGCGCGGTATTTCATCGCCGAACTGGAGCGCAGCAGCGAATTATATGAGCAGGTTGCGTTCACCCGGGACATCGAGAGTTCCTTGATCAAAGGCTTGATCCTCGCTCAGCCGAACAACTACTCCGAAGAACTGAGGAACGTGTTGGGCGTGAAGTTGCCGCATTATCTGATCAGGGCCCGGCAATACATCCACGCCAACGCCCGAGAAGCGCTGCACCTTGAGGACATCGAAGCCGCGACCGGGGTTTCACGCTTCAAGTTGTTCGAGGCTTTCAAAAAGTACTTCGCTTTGTCGCCGATGGTTTACCTGAAAAAATACCGTTTGAATGCCGTGCGCCAGGACATCCTTGAACACGGTTCTGCGCGCAATATTTCCGAGATCGCCCTGAGCTGGGGCTTCACCCACCTCGGGCGTTTTTCTGTTGAGTACCGCAAGTTGTTCGACGAATCCCCGAGCATGACCTTGCAGCGTAACGAAGCCCGCCGCATGCGCGGTTTCTAGGGGCGCAGCGGCAAATGCCAGTCCGTTAAGCATGACATTGAACCTGTGGCGAGGGAGCTTGCTCCCGCTGGGCTGCGAAGCGGCCCCGCTCTCTATCCAAAAGAAAGGGGACTGCTGCGCAGTCCAACGGGAGCAAGCTCCCTCGCCACGGGTTATTCGTCGCCCGCTCTATCGCTTAACTGATCGGCACTAGGCGCAGCGGCCTTTACTTGCGCACCACCAAATCCAGCAACTCCTCACGTTCCTTGATTTTTTGCAGGACGATTTCAGAGCGGATATCGGTGACGCCCGCGGTGCGGTTGAGCTGGTTGACGATGAAATCGGAGAAGTGTTTGAGGTTGCGTGCCTGGACCAGCAACACATAGTTGCTCGCCCCGGTAATCACATAGGCGGTGACCACTTCGGGCCACAACTGGACCTTCTTGATGAAGGTCTCATGCCAGTCCTCGACGTCCTGTCGCAACGACACATGGACGATGGCTTCCAGTTCAATTCCCAGCCGTTCGGCACTCAGTACCGCGCGATAACCCGTGATGATTCCCTCACTTTCCAGCAGGCGTAAACGGCGTAAACAGGCGGACGGCGAGAGGGCTACTTTCTCCGCCAATTCCTGGTTACTGATACGGCCATCCTGTTGCAGGTAATGCAGGATTCGCAGGTCTGTGGCGTCGAGAATCATGATTGAATAAATCCGCGTTTATTGGGGTTGGATTCGAATTTCCTGCGAGATAACTACTATATGGCTGGTTACTTTGCACGAAAATTCTCCAAAGCTTCGTTCATTATTTCTCCACCGAGGCGGTGCAGAAAACGCCTGAAACATGGCACTGAGCACCTTCCTCGACTCGATTATCGCGATCTGCCCGGACGGCACATCCTTGAAAAAAACAGGGCCCACAATGACTACAAGAAACGATTGCCTGGCGCTTGATGCGCAGGACACTCTCGCACCGCTGCGTCAGCAATTTGCGCTGCCCGAAGGGGTGATTTATCTCGACGGCAACTCGCTGGGTGCACGGCCGGTTGCTGCTTTGGCGCGCGCTCAACAGGTGATCGCCGAGGAATGGGGCAATGGCCTGATCCGCAGTTGGAACAGCGCTGGCTGGCGCGATCTCAGCGAGCATCTGGGCAACCGATTGGCTGGGCTGATTGGTGCGCGTGACGGTGAAGTGGTGGTGACCGATACGACCTCAATCAACCTGTTCAAGGTGCTCAGCGCCGCTTTGCGTGTGCAAGCCACAAGGTCGCCGACGCGGCGGGTGATCGTTACCGAAACCAGCAACTTCCCCACCGACCTGTACATCGCCGAAGGTCTGGCAGACATGCTGCAGCAGGGTTACACCTTACGTCTGGTCGATAGCCCCGAAGAGCTGCCGCAAGCGATTGACCAGGACACTGCCGTGGTCATGCTTACCCACGTCAACTACAAAACCGGCTACATGCACGACATGCAGGCCCTGACCACGCTGACCCACGAATGTGGCGCGCTGGCCATCTGGGACCTGGCGCATTCTGCTGGCGCGGTCCCGGTCGACTTGCATCAGGCGCGCGCCGATTACGCAATCGGCTGCACCTACAAGTACCTGAATGGCGGTCCCGGTTCGCAGGCGTTTGTCTGGGTTTCACCTGATTTGTGTGATCTGGTGGCGCAGCCGTTGTCGGGCTGGTTCGGGCATTCGCGACAGTTCGCCATGGAGCCTGGCTACGAGCCGAGCAGCGGCATCGCTCGCTACTTGTGCGGCACTCAGCCGATCACCTCATTGGCGATGGTCGAGTGCGGTCTGGATATCTTTGCCCAGACCGACATGGCCAGCCTGCGCCACAAATCCCTGGCCCTGACCGACCTGTTTATCCAACTGGTGGAGCAGCGCTGCGCCGCTCACGAACTGACCCTGATTACCCCGCGCGAATATGCAAAGCGTGGCAGCCATGTCAGCTTCGAACATGCCGAAGGTTACGCCGTAATTCAGGCCCTGATCGCCCGTGGTGTGATCGGTGACTACCGCGAGCCGCGGATCATGCGCTTCGGTTTTACCCCGCTGTACACAACCTTCACCGAAGTCTGGGATGCGGTGCAGATCCTCGGCGAAATCCTTGATCAGAAAACCTGGTCGCAAGCGCAATTCCAGGTCCGCCACAGCGTTACCTGATACATCCGCCTGCTTGTCTTGCTGCTGGGGTTTTGCCGGCAGCAGGGCTTCGCTCGCCTCAAATAAACAGTTCTGTGAAAACACAATAATAAGGAGCACGCAGAATGAAACTGTCCCTCTGGCCCGCCTTGCCACTCGCCATCAGCAGTTGCCTCGGTCAATTGGCCTACGCCGCCTCCGACAATGGATTCGTCGAAGACAGTAGCCTCACGCTGACCAACCGTAACTTCTATTTCTACCGCAACAACCTCAACAACCCTGGCGGTCAAAACTATCGGGACGAATGGGCGCACGGGATCTCGCTCGATTACCGTTCCGGTTATACCCAAGGCATCGTGGGTTTCGGGATCGACGCCTACGCGCAGTTGGGGATCAAACTCGACAGTGGCAAGGGTCGTACCGGCACCGGGTTGCTGCCGGTTGGTGCCGATGGTCGTGCCGAAGATGATTACTCCGAAGCGGGTGGCGCGCTGAAGGCACGGATCTCGCAGACTGAACTCAAGTACGGCAACCTGACACCGCTCAACCCGGTGTTTGGTACCGGTAATGCGCGACTGTTCACCCAGCAGGCCAACGGCTTCCAACTGACCAGCCGCGAATTGAAAGGACTGTTGCTCGACGCCGGGCACTTCACCTCTGGCAATGACAGTGCGTCGACCAATAGCGACGGCGCCCTGAAAGCGCTATATGCCGGCGTGGAAACACGTAGCGTCGACTACCTGGGCGGCAGCTATGCGTTGAACGATCAGTTGAGCGTCAGTCTCTACGGTTCACAGTTCACCGATATCTGGCGGCAGTACTACGCCAATGCCAACTACACCTACCCGGTGAGTGAAAACCAGTCGTTGAACCTGGACTTCAACATTTACCGCACCAACGACACTGGCCAGAGCCTGGCGGGCAAGATCGACAACACCACCTGGTCGATGGCCGCCGCCTACAAGGTCGGCGCTCACCGGTTGACCCTGGCTTACCAACGCGTCGACGGTGATGAACCGTTCGATTATCTGGGGTTCGACCAGCAGCCGGGCGCTTCGATTTTTCTCGCCAACTCAATACAGATCGTCGACTTCAACGCCCCCAACGAACGTTCCTGGCAACTGCGTTATGACCTGGACATGGCGCCTTTCGGCGTGCCGGGCCTGAGCTTCATGTCGCGTTACGTTAATGGCAATCATATCGACGACAGCCACTATGACGGCGGCGTCAACGGCGCGTACGGACGTTACGGCAGTGACGGCAAGCGCTGGGAACGTGACATCGAAGCCCGCTATGTCGTGCAATCGGGCACGGCCAAAGACCTGTCGGTGCGCGTGCGTCAGGCCACGTTGCGATCCACCCGTCAGGTCGCCCAGGCAGACACCACTGACAACGATGAAATCCGGGTCATCATCGAGTATCCGCTGAGTATTTTTTGATCCGTATGCTGCTGTGTATGGCTGATCCCAACGACGTGCTCTCCTCAAGAAAGACAATATTCAGAGGCTGGAAAAATGACCGACAAAACCGGTTTTGAAACCATATCCAAACGTGAGCAGGGACTGCGGCGCCAACTGACTTCGGGCCAGATGAGCATGATCGCCATCGGTGGTGCGATTGGCACCGGGCTGTTTATGGGCAGTGCCTACGCCATTGGTTATGCCGGGCCGAGCGTGCTGCTCAGCTACGCCATTGGTGCCGTCATCACCTTGCTGTTGATGGGCTGCCTGGCTGAAATGACCGTGGCCCATTCGACCTCGGGTTCGTTCGGCGCCTATGCCGAATTCTATGTCAGCCCGTTGGCCGGGTTTCTGGTGCGCTATGCCTATTGGGCCGCGATTGTGCTGGCGGTCGGCACGGAAGTGACGGCGGTGGCGATGTACATGAAGTACTGGTTTGCCAACGTGCCGGAATGGATCTGGATCGTCTCGTTCTCCAGCATCCTGATCGTACTCAACGCGATCAGCGTGAAGACGTTCGGCACCTTCGAGTATTGGTTCTCGACCATCAAGATCGGCGCGATTGTCGGCTTTATCATTCTCGCGGTGTATGTGGTGTTCGGGTCTGGCAACCCGGCGTACGGCGTCCACAACTACACCGCCCATGGCGGCTTCTTCCCAAATGGTCTGCAAGGCATGTGGATCGCGGTGATCGTGTCGATCTTCAGCTACCTGAGCGTGGAAATGATCGCGGTGGCGGCGGGTGAAGCGCAGGATCCGGAGCAGGCGGTGAAGAAGGCTTTTCGCGCGACCATCGTGCGACTGGTGGTGTTTTACCTGCTGACCCTGGCGCTGATGTTGGCCATCGTACCGTGGGTTCAGGCCGGTCACGCTCAAAGCCCGTTCGTGACGGTTATGCAAACCATTGGTATTCCCGGCGCTACCGGCGTGATGAATTTCGTGATTCTGATCGCGGCATTGTCGGCGATGAACAGCCAGCTCTACATCACCACGCGCATGATGTTCAGCCTCTCGCGTGGCGGCTATGCACCAAAATCGATGGGTGTGTTGAGCAAGAGCGGGATCCCGCTGAATGCCTTGTTGCTGTCGAGTTCGGGCATCGCCCTGGCCACCTTGCTCAACATCCTGTACCCGGAAAGCTCCTTCACCTTGATGATGGCGATCTCGATGTTCGGCGCCATTTTCACCTGGTTCATGATCTTCCTGACGCACTACTGCTTCCGTCGCTATCACGAGCGCAACGGTGAGCGAAAACTGTCGTTCCGCATGCGCC